>Ga0310690_10011044_pt1 | contig 11177 bp, 11 predicted proteins | sample AusTroGonzalo_MG_2_FD_207661 | JGI IMG/M metagenome (GOLD analysis project Ga0310690, IMG submission 207661) | Bovine rumen microbial communities from tropical cattle in Woodstock, Queensland, Australia - Gonzalo_04 (v2) (version 2) | ecosystem: Host-associated > Mammals > Digestive system >...
ATCAGTGCGTGAATTATTTTAAGTCTCTCGGCATCAGAAAAGGGGACAGGGTCATGCTCGTCCTGCGCAGGCACTATCAGTACTGGTTCATTATGGTAGCCCTCCACAAACTGGGCGCCATCGTCATTCCCGCGACCGACCAGCTGCTGGCCCATGACTATGAATACAGGTTCGATCTGGCGGAGATTTCCGCCGTGATCTGCACGGCCCACGGAGACGGATATGCCGCAGAGCAGGTAGAGACCGCAGAGCAGAAATACGACGGTCTTAAGGTGAAAATCATCGTGAACGGAAGCCGGGAAGGCTGGCATACCTTCGACGAGGAATTCACTGCGTTCAGCACGCGTTACGAACGTCCTGCCGACGCGCCGTGCGGAGAAGATCCGCTCATCATGTTCTTTACATCGGGCACGACCGGATATCCGAAGCTTGCCATGCACGCGCATATTCATCCGCTCGGGCACTATGTGACCGCCAAATACTGGCAGGGCGTCCAGAGGGACGGGCTTCATTTTACGATTTCCGATACCGGATGGGCGAAGTCGATCTGGGGAAAGATCTACGGACAGTGGCTCTCGGAGGGCGCGATTTTCGTATATGATTTTGACCGCTTCCACGCTTCGGAAATCCTTCCGATGTTTGCAAAATACGGAATCACCACGTTCTGCGCGCCGCCGACGATGCTGCGTTTTATGATCAAGGAAGACATTTCAAAATACGACATGTCGTCTGTAAGGCATATGACGACGGCCGGCGAAGCGCTCAACCCCGAGGTGTATAAGAAATTCAAGGAACTCACGGGACTGAAAATCATGGAAGGCTTCGGACAGACCGAAAGTTCGGTCATCATCGGAAACCTGATGGGTCAGCCGCATAAGATCGGATCCATGGGGAAACCTTCGCCGCAGTTCGACGTCCGACTGATCGACGAAGAAGGCAATCCCGTGCCGGACGGCGAAGTGGGTGAGATCGTCATCAAGACCGGTGACAAACTGCCGATCGGCCTTTTCCGGGGTTATTATAAAGACGAGGAGCATACGACAGAAGCCTGGCACGACGGATTTTATCATACCGGCGATACGGCCTGGAGAGACGAGGACGGTTTCTTCTGGTATGTCGGCCGCGTGGACGACGTCATTAAATCCTCGGGTTACCGCATCGGGCCGTTCGAGATCGAAAATGTCATCATGGAGCTGCCCTACGTCGTGGAATGCGGCGTGAGCGCCGAGCCCGATCCGGTCAGGGGCCAGGTCGTCAAGGCCAGCATCGTGCTCACGAAGGGGACCGAAGGAACCGAGGAACTCAAAAAAGAAATACAGAACTACGTCAAGGAACATACGGCACCGTATAAATATCCGAGGATCGTCGTATTCCGCGACAGTCTGCCGAAGTCCATCGGAGGGAAGATCCAACGCAAAAAACTGTGATTATATCATGGTTGTATATGACTGTAGGTTTCTTCCGGCGCCCGCTCGCGCTTATGACTCAGCGCAGCGGTACTAATGCTCAGTCGGAAAAACACCGCCTTCGCAAAGTACCGGCGCTTCGTATGACGCCTTCAGAAACCATACAGTCTGCCACACAGTATGACAAATGAGTGAACCAGCTATGTACAGTAAACGTATCAACATCATCCTCGGACACTACGGTTCCGGCAAGACCAACATCGCCCTGAACTTCGCGTACCTGATTCAGGAAAAATACGGGAATGCGGCGATTGCGGATCTGGACATTGTCAATCCGTATTTCCGTACGAAGGATTCTGCGGACGAGCTCGAAGAGCGCGGCATCCGGCTGATCGCGTCGGGCTACGCCGGATCGAACGTGGACGCGCCCGCGATGCCGGCGGAGATCTACTCGATCACTGATGACAGGAACACCCGGTTCGTTCTGGACATCGGCGGCGACGACCGCGGCGCGTATGCCCTGGGAAGGCTTTCGAAAGCGATCATGGAGGAAAATAATTACAACTGTTTTCTCGTCGTGAACCGTTTCCGTCCGCTGACGCAGACTGCGGACGAGGTGAAGGAAATACTCGATGAGATCACGTTCGCCGGGCATATTCCCGCGACCGGGATCATCAATAATTCCAATATCGGCCATGAAACGACCGCACAGGATATTCTGGATTCGGCTGATTTTGCAAAAGAGGTTGAACAGAAGACGGGCATTGAAGTAAAATATACTACGGTGCGCGAAGACCTGTACGGGAAGCTGGCCGGGAAGATCCCGAACCTGATCCCGATGAAGATGCAGAAGGGCGTGCTCGATTTTTAAGAAAATCAGAACTGAAGCGAACAAGGAATTTCAGGAAACAATTAAATTTACATATGATTCAAGAGGGAAAAATATGGCTAAATTAACATTTAAAAGGGACAACTGCAAAGGCTGCGGCCTCTGCGTGGATGCTTGTCCGAAGGGAATCCTTGAGATCGATGCGGAATCGATCAACCTCAAGGGTCATCATCCTGTGAAACTCGTTGACGAAGAGGCATGCGTAGGCTGCGCGAGCTGCGCTACGATGTGCCCGGACTGCATTATCAAGGTAGAGAGGTGAGAGTATGGCGGATAAGGTATTGATGAAGGGCAACGAGGCGCTCGCTGAAGCGGCCATACTTGCCGGATGCAGACACTATTTCGGATATCCGATCACACCGCAGACCGAGATCGCTGCCTTCATGGCAAAGAGAATGCCGAAGATCGGCGGAACCTTCCTGCAGGCGGAAAGCGAGATCGCCGCGATCAACATGGTATACGGCGCGGCAGCTGCGGGCAGAAGGGCTATGACTTCTTCCTCCAGTCCGGGAATCTCCCTGAAGGGCGAAGGCATTTCCTATATTGCCGGATGCGACCTTCCCTGCCTGATCGTGAACGTGCAGAGAGGCGGCCCGGGACTCGGCGGTATCCAGCCCAGCCAGTCGGATTATTTTCAGGCCACCAGAGGCGGCGGACACGGAGATTACCATCTGATCGTAATCGCTCCGGCTTCCGTTCAGGAAATGGCCGAGCTCACCGTGAAGAGCTTTGATCTTGCGGATAAGTACAGAATGCCGGTCATGATCCTTGCCGACGGTACCATCGGACAGATGATGGAACCGGTTTCCCTGGATATCCATGTGGCCGATCCGGTGGAGAAGCCCTGGGCAGTCACGGGTACGAAGAAGGAAAGAGAACACAACATCATAAATTCTCTTTATCTGCAGCCTGACAAACTGGAGCAGGTAAACTTCGAGAGATTTAAAAAATACGAAGTCGTCAAGGCAAACGAGCAGATGGCCGAAGAATTCATGACGGACGATGCGGATGTGATCGTCACTGCGTTCGGCATCGCCGCGCGTGTTGCAAAGAACGCCGTACGTGAAGCGAGAAAGAACGGCATCAAGGCCGGCCTCATTCGTCCGATCACCCTCTGGCCCTTCCCGGAGAAGACCTTCGGAAAAGCCGCGGAGCATGCGAAAGTCATCATTTCCGCCGAGCTCAATATGGGACAGATGGTAGAGGATATCAGGCTTTCCGTCAAAGACCGGATCCCTGTTGACCTCTGCATCAGGACGGGCGGTATGATCATGTCGCCCGGCGAGGTGTACGAAGCAATTGAAAAAGCAGATAAAAAGATCAAAGGAGGTATATAATTATGGTAGTAATGGAAAGACCCCACTCACTGGTCGATATACCTCTTCACTATTGCCCGGGATGCACCCACGGTATCGTGCACAGGCTCGTTGCCGAAGCAATAGATGAACTGGATATCGAGGGACGTACGATCGGAATTGCGCCCGTAGGGTGCTCTGTTATGGCTTACGACTATTTTAACTGCGATATGATTGAAGCTGCCCACGGACGTGCTCCGGCAGTCGCGACCGGCGTTAAAAGAGCCAATCCCGACAATATTGTATTCACTTATCAGGGCGACGGCGACCTTGCTTCCATCGGTACCGCCGAGACGGTCCATGCGGCTGCAAGGAATGAAAATATTACCGTTATTTTCATCAATAATGCGATCTACGGCATGACCGGCGGACAGATGGCCCCGACCTCCCTTCCCGGACAGGTCACGCAGACTTCTCCCTACGGCAGGGACGTAAAGCTCTGCGGATATCCGGTGAAGATCTGTGAAATGCTCAGCCAGCTCGAAGGACCGGAATATCTCGAGAGAGTGACCGTCAACAGCGTTTCAAATGTCAGAAAAGCAAAGAAAGCCATTAAGAAGGCGTTCCAGAACCAGGTCGAGGGAAAAGGATTTTCACTGATCGAAGTCGTTTCCTCCTGCCCGACGAACTGGGGAATGAGCCCGAAAGATGCGCTGAAATGGATCGACGACAACATGATCCCGTATTATCCTCTCGGGGTGTATAAAGACAGGTCAAAGGAGGAAGAGGCATGAGTACCGTGAATATGCTGATTGCAGGATTCGGCGGACAGGGAAGCCTTTTTGCCGGAAAATTCCTTGCTTATAAAGGATTGATAGAAGATAAGGAAGTCAGCTGGCTTCCGTCATACGGCCCGGAAATGAGGGGCGGTACCGCTAACTGTTCGGTCATCGTGAGCGACGATTCCGTCGGCTCCCCGATCGTGAACAATCCCGACGTCCTCGTGGCGCTCAATCTTCCGTCCCTGGATAAGTTCGAGCCCAATGTAGTCGCAGGCGGAGACATTTTCCTGGATTCCACGCTGATTGCGCGGAAAGTGGAAAGGACCGACGTGAACGCGCATTACATTCCCGCCACGCGTCTTGCCGAAGAGAACAAGCTCGGAAATCTTGCGAACATGGTCATGATGGGATATGTCATGAAAATCAAAGGGATGTACGACGAGGCAAGCATCGACAAAGCGCTTGACAAAGTCGTTCCGCCTTCCAAACCGCAGCTTCGGGAGCCCAATCTGAAGGCTCTTATGGCAGGTATGGAATACAGCGAGTAAGAATGATTTTGAACGATAATAAAAAGGATTTCTGAATAAAATGAAAATACTGGTTATAAACCCCGGTTCGACATCTACAAAAGTGAGCCTGTTCGAGAACAGGACAATGCTCTTCGAAGAGAGTGTTTTCCATGATGCGCCGGTACTTCTTCAATACCCGCATGTCAACGATCAGATGCCGATGCGGTATGACGTGATCATGGATATGCTTAAACGACACGGATTCGGCCCGCGGGATATCGATGTTTATGTCGGACGCGGCGGCAGCGCCTATACACAGCCGGGCGGAGTGACCCTGGTGGACCAGAGGCTTTATGAAGATACCGTGGCCGCTGTAGGCGGCAGCGAACATCCGGCGAAGCTCGGCGTCATGCTTGCGTGGAAATTCGGATGCGAATCCGGAAAGCAGGCGTATACGCTGAACCCGACGAACGTGGATGAATACGGCGATTTGGCGCGCCTCACGGGTATTAAAGGTCTGTACAGGACTTCCCATTCCCACGTGCTCAATCAGAAGGCAGTGGCAGAATTCCATGCGGAGGCTACCGGAAAAAGATATGAGGACTGCAACTACATCGTTGCACATATCGACGGAGGAATCACGGTGAGTGCACATGAACACGGACGTATGGTGGACGGCAACATGGGTGCCGATGGAGAAGGCGCTTTTACGCCGACTCGTCTGGGAAGCGTTCCGGTCCTGCAGCTCCTTGATTACATCGAGGCTCATTCCGTTGCGGACGTACGCCTGATGTGTTCCCGCGCCGGCGGATTCGTAAGCCTTTTCGGGACTTCCAACTCCGACATCATTCATAAGAAGATCGAAGAGGGCGACCGGAAGGCATATCTCGTCTGGAATACCATGATCTATCAGATCTGCAAGCAGATCGGCGAGATGAGCACGGTCCTTTGCGGCAATGTGGACGGGATCCTGCTGACAGGCGGGCTCGTGCGCTTCAAGGATATCGTAGAGCACATCGCAAAGCGCTGCTCGTGGATCGCTCCGATCAGCGTCTATCCCGGTGAAATGGAACAGGAAGCGCTGGCATTTTCCGTGCTGAAAGCGCTGGAAGGAAAGGCCCCGATCCATACGTACTCGGGCAAACCCGTATGGGACGGCTTCGAGGGTCTGGATCTGTAGGGCAAGGGAAGGATCAAAGAAAATGAATTTTGATAAGTTTATTAAAGAAAGAGCCAAGAGAGAAATCAAACGCATCGTTCTTCCCGAAGGCGAGGAGAAACGTACGCTTCAGGCTGCCCCAATTATTAAGAACGAAGGCGTGGCCTGCCCGGTCCTTCTCGGGGATCCGGCTGTCATAGCGGCGAATGCGAAGGAATGCGGAGCGGATATTGAAGGAATCGAAGTGATCGATCCGGCAACAGACGCAAAAGCAGCCGATTATGCGAAGCTTCTGTATGAGATTCGGAAGGACAAGGGGATGACCCTTGAAGCAGCGGAAGAGACCGTGAAAGATCCGATGTATTTCGGTGTTCTGATGGTCAAAGCCGGAGATGCGGACGGGCTTGTATCCGGCGCCGTTCATTCGACCGGCGACATGCTCCGCCCGGCGCTTCAGATCATCAAGAAAAAAGCAGGCGTACGTCTGGTGTCTTCCTGCTTCCTGATGGACCTTCCGCATGACCGGATCGGGCATAACGGCCTGCTGGTCTATGCAGACTGTGTCGTCGTGCCGAACCCGGACGCGGAGGAGCTTGCCTGTATCGCGATCTCTGCGGCGGAAACCGCGAAGAAGGTCTGCGGCATCGACGAGCCGAAGGTGGCGCTCCTGTCATTTTCGACCAAAGGAAGCGCGAAGCATGAACTCGTGACAAAGGTCCAGCAGGCGACTGCTCTGGCGAAGGAAATGGCGCCCGACCTGATGCTGGACGGCGAACTTCAGTACGATGCGGCGATGATGCCCGAGATCGGACAGTCCAAAGCAAAGGGCAGCCCGGTCGCCGGATACGCGAACGTATTCATTTTCCCGGATCTGCAGGCCGGGAATATCGCCTATAAGATTACCGAAAGACTCGGCGGCGCCAGCTCCGTTGCGGTGCTTCAGGGCCTCGACAAACCGTGCAATGATCTTTCGAGAGGATGTTCGGTATCGGATATCGTGACGACCGTAGCGCTTACGGCTGTTCAGGCGCAGTAACGATCAGACGGCGTTTGAATTCATGTACGAAAGGAGTGCCGCTCTTAAAAGCCCGGACACTCTCGTAGAGATTCGAAGCGAACAGATCTTCGTCATAAGAACCGTCTTTGATAACGGATGGAGTGGAGCATAGAGATATGCTCCCTTTTTCTTTTATTTTAGAGAGCAGTTTCCCGCAGTTTCCCATAGCCAGAATATGCGCAAATCCGGCGGTATCTGAACCGGCCGGGCATCCGGAAGCGATCGAATTGACCGGGCAACCGCCTGCATCCGGCCTGCCGCCGCGCCTGATATCGAGAAGAATGCGGAGCAGGGCCCGGTTCACGTGCGTGCGCGTCATGCTGCGCGCTTTTATCAGATCCGCGAACTGGGAAAATGACCGGAATGCGTTCAGCTCGTTCCGGATCCGCAGCGTGAGATCCTCCGAGACTCCGGAGAAAGAGGTCAGTTCCGGAATGCCGCAGGACATCAGCTTGTATTTCAGCATCATGGAAAAATCGTCCGCGAAAACAGGGCCGCTGTCTTTCAGATAACGGGAGAACAGTTCGAAGGCATTCCCGGGCATGAGCGGCATAGCGTCAGCAAAATGCCCGTCTGATATAAGCTTCCGGATCGCGGAAGCCGATGCGTGAGCACCGGAGATCTTTTCGTCATTGTGACCGCTTCCGACCCTTTTTACCGTCAGCGGTCTGATCGCGGAGGAAAGTTTCTTTAATGCGATGCAGTATTCGATCCCGAGAATATTGTTCGGAGATTCCAGGAAGGAAAGAATATCTTTCCGGTCCCCTTCAAAGAATTCACTTTCATGTGCAGGAGAGTCTGCGACCGCAAGCGCACGGGCTTTCGGGTAGGGCATTCCTTCTTTAAGCCCCTCCGAGAGACGCCTCTTGAAAAAGTCGGATTCGGAAGAGAGGGCAGCCGCGATATTTTCAAATGTTCTGATATCCCCGCTTTCGCTCCCGAACCACAGCTCGTCGACCGCGCCGAGCGCATCGAGCAGCCGTACCGCGCCGCCGGCAAAGCCTCCGGCGTCCGCGCAGGCATACCGGACCGGAAGCTCCAGCACCAGGTCGGCACCGCACATGAGCGCCGCTTCGGCCCGCACATATTTGTCAAATACGGCCGGCTCTCCGCGCTGCACGAAGTCCCCGCTCATGATTACGACGAGAGCGTCCGCCTGTGAGCGCTCCCGCACCTCATTCAGGAAAAATGCGTGCCCGTTGTGGAACGGGTTGAATTCTGCAATGACAGCCGCTGTTTTCATAAAACCATTTTCAAAACAATATGATCCGTGAAACCGATCTGTAAAAATAATTCCGCAAAATCGATCGCAACAATGATAAAAGATACTTGCTTAATTCCTGCAGCAATTATAAAATAATTAATAGTGGGCGTAAAGCCGAAATCGAAAGGAGAGCACACATGAGTTTTATTGAATCAATCAAGGCAAGAGCAAAAGCAAATAAAATGACGATCGTTCTTCCGGAATCAATGGACGCGCGTACCTTTGATGCCGCCGAGAAGATCCTGAAAGAGGGAATCGCCGATCTTATCATTATAGGTACCCCGGAAGAAATAGCCGAGAACAGCAAGGGCTATGACATTACCGGCGCGACCATCATCGACCCCTACAAGGATCCCAACAGACAGAAATATATCGACAAGTTCGTGGAGCTGCGCGCGAAGAAAGGCCTTACTCCCGAAGATGCCGAGAAACAGATGACAGATGATTATATGTACTATGCCTGCCTGATGTGCAAATGCGGCGACGCCGACGGCGCTGTGTCCGGTGCATGCCACTCTACAGGCAATACCATTCGCCCGGCTCTTCAGCTCCTCAAGACAAGACCCGGAATCGGAAGCGTATCCGGATATTTTGTGATCGAAGTACCGAACTGCGAATACGGTGAGAAGGGCCAGTTCATTTTCGCCGACTGCGGAGTCAATCCGCAGATCGATGCAGATAAGCTTGCCGAGATCGCCGGACTTTCAGCCGAATCATTTGAAATGATGATCCAGGCGGAGCCGAAAGTCGCAATGCTTTCCTTCTCATCCAAAGGAAGCGCCAAATCAGACGACGTGACCAAGGTCGTGGAAGCTACCGCAAAGGCACAGGAGAAATTCCCCGGCGTTGCGATCGACGGCGAACTTCAGCTCGACGCAGCCATCGTGCCGTCTGTCGGACAGTCCAAAGCTCCGGGCAGCCCGGTCGCAGGACATGCCAACACACTCGTGTTCCCGGATCTCGGAGCCGGAAACATCGGATATAAACTCGTTCAGAGACTTGCCAAGGCAGACGCATTCGGACCTATCCTTCAGGGTATCTCCATGCCGGTCAATGACCTCTCCAGAGGATGTTCTGCCGACGATATCGTAGGCGTTGTAGCGATTACTGCCGTTCAGGCCCAGTACGCGAAGAAATAAGAAATCCAAGGAGGAAAAACTCACATGAATGTATTAGTAGTCAACTGCGGAAGCTCATCCTTAAAATTCCAGCTGATCAACTCCGACACCGAGGAAGTCGCTGCAAAAGGTCTTTGCGAGCGGATCGGCATCGACGGCAGACTGGTCTATCAGCCCACCGGCGGTGAGAAGGAGATCACCGAGGCTCCCATGCCCACCCATACAGAGGCCATTTCAATGGTCCTTGAAGCTCTTGTAAATGAAAAATCCGGTGTCCTGAAGAGTCTGGACGAAGTCGAAGCGATCGGACACCGTGTCCTGCACGGCGGCTCCAAGATCACCGAATCCCGCGTCATTGACGACGAAGTCATCGCTGTCATCGACGAATGCTGCGACTTAGGTCCGCTTCACAATCCGGCGAATCTGATGGGTATCCGCGCCTGCATGAAGCTCATGCCCGGCAAGCCCAACGTGGCTGTTTTCGATACCGCTTTCCATCAGACCATGCCGCCGAAGGCTTACAGATACGCGATCCCGACCAAGTATTACAAGGAGTACGCAGTCCGTAAATACGGCTTCCACGGAACCAGCCACTGGTTCGTATCCGGCGAGACCATCAAATACTTAGGTCTTGACCCCAACAACTCAAAGGTCATCGTCGCCCACCTCGGCAACGGTTCTTCCATCAGTGCAGTCGTGAACGGAAAATGCGCGGACACTTCGATGGGCCTTACGCCACTTGAGGGCCTGCTCATGGGAACCCGTTCCGGTGACCTGGATCCGGCCGTTCTGGAGTTCGTATGCAAGAAAGAGGGCATCGACGTAAGCGAGATGCTGACGATCCTTAACAAGAAGTCCGGCGTATACGCTCTGTCCGATGACTATTCAAGCGATTTCCGTGATCTGGAAGATGCTGCTGCGAACGGTAATGAACAGGCGAAGCTCGCGCTCGACGCATTCAGCTACAGAGTCATCAAGTACATCGGTTCCTACGCGGCAGCCATGAACGGCGTAGACGCCATCGCTTTCACCGGCGGTATCGGCGAGAACGACGGAAATGTCAGGATGGCCGTTATGGAAAGCCTTGCTTATCTCGGCGTGAAACCGGATGCGGAAAAGAACAAGATGCGCGGCGAGAACTGCGTGATCTCCGCGGACGATTCCAAGGTCAAGGTGGCAATCATCCCGACGAACGAAGAACTTGCAATCTGCAGAGAAACTGTCGCACTGGTCAAATAATTTTCATGACAATAAACGAGCGAAGAACCGGGCTGCGGCCCGGTTCTTCGTCCGACGGAGAGTAACTGTTTTCTGTCAAAAAGAAATAAAAAATGTTGCCTGAAAGAAAATAAAAAACCGGTTGACAAAGCCCGAAACGCTCTTTATAATATGATATTGCGTGACGAGGAGGTGAAGGATATGTCAATCTGTCCAAAAAATAAATCATCAAGCTCAAGAAGAGACAAAAGAAGAGCAAATTGGAAGATGTCAGTGCCGAATCTTGTAAAATGCAGTAAGTGCGGAGCTCTTACGATGCCCCACCGCGTATGCAAGGCCTGCGGTACCTATGACAAGAGACAGATCATCGTTATGGATGAAGACTGATCGGTCATTATAATTGATTATTGCGGCTGTCGTATCATGTGATACGGCAGCTTTTGTCATATCAGGGCGAGTGATTACGAAAAAATTACAAAA
>Ga0310690_10011045_pt1 | contig 11176 bp, 4 predicted proteins | sample AusTroGonzalo_MG_2_FD_207661 | JGI IMG/M metagenome (GOLD analysis project Ga0310690, IMG submission 207661) | Bovine rumen microbial communities from tropical cattle in Woodstock, Queensland, Australia - Gonzalo_04 (v2) (version 2) | ecosystem: Host-associated > Mammals > Digestive system >...
TTCAGGCACAATCACTCGCTGAAGCCCGCTTAACAGGCCCTCTCTTCCCATTCCGCTTTTGCTAACTACAGCTGTCCGCTTTTGCTTTCACCGCGACACCTCCGACAGCCTCGCCCGCTCCGCGTCCGCCACGCACAGGTGCGCGTCGGGCTTTTGCGCAGTTATCTCGCAAGCCTCGAAGCCTTCACCGTGGACGGCGCTCCGCTTATCTTACGAGTATCTGCAATCCGGGCTTCTTTCCGTAGCAGATTATGCAGCCTGACGCCACATGCTTGACGAAGAACACATGACCCGCCGCATCAACAGAATGTGCCGGCAAGCAGACCGAAGAGGACACCTCTAGCATCCTGACAAAACGCACATTCTCGGGAAGCGCCGTCGAAACAGCGGCGAGCGAACCTCCGTCGTCAACCGTAAGTGACGGCACAGAGGGGAGGTTCTCCTGATCCTCGGGAATCGGCAGGGCAAGCGTCGCACCGCTCGCAACCTCAATTGCGCCGACGACGCGTCCGGTAAGCCGCAGTGTTCCATTCGATACGACAGTCGCACCCGCGTATGTGTTGGTCGATGCGAGAGTCACAGCGCCTGAGCCAAGTTTCTTCAGCGCACCCGTGCCGACAAACGGTGCGTTGACCGTCACATCGTAGTCCGAATCAACCGTCAATCCGCCGTCCTGGATCTTGATCTGGTTGCAGGTCGGCTTTGTGCAGTAGAAGTACGGATTCTCCGACGTATCGTCCTTCGACGGCACGAGCGTCGCATTGTCGAATACAAGTTCCGTGCTGCCGTTGACCTTTCCGGCAGAGTTTCCGACACGCCAGACTGCGGACGTTACAACGCTACCGGAAACGTACATGTGTGAGTGGGCGTAGTCAATGTTGCCGTTAACGTCGAGATATAGGCCGTCAGTGAAGGAAGCGACACTGTTCGTAAGCGTAAACACGGCGGTAGACGCTCGCCAACCGAACTCGATTGAACCGCCGCTAATGAACGATCCGTCCAAAATGTCAATACGGCCGTTGCGCCCAGCCCAATTTGGCCAAGCAATTCTGGTGCGTCCCCGGGGAAGCATGATCTTCGAGCCGCCGGAAGCGTAAAGGAAATTGCCGGCACCATTGTCCTTGCTGGAAATGCAGGCATCGCCATTATTGTTGAAGACTAGGGATGAACCATCCAGGACTTTGACCCCACGCATGTTCCCCGTCCCGTTTTCGAAGATGGCGCTTGTCGTCGTGAAAGTCGCGTTGTTGGTCAGTGTCAGCACCTGGTTTTCGCCAAGGTCGAGGTAGTTGTATCCAGAACGCGGAACGTATGTGAAGAAGCCGTTCTCAAGGACGGCGTTGTCGCCAAAGATGCGCGGCGACGATTCTGCGAGCGAGACCACCGCACCGCCAGCGTCAAACGTACCGTTGATGCGGACGTCGCCTGGCGCCGACGAAAGAATCGCCGTTCCAGCAGTCTGGCCTGCAAGGGCGACCGCGCCATCCTGCACATCGAGCCCTCCACCCCAGGTTGCGCCATCCACGACAAGCGTACCCGCGCCGGTTTTCGTAACGACCGGGGTAATGCCCATGGCGGCGGCAAGGCCGTTCGAGAAGACCACGTCGCCGGATGTATGGACGGCGAAAGCCGCCTCGCCGATCGAGACGGGAAGGTTGAAGGTCTGCGCGTTGGCGGAAAGGTTCGTGACAAAGGCGTCAATTTTGAGCGCGTCTCCATTCCCGGCGGCCGAGACGACATGCGCAGGTATCCCCTCGTCGAATTGTGCAGAGACGAGGACGACTTCCTCTCCGAGGTCGGCGACAGAGGCACCTCCGGCTGCGACGACAAGCGAATCGCCCGACGCGATGGCGCGATCCGCGCCCGTCCAGTTCCCTGCCGTGCTCCAAAGGCCATCTCCCGTCCCTCCGGTCCATGTCATCGTTCCGTTCACCAGACCCGCCACAACAAGCTGAACCGAGGTGTCGTTGACAACAGCGAATTCATAGCCGGGCTCAACCGTCTCGCTCGCGTTGAGCGAGGCGGCGACCTTTTCAAGGAAACCCACCGTCGAGCTACTGACGATGGCCGTGTTCTTCGGCCATTCGGCGACGCCCGAAACGACGAAATCGCCTGCGTAGTCCGAAACCGATCCGACGTCAGATCCGTATCCCGTCACCGTTAACGTACCGCCGGAAGCAAGCTCAAGGGACGGAATGGTTAAGGGTGCCGAAAAGTTAGCCTCGCCACCTGAAACGGCAAGAGGGCCTGCAATAGTGCCGGTGATATTCAAGATGCCGGCCTCGACCGTCGTTGCGCCGGTGTAGGCGTTGGCTGCAGAAAGCGTGACTGTGCCCGCACCGCGCTTCGTGAATCCGCCAGCACCCTGCAACATCGCCGGAACATTCAATGTCGTATCTGCTGGCGCATCGACAATGAGGCCGTTGCCTATCACGTAGTGCGGACACTTCGCGTCACCCGTGGGGCTTGCATCGATGAATTTCGCCGCCGGCGTCCCAATCGGCTTGAAGACCGCGCCGTTGAAAGTGACGGTACTGCCTCCGTTGCCATGCGGATAGGCCATCTTGTAGATAGGCGTCTCAATGACGCAGTCCTTGAAGATGATCGTCGCACCGGTCCATCTACTGCCGTTCTGGAAGCCATAGATACCACCTGTGGATTTTAGCGACCCTCCGTCGATATTGAGTCGGAGCGTTCCGCAGTGGTACCCAACGTAGAAGGTTCCGAGCTCGACATGTCCACCGTCGAGAATGTCCATTCCGCCACCATGCCCGGCGTAGTCTGACTTGTTACTAAGATAGACATTCGAGGGAAGCGTCAAGGAGGAGCCAGACCCGGTAACGACAACCCAGGCGTTGTCGTAATTGCCGTTTTGGACTCCGACAAGATAAGCCTCTTCGTTTGCAGGCGAAAAGGTCGCATTGGCGCCGGACTGGATGATGAGTTTGCGCTTATTGCTCTTGTGCGTCTCGCCCTGCCCCGATCCCCAGAAGAGCTGCGTGTTGCTTTCGAGCGTCGCGCCGTTCTCGACCGTGACCGTGCCTTGTAGCCACGGCCAGTAGTTGCCGAAGCTCACTCCGCCCATCGTGTTGTCGGAAGAAACGTTCTGCGTGACGACGGTGCCGGAACCCGTGATGGTCAAATCACCGCCGTTAATGCCATACGCCTCGGTCTCGGGCGGGGTCGAGCTTATGGTCGTCGTGCCGGTTGTAAGTTCCGTCAACGCCACCGCATTCAATGACGAGAACGCGGCAACAACGACGGCGAATTGTAGTCTTTTCATTTGTGCTTTCCTTTCCTTTAAGCTCCCTTTATTTCCCTGTCTTGAACTCCCTCACTTCAAGCGGTGACAGTTCGACAACCGAAGGCTTGCCGTTGACGTGCACCTTGACGCTGCGCGTTTTGTGCATGTCGAGGTTCATGACATACGCCTTGTCGGCGTAGGCCGCCGCCGTGAAGAACCTGAGTTCGTCGGCGGGAACGGCCTTTTCAAGCCGAATGGTCTGCGGAACGGCCTCGGCGCATTCGGCAAGCAACCCCTTCCAGACATTGCCAAGGTCTCCTCGCGCGCCGGGGAACTCCTTTGAGAGCATCAAGTAGAATGCGCCCTTTCCGACGCGCTTGCGGACGACAAGAGGCGCGGCGCCGGGCTGTCCGGTTACCGTGCGCACGATTTCGACGCCCGAACCGTCGGAGAGGCATGCGACCTCGATTCCGCTGGACGACTCGAACCGCGCGACTTTGAGCCCGCACGGCAGCAAGAGGTCCTTTGCGCCGTAGCCGAGGAAATCACGGTCGTCGCGCGTCGAACACTGCGGCAGGCACATGATGCACATGCCGCCTTTCGCCATCCAGTCCTCAAGCACCTTCTTCGCGTTCTTCGTCATAGTGTTCCATCCGCCGAAGACCACGAGCGAATAGCGCACGAGGTCTGCGACGCGGCTCTGGTCGTCCACGCCGACGACGTCAACCTGCCCGTAGGGCGCACCCGACACGCCCGTCGTCCCCGAAGCCGGGAAGAACACTTCGCGAGCGCGGTCCCACGTCATTTCCGGGTGCGATGCGCCCCAGATGTTGATCTTGTCTCCGGCTCGGGCGAGACGGTTCGTATGCTGCGCCCACGGCGTGGAATGGCATCCGATGTAGCCGTCGTTGCAGCCGAGCGCGAGGGCGATCTTCGTCTCGGGCGTCCCCTTCGCGCGCGGATGTTCCTTGATGAACTTGTGGCACTTGCGTATCGTCTCCCGGTAGCGGCGCGGCGGATCGTCGTCGTATTGGTAGCCCGTCTTGCGCCGGTCATCGGGGACGCCCCACGTGTATGGATGCGCCTGGGTCCCGCTGGATCCGGACTCAAGGCACATCAACGACGTACCCATCACGTACAGCGACTTGATGCCCGCCTCAAGGGAGAGGTACTTGTCGTCGGAATCATAGCGGAGGGGGAACGTCTGCCACTCATGCGCAAGCCAACCCGACCACCATTCAGGGCCCCACTTGCGTGCAGCGCCGCGGTTCTCGGCAGTCGCGAAGGTGATGTTCTGGCAGCCGACGGCGTAAAGCTCGTTGCAGACGTAGTCCACCCCGCCCGGAAGTTCATAGTTCGCGAACGCGGCGCCGGACGTGGCGAAGAGGAAGGGATCCTCGCCCTTGCCGCCTCTGCTCATCTGCCAGTCGCCGCGAAGGAAACTCGACATGAACCAATGCCGCGCCTCGGTGAGGCTGCGGTCCTGTGGTCCGCGCATCTCCTGCGGCGCACCGTACAGAAAGCCGGTGCGCTCGCCGCAGTTGTTGCCTAGATAGCGCGCCCCCCACTGGCTCTTGATCTCGTCGCGCAGCTGCGAGGAGGCGCGTGCGTAGATGGTCATCGAACGGATGCCTCGCTTCGCGGCCTCATACATCCAGTTGGGCGATATCTCGTTGTTGGCCTTCTCGTCGACGAGCTGCGGCGCGGCGTCCCAGCGCGCATACAGGTTCGCAAGGTCGTTGGTGATCATCTCGTGGCGTTCCCGCCCCGGACCGTAGCAGACCATGCCGAGAAAGACGTCCTCGTTGGGTGCGGGCTTGCCGATGGGATGGTCGTTGAACGGCACGGCGACCGTCTTCTTCACGCGCGTGCCGTCCTTAGCCTCGACGACGGCCTGTATCTCGAACGAGCCTTTCGTCCCCGCCGGATAGCGCATGCTGAAATAGGGCAGCTTCGTCGCGAACACGCCGAATTCCGGGCACTTGTAGGCGACGCGCCGCACGATATTTGTCGCCCTAGGCGAAAAGTATATGCAATAGCAGCGGTTCGCCATGTCCCCGCGCGCGTGGATGTCCATCTTGTCCAGCTCGCGCATCGTCTGGCATTTCGCCCAGCGCGGGTCGTCGTGGGAGCGGATGACGGTTCCCTTGCCGAGAGTCTTCAGCTGTGCGCCAGGAGCAAGCACGACCTTCGACATGTCGGCGACCTTGCCGTCTGCCACCTCCACCTCCAGGACGGCGTTCGTGTCCACCAGAAACTCGTTCATGTCGAAGTCAACGTGATCGGTCACGACGAGACGCCCGCCGCGCACAAGCCACTTGTTGCCGTGCTGTACGCTTTTCAGATCGCATCCGAGCAGGACGAGTCCGCCCTTCTCTATGATGAACCGGGTGTTGAAGGGATTTAGCTTGCCGTGCGACAGGTCAAGCGTCCCTCCTGACAGGATGCGCGTAGTGCGCGGCTGCGCATCCCCTGCGCCCGGCATGTAGGACGAGCCATCCTCGAAACGGAGCGTGCCGCCGGCTAGGATGTCTGTCGTGCCATGGCGCGGGTGCATCCTGCCGACTACGGAAAGTGTGCCATTTGAGACAGACATGTAAAAGCCGTTCCAACCAGGCCATTCCCAGTTGCGAACGGTCTTGGTCGCACCGCCGAGGTCGAGCGTGACATTCCCTACGTTCGGCAAATCCTCGATTTCGGCCGCAAACGCACCAAACACCGCCAACGACAGCACCGCCGTCGCCCGCATCTTCATAGACATCATTCTCATATTTATTCCCCTAAAGCGCATTATCCATAAATGCACCCCGAGTTCAAAGGTATTATACTACTTTCGACGGTTTGCCGCAAGAGGGACAGCGGAGACTAAAGGCTCATCTGGGAAGCGGAACGGGGGCCAGCAGTTTCTCGGAAACCAACTCAAGCGCATCGTCAGGAGAGGCGCCCTTCGCGAAAAACACGCGACTCTCGCCCGGCAAAAGCCCACGCAACGTGCCCGCAGCGCGTTTGCCGCCTATCGCAACACCGATGTCGTGGTACGGCGGAGCGACGCCCTTGTTCGCAATTGTCACCTCCACGCCGCCAGACCTTGCGCGGACGCCGGTCGCGACAAGCGATGGGCCGCATTCCCGCGCGGCTTCGGCGAAGCGTTCCGGCGTGGCGAAATCGCCCTTCGGAGAGTCGTTGGCGATGACGAACGTCATGTGATACTTCGCCGCGGCCTGCGCCCAGGTGACGCCGTAGATTCCGTCCGGTCCGAGGAACTCGCGCTGGTCCCTCTTGCTGTAGTAGCTTATCTCACCGCCGTGCGGGGCGGTCTTCCAGTGGTTCGCGCCGAACACAGCCCAGTTGCGCTCGTTCCATCCGCCCTTGCCGTTCACGACGTCATGACTCTTGCACATGAAGCTGTCGTCGAAGAGTCCGAATGACATCCCCTTCGCGGCAAGCTCCTTCGCAGGCGAACGCCGTCCGTCGCGCCCGGCCGCGTCTATCGACACCATCCACGGCGTCTTGACGAACGACTTGCCGAGCAAGGCGAAGAAGCGGCGCTGGAATTCCATGGAGGGAAAGTTCACCCCGAGCTTTGTCTCCGTGCCGCTCGTGTGGTACTCCGCCCAATGGCCGAAGCCCGTCTGCACAAACGCCAGCCTCGGGTCAGCGTCGTACTTCGCCGCGAACTCCGCATAGAAAGCCAGCGTGAAGTCCTCCAGCGCCCGGCATGACCAGTCGGGATACCAGGTAGGCCCGTCGCCTCCGGGATTCTCGGCGAATGTCTCGTGGTAGTCCGGCCGCTCCTTTATGAACGCCGGAACCGCCGTCGCGCCCCTGACGCTGTCGGTCTTTTCGTTCGGATAGGCGTAGCGGAAACGTACGATCGCCTGATGCCCGCGCGAGGCGACCGCAGACAGGAACGCGTCGAATCCGCTCCAGTCGTACACAACCACACCGGAGGCGTTCGTACCGACCGCCACGTCGCACGGCCTGCAGTACGAAAACTCCAGCGACACGGCGCGAGAGAGGTCGGGACGGGACTTGGCTTGGCCGGACCACAGGACAATGCCCTTGAGTGGCGCTGCCATGGCGGGCAGGCATGCCAGGGCGACGACGAGCGAATATGGCGTTTTCATGGGTCTATTCCGGCAAAGCCACTAAGCGCCCGGCAATTGTCAATCCGCACCGAACAACTTCTCGACAAACAATCTGAAGAAGTAGCAACTCTCCAGATTCTCCGCGCTCCACTGAGGATCGCCGTTCAACGCAGACGTCCCCTTCGTCGTGCATTTGTAGCCAAACCCTGCAAGACGATTGGTGTCGATATTGCATCCCACGAAAGGCGTCGCCCCTTCCATGCGGATCGTCGCTTCGAAACGGCTGAGCGCGTTGGTCGGATCGGTGCCGAGAAGATATTCCGCCCAGGTGTCGAGCCCGTCCCCATCCGCGTCGGCATGGGCAATCGTCTCGTAGTCCGCAACCGCTCTTCCGGGGAAATACCGCCCAAGCCAATCGTATTCCACGGGAACCTCGGTCGTCGAAGTCGCCGTCTGCGCAACCGTCAGGTTCCCGGACCAAGCGAGGGTGAATTCATCGGTGTATTGTTCTCCGCAGGACATTCCGACGATTCGATACGAAACTCCCTGCGTTACTTCGACAGACACTCTCGTCCAATGGTCGCTGTCCCATTCATCTCTATAGCCGATCCTGTCAAGCGCCGTCAGCGAGTCGCCCGTGTAGACGGCGACATACGTGCCGCCGGCGTATCTGGTCATCTTTGTCGCAAACGTCATCGTCCCCGAACCCGGCGCCGTCCACTTGTACCAGACGGTATGATATTGGAAATAGTAGCTGCCGTTCTCCAGCGTATGCTTAGGCTCGCCGTCCTCGACGGTGTAGGCGGCGTTGTCGGCTATGACGCGGCTTCCGCTTTCGCCGGATATGACGATGGGGTTGTCGAAATAGTCGCCCTTCGGCGCACCCTGCGCGGCATCGTATGCATAGGTCTCCGAAACTACCGCGCTGGGATTCATCCCGTCCTTCCATGCGCGGGCGCGTATCTCGACGTCGTCGTCGATGAAGACGGGGCCGGAATAGACGGGACTTGATTCGGTTGGGTCGGTGCCGTCCCGCGTGTAGCGTATGGTCGCGCCCGGCGTAGCGCAGGATATGGTGACGTTCGTCGAAGGATAGAACAGGCAGGACGGGGGATCGAACTGCGGCTCGGACACCCCGGCGACGCCGCTGATCGTGATGTCCTGTCCGCAGCGGTTGCCGACGGATGGAGTCGGGGATGTATAGTAACTGCCGAAACTGTCGCCGGAGGTTATGATCCGAATGCCGACATTGGCACTGAGCGAGACGTTCTTCGTTGCGCTTGCACCTCCCGACGATGCCGAAAGGACATAAGACCCCGCCGGCAACACAAACGCATAGATGCCTTTTGCGTCGGTTGTCGCGCTTTTCACGACTGCTCCGCGCTTCTTCGCGGACACGACGGCGTTCGCGATGGGCGATCCGGTCGCGTCCAGCACACGGCCGCTGCAGATCACCCCGCCGGCGTCCGACCTGTTGGTGAACACGTTGCAGACAAACCCGTTCAAAACATTGAAATTGCACTGCGACCCCGCCATTTGCGGCGGCGCATACCAGGCGTCGTCCGTTCCGCTCCAGCCCATGTTGAAATGGAGATAAAGCGTGCCGTCCGAGTATCCGTAGCCGTCGCCCACGATTTCATGTCCGCCGGTGTTGTCGCGCAGGCTGATCGCAACGGGCAGCCCTGCGTCAAAATTCGAAAGCAGCGCGTTCTTCATGCCATCCGAATCGCTGACGTCTCTGCCCCACTGCGCCGCAAGTGCATTTGCATAGCCATAGCGGTTGGTGAACACCTCTGCGAGCATGTATCCGCTTGAAGAACTGCCGCCGTTGCCGGCGGAGTCGTAGTCCATGCCGACGCCGATGCCTATGTCGGAGGTCAGCCTTCCGATTGCCTGGCGCTCGGCGTCTGCGATGGATCCGTCCGGGACAAGCGGCATCTGGCTCCAATCGCAGTACCCGCCCTGCGACGTCAGCGTACGCAACGCACCAGCGACTGCGCAATACGGATTGGTGAACGGAGCGACGCTCACGGACGACAAGGGCCACTGGAAGTACCGCATGATCTGTGCGCCCGCCGTGGCCACGCATCCGCACACATAGTGGTTCGGCGTGTAGTAGTTGTAGCAGTAGTCGTCGCCGACATTGCCCTGATTCCACTTCGACTGCACGAGCGGCGCGACGCGGACATCGGATATGGACGACCGCCCATCGCCCGACTTGACGGCAAAACGGCTTCCGCCGCCGAGCAGCCTGCGCCACTTCGCCTCGTTGCCGGAATCGTCCTCAGAGGCCAAGACGCGCAGGCGCTTCGCGCCGCCTGACGCCGAATCGCCGCCCGTCCGCAGCGCAAGGTCGTTCTTCAGCAGAACCCATAGCGGATTGTCATCGCTCTCAACGAGGTCACCACCGGAAGAGAAGGCAACCACGGGTTCGCGCGTCGTGTCAGACGACATGACAACGAATCCGCCGCCGTCGAGCTTCACGACGTGGAACGTCGCATCCCCCTGCGGAGAGCACGTCCGCACACTGTCTATGCCCGAGCCGAGGGCGCATCCCAACGACGCGTCGTCCTGCAGCCAGCACCGCGCTGCAATCGCAGCGGAGTCAGCCGTCACTTCCGCCGCCTGAGCCCCCAATACGAAAGCCGCAAAAACCACGGCTCCGACATTACCTGCAATTTTCTTCATGGCGATATGATACCAAATGATTAAAGAGCCGTCAATCCGAGCCGCTTGACAGCCGAAAGCAGGTCGAACCTGGCGCGTTCGTGGTTTATTGCCGGCCAAGAGCGCTCGCCCGACCTTGCGTCGTACAGAATCTCGCCGCCCACCATAGTCATCACCACGTCCCCGGCCTGCATCGAATGCACCACGAGGTTCGGGAGGTCCAGCGCCGGCTCAAGGTGCGGACGTCTCAAGTCCACGACGCATAGGTCAGCCGCCATCCCGACGGCGATCTCGCCAGTCTCGCGGACGCGCCCGAGAGCCTTCGCGCCGTTCTTCGTCGCCATCTCGATGACGTCCCATCGAGAGAGGACGGTCGCATCGCGGGCAAGTCCCTTGTGGACGAGGGAGGCTAGGTGCATCTCCTCGAACATGTCGAGGTTGTCGTTCGACGCGGGCCCGTCTGTTCCGAGGACGACGTTCACGCCAAGCTCCATCGCGCGAACGATTCTTGCAAAGCCACTGCCGAGCTTCATGTTGCTGGTGGGGTTGTGGACGAGCGAGACGCCCTTCTCAGCCATGATGCGGAAGTCGTCGTCGGTGCACCACACGCAATGCGCCGCATATCCGCCAAAGTCCAGAAGCCCGGTGTCCGCGAGATACGCAATCGGCGTCTTGCTATGCCGCGCGACGCATTCCTCATGCTCGCGCTTCGTCTCGCTGACGTGGACGTGCAGCGGGCGGCGCATATCCCTGTTGGCGTCGGCAAGGGCGCGGCAGAACCTCTCGTCCGTCAGATATTCCGAATGCACGCATATATCGGCGACAACGCGTCCGCCGAGCGCGGTCCGCGCGAACTCCACGCATTCCGCGAGCCGCCCTGCAGGAGAGCCGTCGGGAAACGCCAGCCCCGGCTTGCAGACGTTTCCGCGCATCCCCGTCGCCGCAAGCGCATCCGCGCACGCCTGCGAATGATCGTACATGTCCGCGACGCACGTGACGCCCCCGGCCAGCATCTCCAGCGCGCCCCATGTCATCCCAGCCGCGACGTCGGCGTCTGTCATCTTCGCCTCTACGGGAAATATCGCCTCCTCAAGCCATCGCTGGAGCGGAAGCCCTCCGCCCACTCCGCGAAGGAGCGTCATCGGCGCGTGGCAATGGCAATTGACGAGCCCGGGCA
>Ga0310690_10011046_pt1 | contig 11176 bp, 11 predicted proteins | sample AusTroGonzalo_MG_2_FD_207661 | JGI IMG/M metagenome (GOLD analysis project Ga0310690, IMG submission 207661) | Bovine rumen microbial communities from tropical cattle in Woodstock, Queensland, Australia - Gonzalo_04 (v2) (version 2) | ecosystem: Host-associated > Mammals > Digestive system >...
GCTCAAGGCGCAGCTCCTCGCCTGCAAGACGCGCGCCGCCCTCGAAGACCTCTACCTGCCCTACCGCGCCAAGCGCCGCACGCGCGCCATGGTCGCCAGGGAGCGCGGGCTGGAGCCGCTGGCCGCGCGCATCCTCGCCCAGCCCCCGGAGGGCGACCCCCGCGCCGAGGCGCAGGCCTTCGCCGACCCGGCCAAGGAACTCCCCTCCGCCGACCTCGCCCTCAAAGGGGCGCGGGACATCGTCGCCGAGCAGATCGCCGAGGACGCGGAGGTGCGCGGCTTCGCCCGCGCCTACCTCGCCGCGCATGGCGTCGTCCGCTCGGAAGCCGCCGACCCCGACAACGCGCAGCCCACGAAGTTCGAGCAGTATTACGCCTTCGAGGAGCCGGCCGCCGAGATTCCCTCGCATCGCTTTCTGGCCATCCGGCGCGGCGAAGCGGAGGGCGTCTTGCGCGCGACCATCGCCGTCGATCCCGGGCCGGCCGTCCAGAAGGCGCTTGAACGGTTTGGCCACGACCCGCGCAGTCCCTGGGCGGGCGAATTGCGCAAGGCCGCCGAGGAGGCCTACCGCCGCCTCGTCGCCCCGAGCGTGGAGCTGGACGTGGCGGTGGAGCTGAAGCAGCGTTCGGACGCCGCCGCCGTCGCCGTCTTCGCCGAAAACCTGCGCCACCTGCTGCTCCAGCCGCCCCTTGGCGAGCGCCCCGTGCTGGGCGTCGACCCCGGCTTCCGGACGGGCTGCAAGTGCGTCGCGCTCGACGCGACGGGGCGCTTTCTCGGCAACACGACGCTCTACCCTTCGCAGGGGCGGCAGCGCGAAATCGAGGCGGCGGTAGAGCTGCTCAAGCTCGTCGCCCGCCACAAGCCGCAGGCCGTCGCCGTGGGCAACGGGACGGCGGGGCGCGAGACGGAGCAGTTCGTCCGGCGCGTTCTGCGCGAGAGCGGCAACGGCGAGATCCTCGTGGTTCCCGTCAACGAGGCGGGCGCGTCGGTCTACTCGGCCAGCGAAACCGCCCGCGAGGAGTTCCCCGACCTCGACCTGACCGTGCGCGGCGCCATCTCCATCGGGCGGCGCCTCCAAGACCCCCTTTCCGAGCTGGTCAAGATCGACCCGAAGGCCATCGGCGTGGGCCAATACCAGCACGACGTCAGCCAGACGCTCCTCGCCGCCCAGCTCGACGCCGTCGTCGTCAGCTGCGTGAACAGCGTGGGCGTGGAGCTCAACACCGCCAGCGCGCCTCTGCTGACCCGCGTCTCCGGCATCGGCCCGTCGCTCGCCCGGCGCATCGTCGCCTACCGCGACGAGCACGGCGCCTTCCGTTCCCGCGCCGAACTGCTTGACGTGCCGGGCCTGGGCGCCAAGACCTTCGAGCAGTGCGCCGGCTTTTTGCGCATCCGCGAGAGCGAGAATCCCCTCGACCGCTCCGCCGTCCACCCCGAGCGCTACGCCCTCGTGCGCCAGATGGCCGGCGACCTCGGCCTCTCCGTCGGCGAACTGGTCGGGAACGCCTCCGCCGTCGCCAAGATTCCGCTTCAGCGCTACCAGAGCGAGAGCGTCGGCCTGCCCACGCTCCACGACATCCAGGAGGAACTGCGCAAGCCGGGCCGCGACCCCCGCGCCGCCTTCGAGCCGCCCGCCTTCCGCGACGACGTCTGCAGCCTTGAGGACGTCCAGCCCGGCATGACCCTCGAAGGCGTCGTCACCAACGTCACCGCCTTCGGCGCCTTTGTGGACATCGGCGTCCACCAGGACGGCCTCGTCCACGTCTCCGAGCTCTCCGACCGCTACGTGCGCGACCCTGCCGAGGTCGTCAAGGCCGGCGACCGCTTGACCGTGCGCGTGCTGGAGGTCGATCTCGCCCGCCGCCGCATCAGCCTCTCCGCCCGCAAGGAGCCGAAGGGCGGCGCGCCCCGCCGCGACGCCCGGGGCGGATCCGGCTTCAACCCGTCCCGGAGCGGTCGGCCGTCCGCCCCGCGCTCCGGCGCGCCCCGCCCCTTTTCCAACACCCCCTTCGCCGGGCTGTAACTTCTTTTGGACTGCATGGACTCGCCGGAACGCCAGCGCGCAGACGAACGGGTGGGGGAGGCCGACCGCCAGACGCTTCTCCTGGCCCCCCTGCGCGGCGTGACCGGGCTGCGCTTCCGCCAAGCCTACTGCGCCCACTTCGGCGGCCTGGATGCCGCCGTCGCGCCCTTCATCGCGACCGTGGCGGGGGAGCGCGTCAAGCCAGAGGTCCTGCGCGGCATCGACCCGGCCGTCCAGCCGCCCGGCCTGCCGCTCGTGCCGCAGGTCATCGGCAAAGACCCCGCCCAGCTCCGCGTCATGCTCCGCGCGATGAAGGCGCTCGGCTATGCCGACGTCGACCTCAACGCCGGCTGTCCCTGGCCCTTCGTCGCCAAAAAGGGGCGCGGATCGGGGCTTCTGCGCAACGAGGACGCCCTCGAAGCGATGCTGGAGGCGGGGTGCGACGAACTCGGCCCCGGCCATTTCTCGCTCAAGGTGCGGCTGGGGCTGGACGAGCCGACGCTGCTGCTCAAGCGCCTGCCCCTCATCAACCGCTTTCCCCTGCGCCTCCTGTGCGTCCACCCCCGCACCGCCAAGCAGATGTACGAGGGCGAGGCGGACGTTGACGCCTTCGCCGCAGTGGCCGGCGCCTGCGCGCTCCCCCTCGTCTACAACGGCGACATCCGCACGCTGGAGGGCTGGCGACGCCTCCGCGAACGCTTCCCCGCCGTCTCGCGGTGGATGCTCGGGCGCGGCCTTGTCGCCAACCCTTTCCTTGCCGAAAGTCTCCGCGCGGGGCGCGACACGCGCGATTTGGCGCGCTTCCGCGCTTGGCACCGCGATTTGCTCGACCGTTATGCCGCCACCACGCCGGGCGACCATGCCCTCCTCGGCCATCTCAAGGAGCTGTGGACCTATCTGGCGCCGGCCTTCGCCGGGGGGCGGCGCCTCTGGGACGCGCTCAAGCTGACCCGGACGCGCGCCGAGTTCGAGCGCGTCCTCGCCGCCACGCCGCTCCGCTGGCGCGCCTGAAGCCCTTTAAAAATGGAACAGCCGCCGCTCCCGCGAGGAAGCGGCGGCTCTTTTTTCCGGGGCGCGGTCAGCGAATGTCCGTGACGCGGGGCGGTTCGCGGGTGTAGGGCAGCGGCTGGTAAATCACCACGTGGCGGACGGCGTCGCTGCCCGGGACGGTGCAGGCGAAGTCGTAGTTCATTCCCGCGACGACCTGGCTGGAGACGCTTTTCGGGATAAATCCTTCGGCTTCCGTGCCTTGAACGGCCGTCTCGAAGAGGTTCAGGAGGTCTTGGCCGACGGGTTCGGCCTTGCCGTAGCCGCCGCAGAGGGGAACGTCTTCTTCAACGGGCTCTGGCGGGAGGACGGGGGCTTCGGGCGTCGGCGCGTCGCATCCGGCGAGGAGGAGGGCGGCGGCGAGGGGGAGCAGGCTAGGGGAGCGCATGGGCGGGTGTTCCTTGGAGGGATGAACGGATCAGGCGGTTGAGGCGGCGGCGCTCCCGGAGGTGGAAGCCCAGCGCCATCAGCACGGAAGCGACGTCGGAGATCGGCGCGGCCCACCACACGCCGCGCAACCCCATGAAGTGCGGCAGGACGAGCATGAACGGCACGAGGAGGAAGCATTGGCGCGAGAGGCTCATCGCCAGGCTGACGCCGCCATAGCCGATGCTTTGGAAGTATTGCCCCACGAGGATGGCGTAGCCGACGAAGGAGAAGCCGCAGAAGAAGACGGCCATCTCCGCGGGGCCGTTCGCCAGCAGGTCGGCGGCCATTTCTTCGCGGCAGAAGAGCAGGAAGAGGGGGCGCCGGAAGAGGAGCGTCAGCAGCGTGCAGACGAAGATGTAGCTCCCGCCCAGCCACGCGGCGCAGGAGAAGGTTTCGCGCAGGCGCCGCCAGTTGCGCGCGCCGTAGTTGAAGCCGAGGATGGGCTGCATGCCCTGCGCCACGCCGATGACGGGCATGCAAATCAGCATCTGCACGGTCATCACGATGCCGATGGCCGCGATTTCGCGCCCGGCGACGCCTTCGTCGGGGGCGAGCCGCTTGAAGAGGATGTTGTAGAGGGCGTTGACGCCGCTGCCCGCCACGTTGACGGCGAAGGGCGGCAGGCCCGCCGTCACCACGCCCCAGACGAGCGGGCGGTAGATCTTGATGAAGCCCCAGCGCAGCTTCAGCGCCGCCACGGGCCGCAGGAAGTGCGAAACCACCCACGCCGCCGAGATGGCCTGCGAAATCACCGTCGCGATGGCCGCGCCCCGGATGCCCAGCCCCAAGCCCGGCAGCGCGCACGGCCCCAGCGGCACCGAGTCGAAGATGAAGAAGGGGTCGAGCGCCACGTTGGCCAGCGCGCCGATGAGCATCGTCAGCAGCGCCTTGCCCGGGTAACCCTCCGTGCGCATGATGTTGTTCAGGCCGAAGCTCAGGTACTGGAAGATGACGAAGTTGAAGACGATCCGCAGGTAGCCCGCCGCCAGCGGCGCCGTTGCAGAGGTTCCGCCCGTCGCCAGCAGCAGCGGCTCCGCGAAGAGGGCGCACAGCGGGTAGACCAGCAGCGAGAGGATCAGGTAGACGCAGACCGCCTGGCCCAGGTAGCACTGCGCCACCGTCCGCTTGCCTTGCCCCATGGCGATGGCGATGCGCGTGGAGGTGCCCGCGCCGAGGAGCACCCCGAAGGCCACCGTGATCATCATCGGCGGGAAAGTCAGCGCGAAGCCCGCCAGGCCGTCCGGCCCGACGCAGCGCCCCACGTAAAGGCGGTCCACGACGTTGTAGAGCGCCTGCACCACCATGCCCACGATGGCCGGCGCGGAATACTTCCACAGGAGCCGCCCCACCGGGAAGCGCCCGAGTTCCTTCGAGGCCCGCGGAATCGCCGCCACCTACCGTCCCTTCGCGAACGCCTCGGCGCACCGCCGGCGCAAATCCGCCACCGCCGCCCCCATGTCCGCCTGCTTGAAGAGGTAGGAGCCGGCCACGAAGGCGTTGGCGCCGGCCTGCGCCGCCAAGACCGCCGTCTCGGCGTTCACGCCGCCGTCCACCATGATGTCCAGCGCCGGGGCCGCCGCGCGGATGGCCGCGATTTTCGGCAAGACCTCCGGGATGAAGGCCTGCCCGCCGTAGCCAGGGAAGACGGTCATGCACAGCACCTCGTCCGCGCAGTCCAGGAAGGGCATCGCCGCCTCCGCCGGCGTGTCGGGGTTCAGCGCCAGGCCGACGCGCGCCCCCTTCTTGCGCAACGCCTCCGCCAGGGCGCGCACGTCCACCGACGCGCGGAGCTCCAGATGGAACTGCACCGTCGTGCTGCCGCAGTCCACGAAGCGCTCTCCGTACGCCTGCGGGTTGGTGATCATGAGGTGGGTGTTGACCGGGAATCCCTCCGGCAGCACCGCCCGGCAGAGCCGCGAGGTGTCCGGCGAAAAGGAGAGGTTCGGCACGAAATGGCCGTCCATGACGTCCAGATGGAGCGCGTCCGCGCCGGCCTCCGCCACGCGGGCGATTTCCGCTTCCAGCCGTCCGAGACGGGCCGCCAACAAAGAGGGCAAAATCTGAATGTCCATGACCAAACGCCTTTCCGAACGGGCGATAGTTTACCACACTCCTTCCCGGCCGCGCCGGGCGCGGCTTTGGTATAATGCAAGAATGGTGACGATTTTGGACTATGGCGCAGGCAATCTGACGAGCGTGCGGCACGCCTTCGAGCGGCTGGGCGAACGGCCGGAGGTCATCGCCTCGGCGGCGGAGTGGCGGGGCGGGCCGCTGGTCTTTCCCGGCGTCGGCTCCGCGGCCAGCGGCATGGCGGCGGTGCGGGCGCGCGGCTTCGACGCGTTGTTGCGCGCGGCGGCGGCTTCCGGGACGCCCGTGCTGGGAATCTGTCTCGGGATGCAGCTGCTCCTGGAGCGTTCGGAAGAGGACGGCGGGACGGCGGGGCTTGGCCTGATCAAGGGCGCGTGCGTGGCGTTCGACCCGGCCAAGGCGCCGGGGGCGAAGGTGCCGCACATGGGCTGGAACACGGTTGCGCCGGCGGCCCATCCCGTGCTGGAGGGGCTGGGCGAGGAGGCGTTCTACTTCGTCCACTCCTATTTCGCGCGGCCGGCGGAGGCGCGGGACGCGCTGGGGACGACGGACTACTGCGGCGAGCGCTTCGCCTCCGTCGTCGGGCGCGGCTCGCTGGTGGCGACGCAGTTCCACCCGGAGCGCAGCGGGGCGGCGGGTGCGCGCCTGCTGGCGAATTTCCTGCGCTGGGAGGGCCGTTAGATGTTGCTCAAGCGACTGGTCGTCTGCCTGGACGTGCGCAACGGCCGCGTCACGAAGGGCGTGCGCTTCGAGGCGAACGCCGACGTGGGCGACCCGGTGGCGCTGGCCGCGCGCTACTGCCGCGAGGGCGCCGACGAGGTGGTCTTCTACGACATCACGGCGAGCGCCGAGGGGCGCCCGTGCGACTTGGAGATGGTGGCGCGCGCGGCCCGCGAACTGAGCGTCCCGTTCACAGTGGGCGGCGGCATTCGCGGGCCGGAGGACATGCGCGCGGCGCTCCTGGCGGGGGCGGACAAGGTGTCGCTCAATTCGCTGGCCGTGGCTTCGCCGGAGATTCTGGAGGCGGGGGCGCGCGCCTTCGGCCGCCAGTGCGTCGTGCTGGGGATGGACGTCAAGAAGGTCCCGCCCTCGGCGGCGATTCCTTCGGGCTACGAAGTGGTGACGCACGGCGGCCGCCGCCCGGCGGGGCTGGACGCGGTGGCGTGGGCCCGGGAGGCCGCCCGTCGCGGCGCCGGAGAAATCTGCCTGAACGCCATCGACACCGACGGCGTGCGCGAGGGCTACGACCTGGAGATCACCCGCCGCGTGAGCGAGGCCGTCCCGGTGCCGGTCGTCGCTTCGGGCGGCGCGGGCGAGCCGCGCCACCTGGCCGAGGCGCTGACCCTCGGCCGCGCGGACGCCGCCCTGGTCGCCTCGATGGTGCACACGATGGGCTATTCCTGCCAAGACATCAAGCGCGCCCTGCGCGAACAGGGCATACCCGTGAGACTTTCGCCATGAGCCGAGACCCTTTCGACCGCGCCGTAGACGCCATCCTGAAACGCGACAGCCGCTATCCGCGCGAAGCCTACACCCTGATGCCGGTGGTGCTGGAGCACACGCTGCGCAAGCGCCGCGAAGCCGGCGAGGAATCCTCCGACGGCCATCTGACGGGCCAGCAGCTCTGCAAGGGCTTCGAGGACTACATGGATTCGCTCTACGGCCCCTTCGCCCTCGGCCTGCTCCACGAGATGAACCTCCGCAGCACCGAGGATGTCGGCAACTTGGTCTACAACCTCATCGAAGAGGGGGTTTTCGGCAAGACGGCGCGCGACAGCCGGCAGGACTTCCGCGAGGTTTTCGACTTTGACGAGGCGTTCCGCCTGCCCTTCCTGCCCGACCTCCCTCCGGAGACGCTGGCGCAGATGGAAGCGCAGTTGGAGGCTCGTCTGGGGAGCCCTCGCCCGTGAAAACCGATTGGCGCGACGTTCTCGGCGGCTTTCTCGCCTCGCCCGCCTTCGCCGCGGTGCGGGCCTTCGAGCGGCAGGCCTACGCGCAGGGCGACTGCCTGCCGCCGCGCGAGACGGTCTACGCCGCGCTCCAGCAGTGCTCCTTCGCCGCGACGCGCGTCGTCATCCTCGGGCAGGATCCCTATCCGACGCCCGGCCACGCGCACGGCCTCGCCTTTTCCGTGCGCAACCCCGTGGAGCCGCCGCCCTCCCTGCGCAACATCTTCGCCGAAATCGCTTCCGACCTCGGCCGCCCGCCGCACGTCCAGGGCGGCGACCTCACGCCGTGGGCGCGCCAGGGCGTCCTGCTGCTCAACGCCATCCTCACCGTCCGCGCCCGCGCGCCGCTCTCCCATGCGCGGCAGGGGTGGGAGCCGTTCACGGACGCGGTCATCCGCGCCGTCGCCGAGCGCAAGGAGCACGTCGTCTTCCTGCTGTGGGGCTCCAAGGCGCAGCAGAAGGCCGCCTTCATCGACCCCGCGCGCCACCTCGTCCTCAAGGCGCCGCATCCGTCGCCGCTTTCCGCCCACATGGGGTTTTTCGGGTGCCGCCACTTTTCCAAAGCCAACGCCTGGCTGGCGCAGCATGGGCTGGAGCCCGTCGATTGGTAGCGCCGCCCGGACGAAAGGACCCGCGAGAGCATGACAGACCCCGAAATCCTTGACGAACTGGCAGATATCCTTGGCGCCGCTCCCGGAACGCTGGCCCCCGAGACGCCGCTGGCGCCGCCCCTGACTTGGGATTCCATGGCGTTGCTGGCTTATTTGGCTTTCCTGCGCTTCCGTTTCGGCCTCACGCTGCCGGGCGTCTCTTGCGCGGCGTTCCGAACGGTGGGCGACTTGATGGCGCGTTGCCCGCGGGAGGGGTGAGGGCCGCCTCCGCCTCGCGTCGCGCACGGGCGGGGGCGTTTTTTGGTATGCTATCGCCGAATGTGATGAAAGCAATCGAGCCGGACAGGTTTGTCGACACGCTCCGGGCGTCCCTTCGAACGGGGGGCGCGCCGTATTATCTCTTTTATTCCAGCTTGTGGGACGGCTTCGTCCGCGACCGGGCGCTGATGGTGGCGCCGTTCGACGACCACCTCGTGCACCGGGGCGACGGCGTCTTCGAGACGGTCAAGTGCGTGGCGGGCGCGGCCTACAATCTGGAGGCGCACCTGCAGCGGCTTCAGCGCAGCGCACACGGCATCGGCCTGACCTTCCGCCGCGGGGTGGAGGGGATTCGCGAGAAGGTGCTGGAGGCGCTGGAGGCGGCCGGGCAGCCGGAGTGTTCGGTGCGGATCGTCCTGTCGCGCGGCCCGGGGGGCATGGGCGCGGCGCCGTCGGAGAGCACGGGCTCGGTGCTTTACGTTCTGGTCTACGCGGCGGGGCGGCCCTTCATGGAGCAGCATCCGGAGGGCGCGACGCTCCGCCGGAGCCAGGTGCCGCCGAAGCCGCCGGCTTTCGCCACCTCCAAGACCTGCAACTATCTGCCGAACGCGCTGATGCGGGCGGAGGCCGAACTCTTCGGAGTCGATTTCGTGGTGGGGGTGGACGCGCGGGGCTACATCACCGAGGGCGCCACGGAGAACATAGGCATGGTCTCGAAGAACGGCCAGCTGGTCTTCCCTCCGCTGGACGCGGTGCTGGCGGGCACGACGATGCTGCGCGCGGCGGAACTGGCGCGGGAGCTGGAGGCGGAGGGGCGGCTGAAGGGCATCCTCTTCCGGCCTGTTCGCGAGGAGGAGCTTTACGAGGCGCGCGAGGTGCTCGTGCTGGGGACGACGCTGGACGTGGCTTCGGCCGTGGCGTACAACGGGCGGGCGGTCGGCAACGGCAAGCCCGGCCCCGTCGGGCAGGCGCTGGACGCGCGGATCCGGCGCGACGCGCGGGAAAACCAGGCGCTGCGCATTCGTTTTTGCTGAACGAGGAACCGTTTTATGGATAGTTACGCCACGATGCTCGAAAAGGCCGTTGTCCTCAACGCGCTCAAGAGCGAAGAGTTGTTTGACGTCATCGCGGAGATGACGGACGCGCTGACGGCCGCCGGGCTGCTGGACGAGGCGCAGCGCGACGAGGCCAAGCAGGCGGTTGTGCGCCGCGAAATGTCGGCCTCCACGGTGATGACCGACGGCATCGCCCTGCCGCACGGCCGTACCGAGTCCGCGGGCGAGCTGACATGCTGTATCGGGCTGAAGCCGGACGGCTTCAACGCCGACGCGCCCGACGGCCAGCTCACGCGCGTGGTCATTCTGCTGCTGGTGCCGCCCTCGGCCGGCGCAGGCTACACGGCTTTCCTCGCGACGGTCTGCCGCACGCTGATGGACGAGGCCAAGCGCGAGGCCATGCTGGGCGCCGCGGACCGCGAGGGCGTCCTCGCCGTCCTGCGCAGCTGAGGGGCAAGGAGTTTTATGTTCACACCCGTTTCGAACCGCCCTGATTTCGCCAAGAACGAAGAGGCCGTCCTCGCCCTTTGGGAGCGCGAGGAGACCTTCCGCAAGAGCCTGGAGCGGCGCAAGGACGCGCCCGTCTTCCGCTTCTACGACGGGCCGCCCTTCGCCACCGGCCTCCCGCACTACGGCCACCTCCTCGCCGGCACCATCAAGGACATCGTCCCGCGCTACCAGACGATGCGCGGCCATTCGGTCGAGCGCCGCTTCGGGTGGGACTGCCACGGGCTGCCCATCGAGGCGCTGGCGCAGGACGCCCTCGGCGTCAGCGGCGCCTATGAAATCCGCCGCCTCGGCGTGGACGCCTTCAACGAGCAGTGCCGTTCGATGGTCTTGCGCTATGTGGACCAGTGGCGCAGCACCGTCACGCGCATGGGGCGCTGGGTGGATTTCGACAACGACTACAAGACGATGCAGCGCTCCTACATGGAGAGCGTCTGGTGGGCCTTCAAGCAACTCTGGGAGCAGGGCCGCATCTACAAGAGTCACCGCATCATGCCCTACTCGTGGAAGCTCTCCACCCCGCTCTCCAACTTCGAGGCCGGCAACAACTACAAGGACGTGCAAGACCCCGCCGTCACCGTCCGCTGCCGCGTGACCGAAGGCGCGCACGCCCTCTGGGGCGGCGAGGCCTACCTCCTCGTCTGGACGACGACGCCCTGGACGCTGCTGACCAACTTCGCCATCTGCGCCGGCCCGGAAATCGACTATGTCGCCGTGCGCGACAAGGCCGACGGCGCCGTCTACATCCTCGCCGAGGCGCGCCTTCCGGCTGTCTTCAAGAAGGCCGAAAGTTATGAGGTGCTGGAGCGGTTCAAGGGCGAGGCGCTCAAGGGCATCCGCTACGAGCCCATCTTCCCCTATTACAAGGACAAGCCCAACGCCTTCGTCGTGCTCACCGACGCTTACGTCACCACCACCGACGGCACCGGCCTTGTGCACAACGCCCCCGCTTACGGCGAAGACGACTTCCGCGTCTGCACCGCCGCCGGCATCTCCCTTGAAGATCCGATGGACGAGGCGTGCGCTTTCACCGCGCCCGCCCCCGAAGCCTGGCGCGGCCGCTTCTGCAAGGAGTGCGACAAGGATATCATCCGCGCGCTCAAGGAGAACGGCAAACTCGTCCACCAGGCCACCATCGTCCACTCCTACCCCTTCTGCGACCGCACCGACACGCCGCTCATCTACCGCGCCATCGACGCGTGGTATGTC
>Ga0310690_10011048_pt1 | contig 11173 bp, 9 predicted proteins | sample AusTroGonzalo_MG_2_FD_207661 | JGI IMG/M metagenome (GOLD analysis project Ga0310690, IMG submission 207661) | Bovine rumen microbial communities from tropical cattle in Woodstock, Queensland, Australia - Gonzalo_04 (v2) (version 2) | ecosystem: Host-associated > Mammals > Digestive system >...
GCCCTGCCAAAACTTGATGCTCCAGACCCTGGAAGGCGAAGGCGTCGTTTTCGACGATATCCTGATCGACCGCTCGTTCCCGGAAGACAACGCTCCCACCCGGAAACCCGGGACGGGCATGCTGGGCGCTTATCTGGGCGGAGGCTACGACCTGGCACAGTGCTATGTGATCGGCGACCGGGACAGCGATGGACAACTGGCGGAAAACCTGGGAGCCCGGGTGCTCCGGGTGGGGCCGATGTCCTGGCCGGAGATCGCCGAGACGGTCCGGTGCAGTTCCCGGCAAGTGACCCTGTCCCGCAAGACCCGTGAAACGGATATCACGCTGACACTCGATCTCGATGGGAAGGGGCCCGGAGGCATTGATACGGGCCTGCGCTTCTTCGACCATATGCTCGGGCAGATTCCGCATCACGGCGGCGTGAGCCTGGCCCTCTCCTGCCAGGGGGACCTGGATGTCGATGAACATCATACGATGGAAGATGTAGGCCTGGTCCTGGGTGCTGCCATTGGGAAGGCCCTGGGTGACAAGCGGGGACTGGAGCGCTATGGTTTCGTCCTTCCGATGGATGAGAGCAAAGCGCTGGTGCTCCTGGATTTCGGGGGCCGTCCCGACTTGGTCTGGAAGGTCCGGTTCACCCGGGAGTACGTCGGCGACACCCCGACCGAGATGTTTCCCCATTTCTTCCGCTCCCTGTGCTCCGAAGCGCGCTGCAACCTCCGCATCGAGGCGGAGGGGGAGAACAACCATCACCTGGCGGAGGCCGTGTTCAAGGCCTTTGCCCGGGCGCTGCGCCAAGCCGTCCGGCGCAATGTTTTCGACGGCGCATTGCCTTCTTCGAAAGGATCGCTATGATTGCCGTCATCGACTATGAAATGGGCAACCTCCGTTCGCTGGAGAACGCCCTGGGCCGTCTGGGGGCGGAATGCCTCGTGACGGCCGATCCGGCGGTCATCCGCCGGGCCGACCGCGTCATCCTGCCGGGTGTCGGACATGCCGGAGAGGCGATGGACAAATTGGTGCAACGGGGCCTTCCCGCTGTCATCCGCTCGCTCCGCCAGCCCGTACTGGGCATCTGCGTGGGGATGCAGGTTCTCTGCCGGGACAGCGAAGAGTCGCCGGGAAAGGCATGCGTGGGCATTTTCGATGCACACGTACGCCGTTTTGATCCCAGTCCGGCCTGCAAGGTGCCGCACATGGGCTGGAATGAGTTGGGAAACCGGGAGGGAAAACTGCTCCGGGGCCTGGAGCCGCATTCCTACGTGTATTTCGTCCATTCCTATTATGCAGGCCTGGGCCCGGATACCGTGGCAACCTGTTGCTACGGAGAGGTGTTGTTCAGCGCAGCGCTGCACTATGAAAACTTCTACGGTACGCAGTTCCATCCGGAAAAGAGCGGGTCCGTGGGAGAAAGGATCCTTCAAAATTTCCTGGAACTATGATCGAGATCATCCCCGCCATCGACATCATCGGTGGCAAATGTACGCGTCTGACCCAAGGGGATTACGCCACGCAGAAAGACTACGGGGGCGATCCGGCTGAATGGGCCCGGATTTATGCGGACTGTGGGTTCCGCCGCCTCCACCTTGTGGACCTGGAAGGCGCCCGGGCCTCTGCCCCGAAGAATCTCCGGACCCTGGAAACCATTGCCTCCCTCGGGCTCCTGACGCTCGAATGGGGTGGGGGGATCAAGGATGACGCTGCGCTGGCCGCCGTTTGGAGTGCGGGTGCCGACCAGGCCATCATCGGCAGTATCGCGGCCCGGAATCCCGAGCGTATGCTCGCTTGGCTGCATGCTTTTGGCAAACGCATCATCCTGGGTGCGGACGTCCGGGACGGCAGGGTTGCCGTGAACGGCTGGCTGGAAGACAGCGGCCTGGACTTGCCTGAACTGGTCGCCCGTTTCCTTCCTGCCGGGCTGGAGCGGGCTATCGTCACGGACATTACCCGCGACGGCATGCTCCAGGGGCCTTCCTTCGGCCTGTACACGGGGCTGAAAGAACGCTTCCCTGGCTTGCAGCTCATTGTCAGTGGCGGCGTATCCTGCCTCGATGATATCCGCCGGGCGGATGAATACGGCCTGGCGGGCATCATCGTGGGCAAAGCCCTTTATGAGCAGCGTATCAACCTCAAAGATTTGGAAAAATGCTTGCAAAACGAATCATTCCCTGCCTCGACGTAAAGGACGGCCGGGTTGTCAAGGGTATTCATTTCAAGGGCCTGCAGGATGTGGGCGACGCTGTTGCCCTGGGCCGACGCTACGCGGAGGAAGGGGCCGACGAACTGGTCTACCTCGACATCAGCGCTACGCTTGAGCAGCGCCGCACCTTTGCCGGACTGGTCGCCCGCGTCGCCGCGACGGTCAACATCCCCTTTACGGTGGGAGGCGGTATCAGCAGTCTGGACGATGCCTCGCGCCTGCTCGATGCCGGTGCTGACAAGATCACGCTCAACAGCGCCGCCATCGCCCGTCCCGCGCTGATCGGCGAGATTGCCGGCAAGTATGGCCGCCAGTTCGTCGTCGTGGCCATCGACGCCAGGTCCTTTCCAGACGGTCTTTGGCGGGCCACGACACACGGGGGCAGCCGCCCCACGGACAAGGAACTGTTCGCCTGGGCGCACGAGGCGGAGGAGTGGGGCGCCGGAGAGATCCTGTTCACGTCGATGGACCACGACGGCACCCGTTCAGGTTATCCCTGCCCGGTGTATGCGGCCCTGTCCGACAGCCTGGGCATCCCGGTCATCGCTTCCGGCGGAGCGGGAAGCGTCGAAGATATCGCCCGGGTCCTGACGGAAGGCAAGGCCGATGCCGCCCTGGCGGCCAGTATCTTCCATTACGGGCAGTATACCGTTTCTGAGGTGAAGCGGCAGCTGTCCGGGATGGGCATTCATGTAAGACTCTAAATGACTGATACTTATGACATTTGACGATTTCAACCTGAGTAAGACCGGAGACGGGCTCCTGCCCGTCGTCATCCAGGATGCCACGAACCTGAAGGTGCTGATGCTCGGATATATGGACCGGGCAGCTTTCGAAAAGACCCTGGCGGAGGGCCGCGTCACCTTCTTTTCCCGGAGCCGGCAGACCCTGTGGACCAAAGGCGAGACCAGCGGTCACTGGCTCACCGTCCGGAACATGTATGTCGACTGTGACGGCGACACGCTCCTTATCCAGGCCGATCCGGCCGGTCCCACCTGTCATCGCGGGACCACGGCCTGTTTCGATACGCCCGACGAAGAAGGATTCATCCGCTCGCTCGCACGTCTCATCCAGGGGCGGCATGCGCAGATGCCCGATGGCTCCTATACCACCCGCTTGTTTGTCAAAGGGCCGAAGGTCATCGCCAAAAAACTGGGCGAAGAGGCTGCAGAGGCTATTATTGAGGCGGTTGACGGTCAGCGGGACCGCTTTGTGTATGAGAGTGCGGACCTGGTGTATCACCTGCTGGTACTGCTCGAAGCGATGGGCTGCTCGTTGGCCGATCTGGAGCAGGAACTCGCATTGCGGCACCGGAATGAAGAAAAAACACTATCTTTGTAAAGAATCTTTACAATCGTTTGGGAACCATGGCTTCTAAAGTTGGAAAAATACTGGTGGTCGACGACAACCTGGGAATCCGGCGGACGCTGGAGCTCCTGTTGCCGATGCACTTCAAGGAGGTGAAGACCCTTCCTTCGCCGGCCACGCTGGTGTCTTCGCTGGAACAGTTCCGGCCCGATGTAGTGTTGCTCGACATGAATTTCAACACATCCATCAATACAGGCAACGAGGGACTTTACTGGACCGGGGAGATCAAGAAGATGGTGCCGGAGGTGGAAGTGGTGCTCTTTACGGCGTATGCCGACATCGCCCTGGCGGTGGAAGGAATGAAGCGCGGAGCCTTCGACTTTATCGTGAAGCCGTGGGATAATGATAAACTAATTGAGGTCCTGACGGCGGCAAGGGACAAGGCCCGCCGGTCGATGGGCCGGGATGCCGGATCGCGGTCCGGCATGACGACTCCTGGGGCCAACGGCGTCATCCCCGGCTTGATTGGGGATCTCATGTTCTGGGGCACATCCAAGCCGATGGCGGCCATCCGGAAGACACTCGACAAGATTGCCCCGACCGACGCCACGGTGCTGATTACCGGTGAGAACGGTACCGGCAAGGATGTCCTGGCGCGCGAAATTCACGCGCACAGTCTTCGTAGCGGGAAGCCCATGGTGGCGGTGGATGCCGGCGCCATTACGGAAACTCTTTTTGAAAGTGAACTCTTCGGCCACGTGAAGGGGGCTTTTACCGATGCACATACCGATCACGTCGGCAAGTTCGAACAGGCCGACGGCGGGACGCTGTTCCTCGATGAAATCGGCAATATCCCGCTGCACCTGCAAGCCAAGCTCTTGCGGGTAATCCAGAACCGGAGTGTGGTCCGAGTCGGCGGAAGCCAGGCGATTCCGGTAAATATCCGGCTGATCTGCGCGACCAATATGGATCTGGCGCAACTGGTCCGGGAAGGGCGGTTCCGCGAAGACCTGTATTACCGCATCAACACCGTCCACATCGCCCTGCCGCCGCTCAGGGAGCGCAAAGAGGACATCGTGCCCTTGGCACAGCTTTTCCTGGAACGCTTTGCCGAAAAGTATCACCGGCCCTTGACGGGGATGGCACCCGAAGCGGCGGAAATCCTGAAGGCGCAGCGTTGGAGCGGCAATATCCGGGAGTTGCAGAACTGCATCGAGAAGGCGGTCATCCTGTCGGACGGGAAAACACTCTCGGCCGGTGATCTGGAGACAGATGCCGGATCGCCCTCCGGCATGACGGACGAGACAGTTCCGGGCCTGACCCGAAACCTCTTGCATGACGAAGCCGGGGAGGAACGCCTGGTCCGCGAAGCGATGCAGCGTACGGGCGGCAACATCTCCGCTGCGGCGAAGATGCTGGGTGTAAGCCGGCCGACCTTATATGCGAAACTGAAGAAGTACGGTTTGTAAAGATTCCGTGTCAAGCCCGGAATGACGGATTGATTATGCAAGTATACCAGGTCATAGTGTTGGTCGTTGTCGTCGCTGTCGTCGCGGCAGTTGTCGCTGCGCTGCGGACGCGGCGCAAGGACATCAAGAAAGTGGCTTATATGATGGATGCCCTGGAAGACGGCGAACTCAACTTCCGCTTCAAGGAAAGCAACCGGTTCAACCGGACGCTTAACCGCATCCGCACCATTTTTGAAAAGCAGCGGCAGGCCCATGAACAGGATTCCTGGACCAAGCTGATCCGGGTGCTCACGCACGAGATCATGAATACGGTCGCGCCCATTTCCTCGCTCTCCGACATGATGGCCAAGTCCGTGGATGAGAACGGCCACAGTGAACTGGATATCAAGGCCGGGCTGGAAACCATCAGCGATTCTTCGAAGAATCTCATTGGTTTCGTACAAACCTACCGGCAGCTGTCCGGCGTGGCCAAGCCCATCCGTAAGGCGCTCGATCTGCGGGAACTGATGGACAATGTCATTGGCCTGAACAGCGAATTCGCCGCTAGTTGCGGCGCTACCTGCACATACCGCCCCGAAGATCCCGACTTGATGATCTACGCCGATGAAGGCCAGATCTCCCAGATCCTCATCAACCTCATCAAGAACGCCTTGCAGGCAGGGGCAAAGCACGTCGACATCACTGCGAAGCTGGGCAGGGACGATGAGGTCATCGTCCAGGTGGCCAACGACGGCGAACCCATTCCCGCTTCGGCCCAGGAACAGATCTTCATTCCTTTCTATACCACCAAGAAAGAAGGCTCCGGCATCGGCCTCTCCATCTCCCGCCAGATCATGCGGAACCATAACGGCACCATTGAACTGGTAAAGAGCGATGACCATCAGACGGTCTTCGAACTGACATTCCGCTAGGGGGCGGAAGTGTAAAGCGTAAAGTGTAAAGTCCTGTAAAGAACTTTACACTTTTTCTTTGTTAATTCAATCTTCAAATTGTTGATATTTAATGTGTTAAGTTGTTTGGCACGGGGCATGCTCCTGTTTTGCGCGAATAGATGACTTTACACGATGAAACGATCTTTTTTCATAGGAATCATAGTTTTGACAGCGGGGGCCTTCGCCATGCGGGCGGAGGCCCGGGAGATCCCGGGGCAGGCCGGGAATGAGGTCATGACCCTCCGGGACTGCATGGAATATGCAATCTCCAACTCCACGCAGATCCGGATTCAGCAGGCCGAGATCGGCGATGCGCAGATTGCGCGGCGGAATGCCGTGCTGAGGGCTTTTACGCCGTCCGTGAACGGGAATACCTACGCCTACTATAATTTCGGCCGTTCCATCGACCCGGAGACCAACATCTATGTCACGGAGACTTCGTTCCACAACGGCTATTCCCTGGGCGCAGGCATCGACCTGTTCAACGGTTTCAGCGCGGTCAACAACCTGAAGATTTCGAAGACGGCGCTGGCCATCGGCCGGACGCAGGAGAAGCAGGTGGAGGCCGATATCTGCCTGGCCGTGATGGAAGCATACTACAATGTCGTCTATTACAAACAGCTCTGCGATATCTATGAGGCACAGGTCGCGGCATCGGAATCGATGCTGGCGAAGGCCCGGAAGCAGGAAGAGATCGGCCAGAAAAGCCAGGCCGACGTGGTGCAGGCCGAGGCCGACCTGGCCGACCGGCAATACGATGCCATCAACGCGAAGAACCTCTACAACGACCAGCTGATGAACCTCGCCGACCTGATGTTCTGGCCGGTCGACAGGGATCTGGTGATCGATACTTCCGTTGTCCCCGACATGATCCGGGATCTCAACGCAGACGACGTTGTCGATTACGCACTGGCCAACAACCCGGCCGTGAAGATCGCGGGCTGGAACGTGGACAACGCGAAGCGGGAATTGCGGACGGCCATCGGCCAGCTGCTGCCGAGCCTGAGCTTCAACGCGGGCTGGAGCACCAGCTACTTCAACTATCCCGGACAGGCACTGGTTCTCGATCCCTACTGGGACCAGTTGCGCAACCACCAGGGCGAATACATCCAGTTCTCGATGTCGATCCCCATCTACAACCGGCTGCAGGGCCACGACAATGTCGCCCGCAAGCGCAATGCCGTCAAGAAGATGAACGCTCAGTACGACCAGAAGCGCCGCGACGTGGAGAGCGAAGTCCGTCGCGCCGTTCAGGACCGGGACGGTGCGGAGCAGGCATATTCCCAAGCCTTGAAAAAAGCCGACGTGCAGGAGCAGGCCTGGCAACTCAATGCCAAGAAGCTGGAGCAGGGGATGATCTCCCCGCTCGAATATCAGACGGCCACCAACAACTATCTGCGCGCGAAAGCCGATGAGATGAACAGCCTGTTCAAATACCTCATCAAGCAGGCGGTGGTAAGATATTACAATGGAGTTGAATATATAAATCAGTAAAACAATGGATAAAATCATCGAGAAGAAAACGGGATGGCGTGTGGCGTTTACGAAGAAAGCCCTGCCGTGGTGGCTGGGAGCGCTGCTTCTGGTGTTTGTGATTTACCTGATAGCAAGGCCGAATAACAAGACCCTGCGGGTCGATAAGGACACTGTGACCATCTCCAGCGCTGTCAAGGGCGAGTTCAACGACTATATCCGCATCAGCGGACGTGTTCAGCCCATGACGACCATTCAGTTGAGCCCGCAGGAGGGCGGCATCGTGGAGAAGATCCTCATCGAGGAGGGTTCTCCGGTGAAGGCCGGTGACGCCATCCTGGTGCTGAACAACGACAACCTGGACCTGCAGATCCTGAACTCCGAGGCGGAACTGGCCGAAAAGGAAAACATCCTGCGTAACACCCAGATCCAGATGGAGCAGCAGAAACTGGACGTCCGCCAAAATGTGCTGGAATACGGCACGCAGGTGGAGCGCCTGCGCCGTGCCTACGAGCAGCAGAAGGCCCTTTATGAGGACAAGCTCATCGCAAAAGAAGAGTACCTCAAGGCCGAGGAAGACTACCGCCTGGCCAAGCAGAAATACGATCTGATTCTTGAGCGTTCCAAGCAGGACAGCCTTTACCGCGGCACCCAGATCGACCGCATGGAAGAATCCCTTGACAACATGCAGCTCAACATGCAGATGATCCGCAAGCGCAAGAGCAACCTGATCGTGAAGGCCCCTATCGATGGCGAACTGGGCCTGCTGGATGTGGTTTTGGGACAGTCAATTGCATCGGGCACCAAGATCGGCCAGATCAACAGCGTGGGCGTGTACAAAGTGGAAGCACAAATCGATGAACACTATATCGACCGGGTGGTCGCTGGCCTGGAAGCCACCTTCGAGCGCCAGGGCGAGACCTACTCTACTGTGATCCGTAAAGTCTATCCAGAGGTCCGCGATGGCAAGTTCAAGGCCGATTTCAAGTTCGACGGCGAGCAGCCCGACAACATTCGCGCCGGCCAGACCTACTACTTGAATCTTCAACTGGGTCAGCCCGAAGAGGCGGTCATCATTCCCCGTGGCACCTTCTATCAGAAAACCGGCGGAAAATGGATATATGTTGTTAACAAAGAAGGCACCAAGGCCGTCAAAAGAGAGATCCGTATCGGCAGGCAGAATCCTCAGTACTACGAAGTCCTGGAGGGTCTGGAACCCGGTGAAAAGGTGATTACCTCCGGGTATGAGACATACGGGGATAGTGATGTATTAGTATTCTAAGCGATGAAAGTATTCAGAAAGACAGGCGTTTCGACGCTGATCAATATCATTGGAATGAGCGTCGCTTTTGCGGCGGCGATGATCCTCCTGGTGCAGGTGCGCTGGGACACCACCTATGATGCCCATTTCGAAGGACACGAGCGAGTGTACCGGATGGAGAACAACTGGCTCGATGACGGTCTTTTCTCCACCATGTTCTCCAGACCGTTGATAGAGCTGGTAAAAACATCCAGTCCAAACATTGAGGCGACAGGTACAATGATGGGGCTCTCGAAACAAGTCTATCATCGTGAAGGAGACAAGGAAACCGCCATTACCATTTCTTCCGTGCTGGTTGACAGCTCCCTGTTCAGTGTCTTCCCTTTCGATTGGGTGGAAGGCTCCGCACAGGAATTCACGGCCCCCGGCACAGCCGTCATCAATGAGGTTTATGCCAAAATGTTTTTCGGGAGTGAAAGTGCTCTCGGTAAGATTCTCCAGACCGGAGACGGAACCACGGCCCGCATCGTGGGCGTTTTCAAGAACACGCCGCGCAACTACAGCCTGCATTACGGCATCTTTGAAAATCTCGGAGACCAGTGGATGGATGATCCCAGCGAGTGGTCGTTCGAATCGTTCGTTAGACTGAAAGATCCGTCACAGGCAGAAGAGACCGTCTCGTCGATGTTGGATGAACTCCAGAAGTATAGAAATAGCGATTCGGAAGAGGAATTAGAAAAGTTCCGGAAGGGATTCCGGCTAAGCAGGCTGCACGACGCTCACTATGAGAGGGATGTAAGAGCATCGAAATTTTCTTCCAACAAGGCCATTACGGTTACGCTGGCAGTCATCGCCATCCTGCTGATCCTCATCGCCATCATCAACTTTATCAATTTCGCTTTCGCGGAAATTCCTTTCCGCATCAAGAACATCAATACCCGGAAAGTTTTGGGTGAAAGCCGTGGCTCGTTGATTGGGCGCCAACTGTTGCACGCTGGGATCATTGCCTTGATCGCTTTTGCCTTTGCCTGCCTCATCATGCATTTGGTAGCCGGTACTTCCTGGGCTTCGTATGTGCCGGACAACTTGGCCCTGAAGGATCATGTCGGCATTCTGGCCCTGATGCTGGGCGTGGCGCTGGTATCTGCCGTCATCGCCGGTATCGCTCCGGCTCTCTACTCCACGGCCCAGCCTGCAGCGCTGGTGCTGAAAGGTTCTTACGCAATGAGCGTGAAGGGTCAGGCACTGCGCAATATCCTGGTGGGCTTACAGTTCGTCTTGTCCTTCCTCTTCATCCTTATGGCACTCTTCGTTGGCGTGCAGACAAAATATATGATGAACAAGGACATGGGCTTCCAACAGGAGAATATGCTTCAGGTAGGGTGCGGTTTTTATGCGGGAGGTGCCCACGAGTCACTAAAAGACAAATTGATGCAGAATCCCTCCATTACGGACGTGACTTTTGCCGACAATATGATCGTCTCCGACGGGATTATGGGTTGGGGGCGTACCGTCGACGGGAAGCAAATTTATACGGAAGTGCTTCCTGTCAACGATGATTTCCTGCAGTTCTTTGGACTCCAGATGGTGGACGGACGTGGCTTCCAACATTCGGACCACCAGAGTGAACAGGGCTGTATGATTGTCAATGAGACATTTATCCAGATGTATCCACAGTTTCACGTGGGCAGCCTGATGGGTGCTCATATGGGTGAAACCGAGATCGTGGGTATCGTCAAAGACTTCAACTTCAAGAGTCTGCAGCATCCGATGGGACCGTTGGCACTCTATATCTGGGGTAAGGAGCCGTGGAGAAATTTCAGCGTGATGTATGTCAAGACGGTTCCTGGCGCTGACTTCAAGGCAGTCTCCGACTATATCAAAGAATCGGTCTGTGCTTTTGACCCTACCCGGAAACCCGACCAGGTGAGCGTGCACCATCTGGATGAGTGGATTGAGAATATGTACCAGAGCGAGCAGTCCCTCGGAGAACTCATCACCATTGCTTCCTTCGTGGCCCTGCTGATTGCCATCATCGGCATCATCGGCCTGGTGTTCTTCGAGACGCAGTTCCTCCGCAAGGAGATTGCCGTGCGGCGCGTGAATGGCGCCACTGTGGGCAGCATCCTCAAGATGATTAACCAGAAATATCTCATTATGGCCGGCGTAAGCTTCGTCATTGCAGCGCCGATAGCCTACTGGCTGATGACCGTCTGGCGCAAGGGCTTTGCCTACCAGGCGCCTGTGTCGGCGTGGCTCTTCATCATGGCACTGCTGACTGTTGCGGCCATTACCCTGGCCGTCGTTACCCTCCAGAGCTGGAGAGCGGCCAATGCCAATCCTGTCGAATCACTGAAAAATGAATAAAATGACGGTACCCTGCAAAATAACGGGACGCTACCAGCAAAAATGGCCGTTTTTGACGGTAACGTCCCAAAAAACGGGACGCCTCCATCGCATAGAAATAAATTAAAACACAAATAATTATGATTAAAGTATCCAATCTTTGCAAGATCTTCCGGACGGAAG
>Ga0310690_10011049_pt1 | contig 11173 bp, 7 predicted proteins | sample AusTroGonzalo_MG_2_FD_207661 | JGI IMG/M metagenome (GOLD analysis project Ga0310690, IMG submission 207661) | Bovine rumen microbial communities from tropical cattle in Woodstock, Queensland, Australia - Gonzalo_04 (v2) (version 2) | ecosystem: Host-associated > Mammals > Digestive system >...
ATCAGGATCGTAGACAATGCTGGAATAGGACTGAGCAAGTTCCTGCCAGTCACCATCCTGTTTATGGTAGACACGAAGAACATAGAACTTATCTTCGTAGTCAAACTTCTGAAGATATCCAGTATTTGCAATGGCGTCATCAATTTGGGTATTGATGACGAACTGATACACAGGAACTTCAATACAGACCAGAGTTAGTCCTCCAGATACATAGTTTCTGTGCTCCAGGATATTGGTGTCATAACTACAAAGAGGATTGACGGTGCTGAGATCCCACTGTGTCGTGATATTGCAAGCATCATAATCAATCTCTGCAGTACTGTTTCCTTCTGTATCTTGTTTGTACACCATACGAATCTGGATTTCAATGGGGTAATGAATTCCAAATTTGTATTCACCGATTGTGAAGGTAGAAAATTCCGGAAGAACAATCTTTCGGTAATCAGCTTCTCCCTCAACCGGTTTAGCGTTATCAATCAAGAAATTCCGATCGAATGCGATCTGAATCTTTGTTGTAGAAGGATACGCATATAAACCTTCAAAGTCCCAATCACTCATATGACCATAGAGGTCTTCGAATGTCTGAGCCCGAGAAGGATATAGCGATTCGAATTTTTTGCTGACAGCAGTTGCGAAGCCTGCTGTACATTGAGCATTAAACTCGTTTAGGAATGTAAAGACATTGTTTCCGTCAACAACTGGCTCTCCTCCCAGTACCTGCGCTGACAACTTGTCAAGCGCAGTGGTCTGGATCATTGCAGGGTTGGCGTACATCTGCAATGTCTTATCCATCGCAGTTTCATCAACCATGTGAAAAATCCTTTTCGTTATATGTCAATCTTACTTTATTTGTTCTGCGTAGCTGTAGCAGGCTCTGGCGCCTTCGGAGGTTGCGGTGCTTCGGTACCACTAATTCTCTGACTGGTGTAAGGATCCACATCCTGTCTGAATGCTTCTCTTACAAATTCAATCAGATCTTTAATCTTGTACTTTTCAGCAGCCTCGTAGTATTCAGGATAAGTAGCTTTCGCGTATTCTTTGCTTTCAGACTCATTCTGAATTCTGTTCCGAATTTCAACCTTACCAAGCTGATCGGCAATATCCTCGTCGTACATACCAAGCCAATCGTTCCTCGGGAAGACAGGATTGCTAACACGACGATATTCCAGTTTCGGACCACGAGCATCCGAAGTAATCCAAGGTAAACCACGGAAGTTTGCCCAAGCTGCTCTCGGCAGAGTCGGATGGACCAACTGTCTGTTCGGGTTCTTGTATCGAGATGCTGTTGTGATCACAGTATTGTTGTTCGGATTCTTTGGATCATCCACAGGACCAGGCTGAAATTCTGTTGAATCAAAAGTCTGGTTGATGAATGGACAATACCGGCGCATCAGAGTATCGAAGTCCATGAAGATTGCATAGTCTCGATATTCCACTTTGTTACAGACAAAGTTTACATCAACCTTATCTGCTGCTCTGTTGATGAATTCTCCTTCATTCACCTGAAGCTTAGCTCCAATTGGCATAGAAGTAGGATAGCATCCAGTGCACTTTACCCAATCGGTAATGTAATTACCAGTCGGGTCAAGGTTAAAGTGGTATATGGAAACCGTATAGTTCAGACACTGTTCATCAATGTCATCGGGATATGCAAGCATCAACCCTCTTGTGACACAACGGATGTATTCCAACCAGAAATAGAAGATACTACTGATCAGACTTCCTTGAACATCACGGAAAGACAAGGTCAGCTGATAATCTGCTCTACTAAGATCATCTCCTCCAACAGCGAATTGTTGATTCTCTGTCATGTAACCACCATCCATCTTGTCGGAAGCAATGCTGATATCCGGAAGTCCTGTCAAACTCTGTAGTGCATTACACAGTGGAGTGAAGAAAGGATTCTGGACATCCACAAGAGGACAATTGCTCAGCTGGTCTGTATATCGACCATTCAAATTCAGATTGGTATCGAGAAGAGCTCTGATAGCAAAAGCAACAGTATTTGGGTTGCTTGTATCCAAAACAGCCATTCTTCTCTGAGAACGAAGATTGGTACTCTGGAAGCAGAGCCTCGGTCTCGTAATGAAAGTAACACCTGTATTTTCCACATTGGTCAACAGAATGTTGTTTCCATAACGATCAAGACAGGTAAAGAAAGTCTGGAACTGACTGAAGTGAGGACCATTTCCTTCATAGATGTTGGCAATGTTCATCAACTTCTTAGCCCGACGATCGTTGATATCTAACGATCCAACTCCCGTTTTCCAAATGTTTCTACCCTGCTTCTCAATATCTGCAGTATAATCATCCCAAGCTTTCTGAATCACATCATCAGGAATGTCAGAAAGTCTCATTTCTTGATATTCGGGAGCAAGATAGGGATATATCTTGGACTCCATGAGCCAGTTTTCGTCTGGGTCGTGCATATGAAGCATATGTTCTGACTCATCTTCACCTTCAGGCTGTTCTGCATCAGTCGCTTCTAGCTTTTCCTGGGCAACACTTTTTGTTGCAGCATGAAAATCGCCATTACCCGCAGCAGCGGCTTTTTTCTCGACTTTTGCTATCAGTTCAGGAGAAGGGTTAGAAGGGGAGATCCAGTACAAAGTTCCGTCAGGGCGTCTCTCTACAGAAACAAATCCAAATTCTGTAGAATCTTCGATATATTTCCACTGGACGGAATTATCGGTAGGTTTGAGATCTGCCATAATTAACTCCTAAGTAATATTAGAATCGCATAGCATTGGGAAATGACAATTTTTCCTAAATAAGATATATCGTTTTTGATCTAATTTAGACCTCACATTCTATGCAAGGCTGCCTGCCATGCTATGCCTTTTATTACAGAGGTCAACTCTTTATTAAATAAGGTATTAATTATTCGTTATTGTCCATGATGTGAAAGGAGTTTTGTATGGCTGATCTTTCTTCTATTCGAGACACATTTATTGGTGTCTGGGATAAGATTCGAAACGTCGTGAGAAACGCTGGTGACACATCTCTTTCGCAGTACACGAAAGATACCAATGTCTTTGCTCGTGCGTATATCGATTACACTGTGACGGGAGATGACATTTGTATTCCTTTGCTGGGTACGCTGAATCAGATGTATGTTGCCTTTGTTATCACGGCTCTGAATCTTGACACGTTTTGTGAATCTGGTCGTACCGTTTCTGATGTTGTCCGCAAAATAGCTTCTGAAGATTATAAAGACGTCATCAACCTGGTTGGCGTTTCGAAGAGCAATGAAGTTGCCGGCACAAACGATGCGATCGCAGAATTTGTTCGGGGTCACGTGATTCCCAGAGCAAAAGAAAAAGAAGTCCTGGAAAATGTGAAATTGATCGATGCTCCTTCGATGGAAGCCGGTCCGATTGATTTGGAACGCGAATCCCAGAGACTTACGACTGGTCGTCTGATTGAGCTGGATATTCTGACTCGACAGGTTACCGAGGATAACAAACTTGGAAACTATGGTTCCAAGCAGACTGGAATGAATACTTTTAAACTGTATATCTACGTTCAGATCTTCCCGACGATTATTCCGCCGGAGGTCTGCAAGGGATTCTTGACTGCGAACTTCGTTCCGACTCTGGCGCATCGCTGGAAACAGGTGAAAGCTGGTGAGATCCGCTTTTGGAAAGACTTTGTGTTTGCTTCTGATCTGATTCGTCGTCAGAAGGAAGCTCTGAAGGCAGATAAGACTGGTATCCTGGCCTCGATGCTTTCGAACAACCAGGGTAAGTTTGTCAGTCATATTTGGCAGCTCATCATGAAAGGTGATCCTTCCAGGAACCTGGCGAATTCGTTCTTGATCATGACGAAAGATAACTTCCGCGCTGCTTGTATGGAATCCAATGTGGATTTCAACGACTTTGTTCAGCGTCAGAAGTTCTTCATGCTGACCTACTGCTTGATGGTGGTTGTGGTTGACAGCATGTCCGGTACCGTTGATATCTACACGAATGGATTCAAACTGGTCGGAAACTACAACTACGCCATGATCAACAAAGTTGGAACGAAGTCGAAAGACAGTTTTGATTTGAAGGAAGTCATGCAGGCAATGAATGCCGGTAATATGCCGAGATTCTGAACAACAAAGGAAATGAACCATGTCTGATTTTTCTACAAACTTGGCTTCCTTTGTTGGAGCCGAATTGAATAAACCTCTCCAGAAGGTTAATAAGGATGATCTGAAAGAGATGATTATGAACATTGATTCTCGTATGACTACGATTATCAGCATGTTCGATGCTCTTACCAATTCGGACATCGAGTCTTTGTCCAACCGGATTAAAGACGGAATGAAAGATCATTTCTTCCTTGGCTTGTATACCAAGATCGAACTGCAGTTTAAACGTATGGAAGATCGGAAGACTCCATTTGCTGGATTCATCAATACAGCGAAGTCCTTCTCCGTTACTTTCAACTCCGTCCTGAGAGCGATTGATGATATCGTGAAGACTCGTGAAATCACGATCATGAATGCAAAGCTCTCTCATGCTGCCATCTTCGGTATGATCAAACAAGCTGATATCTTTGCGGATTACACCATGGATCTGTTCAATGGTGTTCTGAGCGATGTCGCTTATCACAATGTTTCTGAAATTACTCCTCCGAGTGAAATGGTTGCCAAGAAGCTTCAGGATCGGATGGAGAACATTGTGATGGTGGTGAATAAGTTCTCCGCAATCGGACCTGCCTCTCTTGCCAATCTGGTGAAATACATTGCTTTCAATGATGACACTTTGGTTGATGATGAGAAGAAACCGAATGTCAAAGTGAATACGGGTGAACTTTCTGAACAGCAGAAGGGATTCATTCAGTATGGCTTTGGTGCTCTGTCTTATATCTTCCGTGCCATCGGACAGTGGAGGAATGTGATGAAAGCCAATTCCATCATGAAGGCAAGAAGTGAACGCGATTGGATGAAAGATCGTGTCGCTCTCCTCCAGATGGAGCTTTCTGGTATGGATCCGAACAGCAAGAACTATCGGGACATCGTGAAGTCTATCGATAAGTACAACAAGATGTCCGAAGAACTTCAAATCAAGATTGACAAATACGAGGCGGACAAATGAGTATCTTTAACATTCAAGATGCCAGAAAAGATATTTTCTCGATGGGACAGTTCGCCGATGCCAATTTTCATAAAGACATTCTGTACTTTCTGAAGATGGTCTCTACGGTTCATATCGCTGATGACAAACTGGCGCAGATGGTTTATCTGAATCGTTATCCGATTATGAACCCGGAAGAGATGGATGAAGAAGAGCTTGCTCGCCTCCAGAAACTGAATGTGAAGAATATTCGTGCTCTCTATGTGGAAGAGCTCCAGAAGATCTTTGATGCCCTGATGAAATACTTCATGTATCTCTCGGATCATGACTTTCGCTTCGTGATTCCGCGGAAATCGGAGAAAGTCTTCCGGGAATATTTGAACATTTCGGTGAAGTATCAGGTCGAACATGCTTCTGAAGCATTCGAGGCATTTGCAACGTCGATCATGTCTCCTCGTCTTTATGAGGATTACATGTTCGTGTCTAAAGCGGATATGGATATCCTTCTGAATCGGTTTATGAAACTGATCGGAATCCTCTATGATAAAGCGAAAGATCCGCTTGCCAACTTCTTCTCTTTTGATGATTTGAAAGAGAAAGTCTGCAAACGTCTTATTACGACTTGTCGTATGGCTCTTCCTGTTCGTAGAGATTTCGAATATTTCGAAGAGAAAGATCCGATTCTTTACAAACATGTCCGCGCCATGAATGCTCCGTACTTCAAGATCTACAACACAGCTTCTATCGTGGCGAAGTTCGATAAGAACCATGCTTTCCTGATGGACCAGCCGATCGACATTCCGACAGTTGGTTACACGGAAGATGCTGCTCTGTTGATTGTTCTGAGAGCGTTCATCAAGAAACACATTTCCACCAAGATTACGACAGGAGAAGACAATGCAGAATCCATCAAACCTGATACTTGCGGATGCAAGTGATTCTGCCGAGAGCTTCAATCTGATTGGATATTATCAGACTTGTCTGAATCTGGATAGTCTCTTCAAGGAATACAGCAAGATTTATGAGAAGCTGAATGCACTGGTTACGGCAAATCAGTATCGGTGCGAAAGCTACATCTCAACTCTTCTGAGTTCTTGCGGCATCAGTGAAGAAGCTTTGTTCGGCATGAATCAGAATTCCGCTCAGAGTAATGCTTCGGGCGGATCTTTCTTGAAATCCCTGTGGGTCCGAATTAAGAATATCTTCTTGGCCATGTATCAGGCTATTAAGACATTCTTCAAACGTTTATTTGATGTGAATGTCCGTCACAAGAAAAAGATTTCGGCATTGCAGAATGATTTTATCATCTCTGCTTCTGCGGCATGTAAATCCTCTCTGAATCAGGTACAGGTTATTCTTGTACCGAAGATGGAATTCAATGCAATCATCGATAATCTTGACTCTTTGTACAGCAAGATTCATCGTAGTGGAGTATCGGGAGATCCTGCTTACATCTCTCCGTACATCCAGCAAGCATTGAACTATTTCCGGATTGATGTAAGAGACGGTGTTGTCTATACGAAAATCACGGACTTGAAACCAATTACGGTTGAAACACAACGTTTGGATGATCCGAACTTTGGTTGGGGGAATGGAAACATCTTTGAAAATCTGAATGTTGGTACGAACATGCTTTTGGAGATCCTTACCAAAGCAGAGGCACTGAACATTCAGTCAACTGGATTGGAAAATGAGTGCGCAGCGGCACTTCGTAAAATTGATCAGTATTCTGCATCAGGAAATGTCGCAGATGCAATAAAGACGCAAGATGAGCTTTATGCCATCCAAAAGCGTGCTAACTTTGTAATCTCCATAAATAAGATTTACCAGGCCTATGTTTCTCAGCTTGCAGAAATATTCAGAAACCTCTGGACAAATCTTGTCAACTATAGCAACAAAACCAAATAAAGGATCAACCAAATATGAAATTGAAATCTTTTATTTCCGCGCAAGAGCCGGAACAGAAGAAGACGGTTCGTCGTCAGCCGTTTTATATGACTCTTGCTCAGTCCGCAGAGGCCAGTAAACGCGTTGAATTCGAAGCGAAACATCTGGCTACTCTGATTCAGATTGCGAATGCCTCTTTCGAAGAGTACGGCATGATCTCCTCTTTCCGCGACATCATCAAACTGCATGGTGCTTCGGAAGGTCTTATGTCCTGCATCAACGCGGATGATCAGCTTGCTCGTTGCCTCGGCATTGCGATTCCGGAAGTTACTTCTGTGAACGCTCAGGCCATCGGCGAATCCTGCTGTGAAGCAATTGATGAGAAACTCAACTGCTCCTGCGGTCTTACCTGCAAATTCATGAAAGATCTGATTGAATCCGTCAATTCCTTCATTTCCGCTCTTACGGACAACGCCGTCTGCCAGAAGGAAACCATCGAAACGGTCTATGAAGAGATCGTGAAGAAGGTTACTTCGATCGATGCTCTGGCCTTCTCCAAAGAAGAGATCTGCGGATATGCGCAGCCTGTCTTCATGGAACGCATCGCTGCGATCAATGAAGTCATCACTGGTCTGATGGAAGCTGTTGATGTTAACTCTGCTGAAAAGGTCATTCCTGCTCTGCAGAAGCTTGGCTTCGTTGTGGAAGCGAATGCTCAGATCCGTCCTGAAACTCCTGCTGAAGCGAAAGCCACGGAACCTCCGAAAGAAGCAGTCATGAGTGCTCCGGTTACGGAAGCTGCGAAATCGGAAGAAGAGCTGGACAATGCTCCTGCTGCCCCGGTCGCTGTTCCTGATCCTTCCAATGGTTCTGCTACGGATGATGTGCAGAACAAAGAGATCGCGGTTCTCCGTTGGACTCCTGAGACCATCGGCGCTGCTTGCTGCGCGGTGATCGGAGTTCTTGGTCGCGCTGCTGATCTGACCAAGCTCGGTGCGAAAGTTGCCGCTATTTGCGGTGCTGCCATTGCGAAATGCAATGAAGAAGGCGAAAAGTCTCCGGAAGTCCAGGGCAAGCTGGATGGCGAACGTCGTTTCGCTGCCTTTATGTCCAGTGCTCTCCATATCCTCGGCTCTGCCATCAACGGACTGGTTGATCAGTGCGTTTGCATGAGCACCAAGCTGAAGAAATGTGAATGCTGCTGTGGTGATGGAAGCTGCAAGACCGCCGCTCCTGCTATCGCGGTTACACAGGAACAGCCTCTGGCGACAGCCTGCTCGAAACAGGGTCCGCGTTTCTACAAGAAAGTTACGGACGAGTCCACGCAGATTCCTCCAATGACTGTGACCCCGAAAGAAGAAGGCACTCAGCCTGCTGTTGCTCCTGCTGAATCCGGTGACGAACAGAAGAAAGTCACACAGGTCACTCCTCCCGATAAGTCCATGACGGTTCCGGAACAACCCAAACCTGCTGAAGGCGCTGGTGCTGCGAAACCCGCGGAAGAAGGTGGAGAACTGAAGAAAGTTGAACCGAAACAGGAAGTTCCCGTTCCGACTGTGAAGACGAAAGACGAGAACGGTCTTGTGGAAGATCCGATTCTGGCTCCGACCACACAGCCCGTGACTCCGGTGAAAGATCCTGCTCCTCCGGCGGTTCCTGTTGCCCCTGCAGCTCCTGCTGAGCCTGTTGCTCCTGTGACCACTGCTCCTGCTGGCCCCGCGACTCCGGCTGTGGCTCCTGCCGCTCCGGCCAATCCTGGTCTGGTCGAAGATCCGATTATCGCTCCAGCGAAACCGACTCCTGCCATCACTCAGGATAATGCTGAGCCTCCGGCGAATGCTCCTGCGAAGAGCGGAGATTCTCAGCCTGCCGTTACCCAGACGACTCCTCCGGACAAGTCTATGACGGTGCCTGAGCAGCCGAAACCGACGGGTGATGTGGAACCTGCTGCTGCGCCTGCTGAGTCTGGCGATGAGCAGAAGAAATCGGAACAGCCTGAAAAGGTTGAAACCGTTCCGAATCCTCCGAAAGTGGAAGAAAAGCCTGCTGAGAATGCAGAGCCTCTCCAGCACCCTGAGAAGACAGTGGATGCTGCAAGCTTCCGTAAGCTCGGTTCCTTCTGGATCTAATTGATTTTTCAATTGGAATAAGATTCAAGAGTACTTGGGAGGCTTCAGTGCTTCCCAAGTACTTCTTTTTCTTATTTGTCGATGAAAAAATTGAATTTATATATTACTGTTTGAAAAGGTTTGAAATCATGTTCTGAGTATTGGGGTTACTTGGGAAGATCATCTTCCTAGTAACTTTGATACTCAACGTGCCAATACGGTCGGCACCTTGGTTATCTAAATCTTTTTTCCTCGATTAACTGTTAACTAGCCAACCTGAAAGGAGTGTGTATCCATATATGAAGAAGACATGACAACGATACCGGACCTATACTAAGGTCAACTTCAGAAAAGAGAACAAGATTCTTTCTTATAATAGGAGAAAGGGAAAGAATCACATCGTGTAAAGGAGTAACACCAATGGAAGACAACAATGATGATATGATAAATCCGGAATCTGTAAAATACAAGAAATACAGAAGGATTTTGCGAAGTATACTTCGCAGGCATTGTCTTACCATTATTCAACTCTACATTCTTGTTTATGAGCTGGATGCTTGCACTACCGGCTATATAACAAGTTGGGTACAACAAAACAGCAGATTCTTTAAATCCGAGTCAGCAGAGTCTGTCCGGACGTTCATTGAATTTGTGTTGGCAAAGATTAATTAAGGAGGAACTGATTATGCTGTCAGTATTCATTAACATCATTTGGAACGAATGAAGAGTACTCCTCAGGTGGTAGTCAAATACCGCCTGGGGAGTTTCATATATTCCTTATATATAAGGCAATTTTATGCCAAGATTCCTTTTGGTATTTCTTTTTTGTTTTTAATCAAAAGAAAGGTTAACTCATGCAAATTTCTACTGAAGTTGCATTTCAGAAAGGAAGTGCATTAGCAACCGGACTTACGACAATATTTGCTGAAGTATTCCAGTTTAAGAATAATCTGCCTGCAGGATCGAATGTTGGTAAAGCAGTACTGGAACATGTCGCTAAAGTTACGGTCCCTGCCATGGTTGAGGTGATATCTCAGATGACAGGCATAATGATCCATCATGTTGAATTGTGTGATCGATTCAGTTGCTACTTCGCCGCGTCTATGTACTTAGGAGATAATCCTGCTGATGCGATTCGTATCTTGAATCAGATTACAGGAAATTATGTAGAAGCTGGTGGTTTAACTCAACTGATGAGTAAACACGATATGGAACCAACTACCTACAATGACTTGGTCAAGCTGATGAACTCTTTCGATAGTAAATTAACGTACTATCGGAATAATCAGACTGTACCGGTCAATATTCCTGTTTCTATGACGCTGATCTTTGATCCGTATGCTGCTTTCCTTCTCCCTGAATCTCTGAATAATAAAGTAACTCCTTTTGAACCTCAGGAGATTACTGCTATTGTTCTTCATGAGATTGGTCATATGGTTTCAGTATTGGAAATGGCTGCGGAAATCTACTACATGAATGATGTCATTAAGAGAAGTGCAGAATACTTTGGAGAACATGCTCCTAGTTCTGAAGTTGCGAAGTATATCTCGGATACTCTCTTGGTACATGAAGATAAACTTCCAGATGGTTTTATAGACAAACTGTCTACTGGACTGAAGAACCGGAGTATGATCTTCTCTGGTATCATTCGTGGTATTATGAATCTGTTCAGTCTCTTTGGTATTGTTCTTTTCCCTGTTTCTATTATTGCAAGATGCTTTGGTGGAATTGTGGATAAAGTTCAGTATAGTAAACTGAATATGTCTTCTATGAAAACCTCGGATCTTTATGGATATGCGAATCAAGTCAAGCAGGTTGAGAACTTCGCTGATAATTTCGTGGTTCGTCATGGCCTTGGATCTTATCTCCTCTCTGGATTTAAGAAGGTAGAAGAGATTCTCCTTCATAAATCTGCTGCTTTTAAGAAAGGTGTGGCAAAAGGTTATGAATGGGAATTGTCCAAATATCCTACTTATGTAGCAGGACTTTTGTTTGGTAATACGGCCTCTAGATTCGATGAGCATGGGACCTATACTCAGAGAGCGCAGAATATCCTGGATGAGACGTTGAAAGTGTTCAAGAACTTTAATCTCCCTCCGGATGTTCTTTCGTATT
>Ga0310690_10011051_pt1 | contig 11172 bp, 19 predicted proteins | sample AusTroGonzalo_MG_2_FD_207661 | JGI IMG/M metagenome (GOLD analysis project Ga0310690, IMG submission 207661) | Bovine rumen microbial communities from tropical cattle in Woodstock, Queensland, Australia - Gonzalo_04 (v2) (version 2) | ecosystem: Host-associated > Mammals > Digestive system >...
GGTGAGGATAGGGTTCCACCGGTCATCCACGGCCACCTCGTCCCATTTACCGGCTAGCTGCGGGAACAAGTCCCGGATAACCCGCTTGGTTTTGTGGGTGGCCGCCGAAGCGGCATCCTCGAACAAAGCAGAATATGCCTCGGTAAGCACATGGCACATTGTGTTTCCCGGGATTTCACGCAGTAATTCTCTCAATACGTCCATGGTAACCGTCCACTTCGATATCCATAGTTTATGCGGCACCCGAATAAACTGCAAGAAAATAGGGGTATAATTATGAAGAATATCGCTATCAGCGTAAACGGAGGCGGCGCACTGGGTATCGGCCCACTTGCCTTCATGTGTAGACTCGAATCAGACCCAGCCTTTGTCGGCCAGACCATTTCCAAGCGGTCGTCAGCCTTCGCCGGAACATCCACCGGGGCAATCATAGCGGCCTGCCTCGCGGAAGGCAAGTCGGGGCACGACACCTTCGAGCTCTACCGCAAGAACCTCAAGTCAATCTTCACCAAGTACCCCTGGTACAAGAGGATGACCGCCGGGTGCCCCACTTACGACAACAGCAACCTGAAGAAGCTGCTGCAGAAGAACCTCACTGGTACTTGCAGCGACTGGACGAAACCGGTATTCATCACGACCACCTTCATGAACGGGCCTAGCGTAGAAAAGGTGTGGGACAACGGCGACGTGTCCGTCCCCAAGTGGTTCGCCGTTCTCAGCTCGACAGCGGCGCCGACCTACTTCGACGTGCTCGTGGACAACGGGAAGAGCTTCTGCGACGGCGGCATGTGGTGCAACGACCCCATCATGACCCTGCAGGCCGGTCTGTCCAAGGCCGGGAAAAAGAACTACAAGATACTTTCGTTCGACACCGGCATGACCGTCCCGAACACCGACTCGGGTAACAAGACACTTCTCGGCTGGGGCGAGTACATCCTGAAGAACTGGGTGGCACGCGCCGGGATGTCCAACTACTTCGAGGCGTGTGCCAATATCGGCGAAAACAACGTGTTCCGCGTATCCCCGAAAATCGACAAGCCAATCGATATGGACGACACCTCGGACAAGACAGTGCAGAAGGTCATCGAGCTCTGGGAACAGGAGTACGAGAAGGTCAAGGGCCGGCTGCTCGACTTCATGAACAAGTAGTCTTCCTGCATGCCAACAAAAAGGGCGGTGGAAATCCACCGCCTCTTTAATTTCTCCTATCCCTGCCCACCGGCTCCCCCGCCGGTTCCCCCGCCGGCATACCCGACGTCGGTACCCTGGTAGTTCAGCGGGTTGGTGATGGTGTACCCGCAGCGCATCGGCATGGCGCATCCCGGGGTTCCCATGAACGGGCGTTCCTTCTGGTTCTTCTTGCCGTTGGCCATGAGCTTTTCCAGGTGGTTCTTGTTGAACTTGGCGAACTCCGGGACGTCCCACTTCTGGTTGCGGGTCTCCTCCCCGATGTCCCTGGTGCAGGTAGAGTTGACCGGAACGCGGTTGAGCGCCGGGCACACGTCCGGCTGGTTCGTCCCTGACGGCGCGTTGGGGACTACGTGCATGAACTGCTTATAGTCTATCGCGGGGGTCTGCCTGAGCGCGGACGGGGGGAACCTGCCGTTCTCGACGAATATCAAATTGTAGAGACGCGCAGCCTCGGTGACCGCCGGGTGACCCCCGGTGGCCCTTTCCATGTCCATCAGGAACCTGGTGAACCTGTTAGGCTTGCTGGACATTGGTGGCCTGCTGGTTGGTGCCCGCGTCGGAGCCGCCGGTGGCGGCAATCGTCTGGACTAGTTCGCTCACGGCAGTCTCCTTCGCGTTCTCGGCCTCCTTGACCGTCTTCTGCGCGTCGGCAATCTTGGCGTTGACCACCCCGGCGTTGTCCGGGTCGGCTAGCTTGTTCGCGTCGACGGGGACGGTTTCTGTCGCGTCCTGGCCTGTCGTTTGGTCGACCTCGAACAGGCTGTCATAGGCCTGCATGACCGTCTCGCATAGCGCGAAGTCCCTGGTGGACTTCAAAATGTTCTTCTTGAATTCGTCCCTGAGCATGGTTGTTTCCCGGGTTTGGTACGGCTGTAGTTTATACACGCCCGACCAGGAACATCACCAGCACCAGTATGGAAATTATGAGGCTCGTCGCGGCCACGGCGAGGGGTATTGCCCAGGACATGCGGTGTTCCCTGACGACGACCGATACCTGGTTCCTGAGGCCGGAAATCTCGGACTCGCAGGTGTCGAACAGGCCGCGGGCGTACTGCTCGGTCTCCTTCATTGAGTCGGCCACTACGTCTATCGCCCGGGCGAGTTCCTTGGCGTCGGACTCCTTTATGTCCTTTATCGCCTCCTTGCACTCGACCAGCTTCTCCCCGAGCAGCTTGACGGTGTTCGCCATCTCCTTCACGAGGAGCAGCGGGGCAGGTGCGCCGAGGGCAATCTTCTCCAGGCGCTCCTTCTCCTCCGGGGACATCTCCCCGAGCAGCCTCTTGGTGAGCTCGGCGGGGGACTCGTCCAGACCGTCATCAGGGTCATAGTCGTCATCCCATTCGCAGTCGCCGAACTCCTTCTCCTCGTAGTCCATCTCCCCGTGTTCGAGGAGGTAGTCCATGTTGTTGCCGGCGTCATTGAACATCTTCCATCCCTGCACGATTGTCTTGTACAGGTGGTCGATGTCCTTCTTTTCCTTGGGGGTGAGCGGCTCGCGGGTCTCGTCGGACATGTCCCTTTCCAGCTTGGCAATCTCGTCGGTAAGGTCGTCCTCGCTTATGTCGAGGCCGCCTGCCCGGATATACCGGTAGAGCGCCGTGCCGTCGGGCGCAGGCTCGATGCGGTTCTCCTTCTTCCATCCCCTGTACCTGAACTCGGTGTTGCAGTCCTTGCCGGACGGCACCATGACGATGACCTCGGATATGCTGTCGCAGTCGAGTAGGTCGCGGTATGTCTCGTCGTCGGCGAAGAACACCACGTCCATGTCGTTTTCGGTGTCCCGGGCGACCCTGGCGGCCACCTCCCGGGTAATCCAGCTGCCCTTAACCACTACGACCGAAGGGCATAGCCTACCCAGCGCGGGCATGGCGAGCTTCCCCATGGAGGACGCTATGACGGCCGGCATGCCGTAGACAATGTCGATGAATGCCTCGCACTCGAAGAGGCCGTCGGTTCCGAACACGGACTTCCTGGTGGGAGTCCCGTCATCGTTACAGTTGATTATTACCTTTATCGTGCTCATTTCGTTTCGGCGCTATCGCGATGTATTGTAGTGTGTACTCCGAAACTACATTATCCTTGTCTACATCGCCGATGCCGACCGGAATATATTCGACATCGCCGGACTCGATGGTCGCGTTGAGCAGCTTTCCGAACCTGTTGTTCTTCACCGCGAAGTCGACGAAGAGCTTCCCATCGACGACCTCGCTCCCGGTAGATACGGCCATGTCGTGCTCCGGCCAGGGGTAGCACACCGGGATATGCTTCGCGCGGCGTTCCACCGGTGAAACCTCCTCGATACCCACCGGCTTCTCCTCAATCGCCTTCCGTATCTTCTCTATCAGTTCGGGCGTGTAGACGCGCCCGTCCTTCGTGGGGCGGGTCGTGTCGAACAGTTCTACCCTGATTGTCTTGGGCGCGGCCTTCTTCCTGGGCATATCGCTACCTGTGGTTCGGCTCGCCACCCTTTGCGTTGGCGACCCAGTTTGACTTGCTGTCCTCGACCATGTTTCTCAACTGCTTCAGGCAGTCGGGGCATACCGGGAACGGGTGCGGGGACATCGGGGGGAACCCTGTATGGCACACCGCACAGATTATGTGTATCCTGCCGCCTGACTGCTCAATCGGCAGGGTGGCGACCGCAGTCATTGTGGCATGGGCGGTACTCATTTGGTAGTCTCCGCGGTTTCCTTTCTCCACCCGGCGAGGATGTCGTTCATGCCGACCTCCTCCATCGTCCTTTCCAGGGCGAGCCTGCGCCTGCTCCAGTAGTCGGTGGACGCCTTGCGGAGAAGGCTCCTGACCTCGGGGCCTATCTTGCGGTCGGATACCACCTTGTACGCCGCGTCGTACATCCTGCGGCAGAGAGTCCACTCGGCCTTGAGCTTGTCGACGTCGCCGAGGAGAACCTTGTAGAGGTCTTCCTGTTCCTTGGTGAAGCACTTCTTCACCTGCGCTATCTTCTCTATGTCCATGCTAGAACACCTCGCCCGCCTGGGTCATGCCGCGGTCTCTGAGCGACTTCTCCAGGAGGAGGGTCGCCTCGTTGGACAGTTCCTTGGCGCGGAATATGTTGTGGGTGGGCTGGTCTTCGCTGAACCAGCAGATGTAGCAGTCCCCGATGGGGATGCCGGTCTCCTCGGTGAACATCTTCTTGTAGAGGGCCAGCTGCAGCGAGTACTCGTCGTACTTGCAGTTGGACAGGTGGGCCACCGGGTCGAGCAGCGGGTACTTGGATGACATCTCGAACTTGGTGTTCGTCTTCCAGTCCCAAATCTGGAAGGCCTGCGCCTTCTTGTTCCAGAAAATCTGGTCGACCATGCCGCACACCATGTACTTCGGGGAGCCGATGACCATCTCGGACGCCACCGGTATCATCTTGCCTCGAATCTGCTCGCGGAACGCGATTACCTGGGAGATAATCTTGTCGTACTTGACGCGCACGGGGTCGTCCCCGTTGAACTTCTTCATGACCGCCTCGGCGGGGTAGCGGCAGAACTTGTTGTTCATCAGCGCCTCGAGGTAGTCGTGCACGGCGTCTCCCTTCAAATTAGATATGGCCGCCGTCCTGTCCCACTCGGCGATGACCTGCTCGGGGGTGATGTCCTCGCCGGCAGCCCTGCGCTTCTCCGCCGTCTTCGCGGCCTGCCCCTGCTTGTCGAACGGGGGTACTACCGCGCCCGTAATCTTGGTGACGCCGAGCATCGGCAACTTGTTGTAGGTGAATGCCTTGTACTTTGGGTCGGCCATGATGGAGGTGAACACCTCCGTCCTCTCGAAAAATTCCTGTATCATGATTTCTCCTTGACGTGCCACTTCCTGAGGTGGATGAACCTGTCCTGCACGCGGTAACCCTCCGGGATTTCCGGTAGGGCGTTAAGCGCGTTGGCCAGCTGGCTGTCCCATATCTCGCCGAGCGCGTCGTTGATTGTGTCCTCTATGCTGCAGCTTATCGCCGCGTCTATCACCTGGTCTGGACTGAGCAGCTTGATGTCGCTGAACGAGTCCGGCTCGTACTTCTGCAGCCATGCCTTCCAGCGCTTGACCGTCTCCTTCGGGGCGACGTATATCGGTATGGCCCGCTCCCCGTCCTCCCCCGAAGCCTTCACCTGGGAGTAGGCCGGGACGAACCGAGCGAGGTCGTCCGGTATCTCGATTTCGAGGTCTACCGAGAACGTCTTCAGCGGAAGCGGTCTGGGCATGTCCGTCTTCTCGTCCTTCAAGAGGTACTGCACGGTGAACTCGTCCACCGTGACCTGTATCTGGGATGTTTCCATTAGCAGCCCTTGATAAGTTTCTTCAACATCTCGGCGGTTATCCGGGATGTTTCCAGCACGGAGTTGAACGAGTCGATGTATTCGAGCACCCTGTCCTGCGTTACCGGGTGGGTACCGAATCCGTTGTCCTTGGAGTGGGATATGGTGCCGTTGTGCTTGCCGAACGCCCACATGACCCCGATATGGAACATGCACGCGGCGACCGCGGGTATTCCACCGCCGGCGTTTGCGTGGATGATGGAGCTGGCGAAGCCGTCCGCCGCCCTCTCGTTGTTCCTTGACACCGAGTTGTTCTCCCTGCCGAGGCAGTGGCCGAGGCATACGTGTCCCAGCTCGTGGCCGAAGATTGCCACCAGCATGCCCATGCCGTACATGCGCTGGACTTCAGACCTGCGCCCGTCGTCCTCCATGTCGAAGTCCACCTCGAAACGGTAGACATAGTCGCTCCCGACCTGGGTGACGGTTATCCTGTCGGCCATCCACTTGAGCATCTTCTTCGCCTTGGATATGTTCCCCGTGCGGTCAAGGAACTCGCACACGGCGGACAGCACGTCGAGGTAGCGGAGCATGCCGGCGCTTATCGCGACGCAGTGGTCGTACTTGCGCCAGTCGACCCCCGGGTACTCCTTGGACATGGCGTCCTTGGACTCAGCGGGAATCCGGAAGGCGTACGCGTTGAGCCAGTCGGCGTCCTCCTCGAAGAGCATCTTGGTACGGGATGTCTTCCTGGAGTACTCCTCGTTGGATGTTATGTGTCTGGACGAGAGGCACTGCCCGTAGGCGTCCTCGCAGTCCTGCTTGGTTAGACAGTAGGTCTCTCCTGATTGATGAGACATGCCGCAACTCCTTTATCTTCAAGAACCTTCAACACGAGCCCGGGTATCTCGGATGGTCTCGGCGCCGCCTTGATGGCTGCCTTGATTTCCGGGGTCATGCGGGCGCGGTTCCATGTCGCCCACTCCCTGTCCGTCATGTCGCCCCTGTTCACGTTGGTAGTCCCGTAGGAACCTGCCGTGAAGGTCGGTACAACGACGTACCCGTTGGCCAATTCTTCAATCCTTACCTGCATTGGTAATTCTCCTATCAAATATAGCAAGAAACTAGTTTATTGGACGGGAAGTACCGGCGATAAACTGCAGAAAAATCGAATTTGGATAGAATATGGACAGGTTCATCGAAGAGCTAGGAACAATAGTCCCCCCGGGCAGCCCCATGTACGAGGCCGTCGCGGAGGGCTACCGGGCGACCCTTACGGAAGGTCTGGGCGGTCGAATCCTCACGATTGGCGCACTGCTTCTGAGCAGCCTAATGGCCGGCTGCGCCGGGCATTCGCCCAAGGTCGACATCCCTGAAGTCCACCTGGACATGGAGACGCCGGTCGACAGGGAATCCGTGAACGAACTGGCCAAGGAGCTGGCCACCAGCATGAAGAACGAGATGAAGGTTTCGCCCAGCATCGACTCCACCGAGTCCTGGAAAATCGCCGATAAAGTGTACAACAACCTGATGTCGAGGAACGAGACGGCGCTCGCCCACATGTTCGCCCGGACAATCAACCAGGAGAAGGCAGAGCAGTTCAACAACCCGCCGTTCGGGGAGCAGGTTTCCTACAACAACGCGGAGAAGGCCCCCGAGCCGGCCCCGCAGGCCACCTACGACGCCGAAAGCGGCACATGGGAGTACTAACATGACTATATTCGACGAAATGGACAACCTCCTCGTTATGTGCGAGGCAATCGGCACGGCGCCGGACGTACCTGAACCGGAACCGCTCGACCCCGAGAGGTTCAAGGCCTACGCCAAGTCCCCGAACGACATCGACGAGCAGACCATGCGCGACATCGCCGCCGTCATCGACGGCAAGCTCAACGTGACTCCCCCCTCGGACAACACAGTCCCGGTGGCCACCCCGAGCACACTCGACAGGCTGCTTAACTCCGTGACAGTCATATACATAACGGACAAAGACTTCCCGGTGGCGGCTGCCAACCTGGTCGACCCGACCGTGGAGAACTTCCGCGGGATTGTCCCGCTGCGCTACTACAGCCTCCTCTCCGGCTACAACCTGGACGGGCGAGTGCAGCAGGAATTCTTCGCCGTCGCCGACGAGTACCGCAACGCCGGAGTGGGAAAGGAACTGCGCGCCCAGATTGACGCGCTCGGCACCCCCACGTTCATCGTGGCCGACTCCACCGACAAGGAGGCAGTCGACGGACTGGCCCGCAACGGGTACACACTCGTCGGGCAGATGGAGGAGGAAGGGGCGGAGGTTCCCGTCCAGCTATGGATTGACAACGCCGGCAAGGCAGAGAACAAGCCCCAGGCTACCGAGGAAACCGAGGAAAACGACATAGTTTCGTTAGTATGATAACCAGAGTTCCCGAGGAGAGATACCTCAACATTTTCGAGCTGCTGTGGCTGTTCCTCGCGGCAGAGTACATCGTTACGATGCAGTGGCTCAAGCTCTACGACATCAACTCGGACGAGTACGACCTGCGCCGCCTGTTCTGGTACACGGTGGCGCTCGGGGGGATAGTGTCCCTCCTGGTCGTAGTCGGCCTTTGCGCGGCAAGCGCCATCAAGTATCTGCTATGAGTGTAGACGAGTTCATCGACAGGTTCCCCGGGGCAGACGGCGTCGCCCGGTACATGGTGGCCCACCCGGACACCCCGGTTAGGATATGGGACAACATGACGGTCGACATAACGGTTCCCCAGTCGACTACTCTCAAAAAGTACCTGTCAGTTTTCAGCTGTCTTGCCTGCGGGTGTGCCACGGACGGCCCCGAGCCGGGCGGAAACGGCAAGGTCTGCGGTGTATTCCGCACATGCACCTCCTGCGGCGCACGTTTCTTCATCCACAAGCATGTCCCGTTCGGAGGAACTCCGTAGGACGCTCTTTGGTTTCGGGACGGGTTCCCATCCGTCCGCCTCGCGCCTGAATACGCCGTGCCTCTTTCCTGAAAGCAGCGTCTTCACGTCGATGTCCCTGGAATCAATCCAGTTTCCGCCGGCCCTCGGGGTAGACCTGAAAATGGGCTTCGTTTTGGGTTCGGAAACGACCTTCCTGGCCAGCATGCGCAGGAAGTAGACTATTATGGACGCGTATGCCGCGTACGAGGTTCTAGGCATCTTCATGCCCCAAATATAGCAAAAACGGGCCTGCCGGGTATAAACTCTCGGACATGAAACCGTGCAACTGCCTAAAGCCTATCCCCCAGCCGGGGCCGTCAGAGTACCTCCCGTCGAGGACTTACCCGGACGTGTACAACGCGCTCCGTCCCGGGCCAGGGCCGGTACTGCCCGGCCCCTGGGCACCAGTGCCCCCTCCCCCGGTAGACGCGCCGCCTCCCCCGGGACTCTTCATGCCCGGAGCGGCCTGCGGGTGCTGCCCGCCTCCCCCGCCGGTTCCCGACGAGGACGTGCCGCCCAGCCAGTGCCCCCCGAGGATTTACAACAACCCGCCCGACTCGGTTGTCGACGCGGGGGACGGTATAGAGGTGGAGACCTACCAGGCGGAGAACGTGAACCACTTCGTGGTCTCCGCCCCGGACAGGTACAGGTTCCACGCGTTCACGGCGGACGAGATAGACACTTTCTGCGACGAAGTGGACATGGAAGGATAGGCACATGGACGTGAAGACCATAAAGTATGCAGGCAAGGAAGGCATCAAGCAGCTGTACCGCAGGGTGAAGGCCCTGCTCGTGCCCATCCGAGAGGACATTTCCAGGAAGGCCGACCGGGGGGACGTGGAGAGCGCCCTAGCTTCCAAGGCGGACACCGCCTACGTCGAAAGCGCACTGGCCGCCAAGGCCGACACCGCCTACGTCGACTCGGCGCTGGATACCAAGGCTGACACCTCGTACGTAGACTCCGGGCTGGCCTCCAAGGCCGACACCGCCTACGTCGACACCGCGCTCGCGACCAAGGCGGACACCTCGTACGTGGACTCCGGGCTGGCCGGGAAGACCGACAAGGTTCCCGGCGCCGGCGGGCACCTTACCTCGCTCGACGATTCCGGCAACCTGGTAGATTCCGGGGTGAGCGCCTCAATGATTGTCGAGGACGACAACTACAGGCACATATCCGTGACCAGCACCTCGGTAACCGACGGCGAGAACGTATTCAACAGGTACGTCCACCCCATATCGGACGAGGCTTCACCCGCCGCCGTCAAGGTCGGCCGGGACTCCCTGGGGCATACCCTGATAGGCCCCGCGCTGACGAAGGGGGACGTCGGGCTGGAACTGGTCAGGAACGCTACCATAACCGTCACCGGGACATCGGTGGGCGACGGGGAATACACCTTCGAGCACCCCACCGTCGAACCCGAGGAACCCGCCGCGGTTAAGGTCGGCATGACCGACTGGGGACACGTGGTCATCGGCGACGCGCTGGCGAAGGCCGACGTCGGGCTCGGCAACGTGGACAACACCGCTGACCTGGACAAGCCCATTTCGGACGCCACCCAGGCAGCCCTCGATACCAAGCAGGACAACCTCCCTGCGCCGGAAGCCGGGAAGATTCTCATGGCCGACTCCGAAGGGTTCACCTGGGGGGACAAGAGCGACCTCGCGCTTGACCAAGTAAACAACACGGCCGACCTGGACAAGCCAATTTCCGCCGCAACGCAGACCGCACTTGACGGTAAACAGGACAACCTCCCCACACCGGTTTCGGGCAAGTTCCTCACCAGCGACGCCAACGGGCTCAAATGGGGGGACGCCACCCAGATATCGTTCACATACGACGCGGCAACTACCACCCTGAACATCGACGTGAGGTAGCGGATGGCATTAGTCAAAGTGGGTAACTCGCTGCTGAAGTCGGGGGATAACCTGCTTAACAGCACCGACATCGGAAAATTCCTGTACTTAACATATTTCAGGAACTTTTCAATCACGCCCGATACCGCGGTAGACGTTCCGGAAGTAGGCGATGCGACAAACTGGACGCGCAGCGGGGACAGAGCAGCGACGTTCACGTCAAGTACCCCAATGACCGACTACTACGGAGGGTCGCCTGACCACGCAATCGACGACAATTACGGTGGACTGCCATGCGTGACCGCTCAGGATACAGGTACTAACTGGGACAGCGACAGCTACTATTCAACCGACCAATTTTTTGACCGGGCGGATACCCCAATATTCAGTGTTGAAGTGATAATGAACCATCTGTCCAGTTACTGTTACTGGCAAGGGTTTTACTTGAGTGGTGCGTTCGAAGCATACCGAAACCAGTGGAGCAGCCCCCGCGGCATCGCCATACAGCATCCCAGTAATCTCATCGACACGCTGGGCGACGGGTTCTACACGTACAGCGTTGGCGGCTACGGGGTGTGCATATCCAGGCGAGACAATGAACGTTACAAGATGGGGGTGACGCATTTCGCCCAAGTGCTAGACCGTACGCAGAACACCATCAGGGGATACATAGACGGGGTACTCGCATTTACCGGGCGACCAGACAACAATACTTCCGGAAGTATTGGTTTCTATGTAGGTTACAGTAGGGTGCAGTTTACCCAGTTCGCCATCCGAAAGGGGGACTGTTCAATTAACGGTGGGTTCAATTACCCCGTCCCCACCACGCCATACCGTCGGTTCAGCTAGCAAAGATGATAAACTGCAGTTGTCCACGAGGGGAACCCAATGAGCGACGTAACTAATCTCCATATAACCCAAGCCGGCCAGGGGACGAT
>Ga0310690_10011052_pt1 | contig 11171 bp, 10 predicted proteins | sample AusTroGonzalo_MG_2_FD_207661 | JGI IMG/M metagenome (GOLD analysis project Ga0310690, IMG submission 207661) | Bovine rumen microbial communities from tropical cattle in Woodstock, Queensland, Australia - Gonzalo_04 (v2) (version 2) | ecosystem: Host-associated > Mammals > Digestive system >...
CACCTATGCCGTGATGGTAGGCGTGGGCATGGTTATCACCCAATATTGCTTTGCCCGCTTCTGGTTCAACACCCATCCCCGCGGTCCGTTAGAAGGCATCTGGCGTAAACTGACGTGGATAAACAGCAAGTAAAGAAGTCCCTATTTCTTTCCCAGTCTAAGGCCGAAGAATGTGCGGATGCGCCATTTAGTGTTGTGCAGGGCGAGACTCTCCTTATGGCCGATGTTGGTGAAGTTGTAAACCATCGAGATGCCGAGGAACTTGTTGCCCCACTGTCGGATGACGGCACCGCGCCCAGTGATGATGACCTCAGGGAAGTGGTAGTGAAGGGGTACGCGGGTGTCGCCGAAAGTCATTGACGTGTTGCTATAGACAATGAACGTGGGCAGGCCGGACAAGTGCAACAGCCAGCCCTGACTTGGCACGTAGTTATAGCCATAACCAGCGCCGAGGGCCAGGTTCTTCATCTTCAGTTGCATCTCCTGATCCCAGTCGAGGGTGGCGTGCTGGCCCATGCCCGACGCAGCCAAAAGGAAACTACCGGCAGAGCGTCGCTGGATGTAACTCTGCGAAAAGGCGGCAGGATAGGAGAAGCGGCGACTGTTGAAGACGTAGAAGGCATTCAGGTTCAGCGTCTTCACCGACAGCAAACCGTCGGGCAGTTCGATGCGCTCCATGCCCTCATGGTCGTGCCAGCCCGTGAAGTTCTTGGCATCCTGATAGATAATGTCGAAGCCAAAGCGCCTGCCGTAGCTATTGAAGTTCAGTTCGAAGTCGCGGTACTTGCCCATCAGTTTGGTGGGGTTGAGTGCCGCACTGAGCGAAAGGCCGAGATAGCTGACACCCACACTGAGCGTCGCCTTCCTGTTGGCTTCTATCTCGGACTTGAAGTGCAGTCCGTTTTCGATTCCCTCTGCCTCGATCTTCGCTCCCGACACATTCATCCGTGCCGTGACCGTCCACTTCGTTGAAGGCCGCACAATGTAGGCCGTGTCGACATCGCCCTTGCGGTAGTTTGCTGTCAGGATGCTGTCAGCACGGTGAAAGAGGCTTTGCGCAAAGGTTTGCGCCGTTGCTATCAAAAGCACTATGGCCAAGACGAGATGGCCATAGTGCTTGATGATTTGATACGGTAGCATTATACTATTCTTCGTCCCAGCTGCTACGGTACTGGCGGGCAAAGTTTGTGCCGCCACCACCAGGCTCTGACCCAGCAGAGAGCAAATATGCTGTATGCTGCAACTTAACAACTACCGTGGTTGGTTTCTGATAATTCTTCTTATCCATTGTTGTTATTCTTTTACTTCATATATAATAATCCTATGTTTCTCTTACTCAACCACGACCACTTTACCGTCGGTGATATACAAGCCGCGGTGGGCGGGCTTGCCTTCGAGCTGGCGGCCCTGCAGGTCGTAGTAAGTGTGAGTGCCATCGGCCTCGATGATGTGGAACACAGGGCTATCAATGCCTGTTGCTTCGTCATCGGCAAATGCATCGGCTGGGAAGTCTTCTATCGCCACCTCATCCAAGTCGCCTGCCAAAGTCTGTATGAACTTCATGTCGCAGCTCTTTTTGCCAATGGACTTGTGGTTCTTCGGCTCATAGAAGGCTCGGAAGGCTCCGAGATATCCAGTGCGCTCGTATTCTGAGTCGCTGCAGATAATCTTCATCTTTCCCTCGCCAAAGTTGGCGTAGGCAGCCATAGCTGTAGCCTCTTCATTCCCTATGTCCTTGAAGGTACCGCGCCAAGTGCCGATGGGCTCGAAGTTGGTTTTCTTATCCTTGAAGTCTTTGTAGCTATAGACGGCTGTGTAGTCAGCCAACTCCTCATGCTTCAGTGAGGCCGTGATCTTTGCATTAACGGCATTCAGATTGACAGAGCCGTAATTGACAACGGCCAGATAGCCTAAACCAGCCGATGCCACGGGGAAGTCGTTGGTGAAGACGAACTCATAGTAGTAGTCGTCGACCAATACCAGACGGTAGAGTTTTACCTGGTCTTTCTCATAATACTTATTGAAATCAAATTCGTAAGGCAGACAGATGGTGTAGGCCTTGCTCTTCCAAGTGCCGTCGCCGTTGTCAACGGCTGAGAGCACACGGTCGTACTTCACGTTTACCGTCTGACCGTCATACTGCTGCAGCACGGCGCTGTTGTCCTTATCGTCGTAAATGGCAATCTCTTCCAACGGAGCACGGAAGCCCATGAAGTTGTCGAGCGTCACGTCCTTGCCCGTAAACTTGAGTCGGTACTTACCTGAATAGGGAGCCACGAAGATAATTGCATCGCTTCTGGTAAAGTCGCCAATCTTCTGCCAATTGCCGTCGCCATTCCTGTCGTAGTGGATGGTGAGTGGTGACGTGGTACTGCCGCCACCTATCACGGCTTCCAAACCGCTTCCCATATTGACTTCGAAGTAGAGCATGTCGCCCTTATTGGCCTGCAATGTCGGGGTAATGAGGTAGTAGGTATTATCGGTAGAGTTGGCTTGCCAAGAGCTGTTGCCGCCACCCATCATGCTGGCCAGGCCGCCTCCGTCGCCTTTCTTGAGCACCCATCCGTCGGTCTCCCAGCCATCGGGAACGGGGAATGACTTCTCGTCGTCGCCCACATACTCCACCTCTGGCTCGAAGTTCTCATCCCAAGCATCGGTATAGGTGGCGTAAGCCTTCAGGTCAATGGTTTGAGCCACAATACGCTTGTCGGCCGGCGTGAAGGTGATGACGTCATTATGCTCACCTAAAGAATTTGCATTATAGACAAACGTAACATCTACAAAGGCAGAGTCGCCGGCAGCAATGGAAAGGCTCTTGGGAGTGGCATCAAAGAACTCTGTTCCGGTGGCGATGTCCACCTGGAGCGTGCCTGTTCCCGTGTTCATGACAATGAACCGCTTTGTGCTGTTTGACTTCTGCATGCCAAAGCTGAATCTGTCGACAGCCGCGCTGTCAACGGTCACATAGAGATCGGGGGCATTGTTGTCGATGCGGAAGCCGGCCACCGAGTCGATAGTCAACGTGCTCGACGACTTGAAACGGAAACGGTATTTGCCAGCCTCGAAGCCGGTCACGGCCAGTGTGTGGTAATTCTTGTCGATGGAGTCGGTGAACTCGTGTACTTTATCCCAGTGGTTGCTGCCATAGACACTCTTCTCCACCGTCAGCAAGCTGCCGCTGCCGCCCATGAACATGTCCATCATGGCACTCATGTCGAAACCATCGCCGCCACCCTTCTTCACAGCGAAGACCAGCGGGTCGTTCTTGCCGCGCACATCAAGCGGCGGTGTCATCAGATAACCGCCACCGCCAACCATTGGATTGGAGCCGGACTTCACAGCCATAGTGCTGTCAGACCATTCCCAGCCTTCAGTGAACCAGCCGTAAGGAATCTTCTTTTGAGCATTGAAGTCTTCCACCCAGCATCCTGACTCGGAGATGATAGCTGACACACCCACCTTCTGAACTGACAAGCGGCTGTCGCTGGCAGTAAAGGTGATTTCCGATGCATTCCAGCCCACAGTTCCTGCGCTGTAGACGAAAGTGACGTCGACACTGGCAGTGTCGCCTGGCTGGACATGTACCTCGTTGGTGCTAATCTTGAAATAACTGCTATTTGACAGGGTCATGGCGACGTCCATCGGCCCCGTACCAGTATTAATAATAAAGAAGGTCTTGGTGGAGTCAACGGTGCATACGCCATAAGGCACAAAAGAAGTCTCGGTGTCTTCAATGACGATATAGAGATCGGGAGCCTGGTTGTCAATGTGGAAACCAGCAACAGAATCGATGCTGACACCTGTCGAGGTTCTGAAGCGATAACGATACTCGCCGCTCTCCGCAGCAGTCACCTTGAACTCCTTCAGGTCATCGCCAAGGTCATTATAGAAATCCTGTACCTTGACCCACTTGTTGCTGCCATAGACAGAACGTTCTACGACGAAGAATGCCCCCATGTCCATACCGCCTGAGCCACCACCCATGCCGCTGTCATCGCTGGATTTCTTCTTGGCAGAGAACACCATCTGCTCACCCTGTTTGACATCCACGGGCGGGGTTAACAGCCAGTAGGTTTCATTGCTGCCAAAGAAGGACGACATGTCGAATTCAGGGATTCCATTTCCACCATCGCCCATAGTAGAGGGATCGAATCCGCCAAACGACGACGATGAGTCCGACGAGATGAGGCCATTCTCCACACTCCACCCCTTGGCGAACCAGCCGAAGGGTATCTTGGTTCCATCGTTGAACCGCTCGTCCATCTGTTCATTAGCAATAGATTGAGCCTGCATACTTACTCCCACGAACAGGAGCAACATGGAAAAAAGTAATTTCTTTTTCATTGTTTTTATTGTTTAGTTTAGACATCAATTTACTATTTAGGTACAAAAGTACTGTATTTTACACTTCCACTCACTAACAATTTAGGTATATTTTATGGCAAAAGTTCGCATTTCCTTTGCATAATCGCCAAAAAGTAGTAATTTTGCAAGCAGATTGCGCTTCTGTGCATGCCAATATGAGAATTCTATGATAATGCCGACCTCTGAAGTACCGCTGCTACAGTCCATTGAGCAAACCGACATCATGATTGTGCGGGAGATGCCAAGCTTCTTCGGCTACAACGAAGATTTCGTATTCCCACACACCATCCTGACACTTATTCTGAGTGGCAGCGCACGAGCCATGTACGACATGCGGGTCATCACCCATCGCAAGAACGACCTGACCATCATTCTTCCTGGCCATATTATGCACCCGTTGGACTGTACCGACGACTTTACCTACGCCCTGCTGTTCATCTCGCCGAAGATGCTCGACGACCTACGTTTCCACACCTTCAGCCACGATCACGAGAAATTCAACTATGCCCCCGTCTGTTCGCTGACCGACGAGCAGGCCGCACACCTGCTCACCATCGTCGAACAGCTCGACATCATCGCCAAACACACCGACGAGGAACTGCCCCACCGCTATCAGATCCTATTGGCACAACTCGCCGTGGGCTATGAGTTCCTGAATTGCTACCGCCGCGATCAAGACCGGCAATGGGCAGAGAACCGCCAAGCTGACATTTTCAACAGTTTCTGCGACCTGGTAGTAAAACACTATCGGGAGTCGCGGGAGGTCAAGTACTACGCTGATTTACTGAACCTTACCCCCAAGCATCTCAGCAAAGTCATCCGCACAGCCACCAACGGTCTCTCGCCTGTCCACTGGATAGAGCAATACGTGACGGCACAGGCCAAGCGACTCATCGAGGCACGCGCCACACAGACACTTCAGGAAACAGCCTATATGGTTGGTTTCACTGAACCCACTTCCTTCTACCGATACTTCAAGCGCGTCACCGGCATGACAGCAAAACAATATCGCGATAACAAGTTGAAAAAACATAAAGAATAGGTAAGATGACAGACCCGAATAATGCCAACAACAAAATGCAGAAAGGCTTTCTCATAGGAGGAGTCCTGATCTTTGCAGGACTGATACTGCAATGGATTATCGGCCCCGTGGTATGGAAGGCTTTTGCCTGGCCTGCCAACGGACTTGTACTGGCGGGATTCCTGATGATGATTGCCGCCATTTTCCTGTTGCGTAAGGAAGTAAAGGTATTCCGATTCATCGGCACATATCAGGCGGCAATACCTACGCTGGTGTATGCCGTCGTGCTGACCATCATTATGGGTCTCACGCGGCAGGAGCTGAGCCTCAGCCCCAGTTCCTATCCGAAAGGCGAAGGGAGTTCATGGCTGAACAATATGCTGACGTTCTGGCCCTTCGTGCTCATCTACGTCTATATAGCGGTGATACTCGGCGTGACGGTTCTCCGTCGGCTCAGTCAGCTGCGTAATCATTGTGGCCTACGAGACGTTGCTTTCCTGCTGAACCACTTTGGCCTGTTCCTTGCAATGACTACCGCCACATTGGGCAATGCCGATATGCAGCGGCTGAAGATGATCACGGTGGTGGGCGAGCCCGAATGGAGGGCATTGACGCAGGAGGGCATGGTTCGGGAAATGCCACTGACCATCGAGTTGAAGCGGTTTATCATGGAGACCTACGATGACGGCTCCCCCAAGCGTTTTGCATCAGAGATATTGATTCAGACGAACCCGGGCAAACGCTCGAGCTTAGGTGGCTTGCTAGCAGAGGGAAGCAAGAACATCGAGGCTACTGTCGACGTGAACAAGCCCGTTGAAGTAGACGGATGGAAAATCTACCAGTATGGCTACGATACGCAGATGGGGGCCATGAGCAAGACCTCGATTCTTGAACTCGTGAGCGACCCGTGGCTACCGCTGGTTTATATAGGCATCTACATGATGCTGGCTGGAGCTCTGTGTATGTTTGTATTCGGAAGAAGGAGGTAAGGAAATGGACTGGAGTTACTTTATATATTTCGCGATTGCAGCAGTACTGCTGTGGGCAGTAGGAGCCTGGGCAGCGTGGCGCAACAAGAGTGCGGTGGCCTATACATCGACTATCATCGGCCTCGCGGTTTTCTTTAGTTTTATCCTGATGATGTGGATGTCCTTAGAGCGCCCGCCGCTGCGCACGATGGGCGAGACACGCCTCTGGTACTCGTTCTTCCTGCCATTGGCAGGCATCATCGTCTACTCACGCTGGAAATACAAGTGGATACTCTCGTTCTCAACGGTATTGGCACTGGTGTTCATCTGCGTCAACCTTTTCAAGCCAGAGATCCATTCCAAGACGCTGATGCCAGCCCTGCAGAGCCCCTGGTTTGCTCCCCACGTCATCGTCTATATGTTTGCCTACGCCGTATTAGGTGCTTCGACAGTGATGGCGCTCTTTCTGTTGTTCTTCAGGAAGCATGGCATCTCCGACGAAGAATTCGACATTACGGACAACCTGGTATATGTAGGCCTGGCCTTCATGACCTTCGGCATGCTCTTCGGTGCCCTTTGGGCCAAGGAGGCCTGGGGCCACTACTGGTCGTGGGACCCCAAAGAAACGTGGGCGGCCATCACCTGGTTCTCATACCTTATTTATATTCACTACCGTCAGCTGCCTAAGCAAAAGCCCCGCCTGGCCCTCTGGCTGCTTATTCTCTCCTTCCTCCTCCTGCAAATGTGCTGGTGGGGCATCAACTACCTACCCTCCGCCCAAGGTTCTAGCGTACATACCTACAGCACGTAATACAGCATAACAGTAGCTAAGCAGCAGTATACAGGGAGTATAATGCCTGTATACAAGGAATTTAGTGCCGAGTTATTACCGTTTGCGTACGCCCAAACAACCGTTCGCGTATACCCAAACCACCGTCTGCGTATGCCCAAACAACCCTTCGCGTATACCCAAAATCTTCTGTTGAATTTTCTTGTGGGGCACCTTAGGGGCACCCTGGGGCACGATTTTTAGCCTAATGTGCCCCTATTAACTGATTAACCATCAAACTATTAACCAAAAAAGGGGCACAAGGGGCACCATTTTTTCTTTTTTACGCCAATAGTTATGCGGACGGATGTAGCAGTATAATATATAATATAAACGTGAGTTCGACGAAAATAATTCAAAAAAAATAATAGACTGATTATTAGGAAATTAGCGATATTTTTAGTAAATTTGTAGTGGCGTCACATCCAGCATCTGACACAATGACTGAATCTTATTAAGCATCATGTCTAAGTTGAAGGCTTTTTTCAGAATGTATGCGCAGTTAATAATGGTCAGTGCCGAAGTGGATGCATTAATTGTCCCATCTTCAATCATGGCAAAAAGGGTTGCGGCATCATCGAAGAAACCTTCGCGTTCACCCATAAAGTCAATAATGACATTAGTATCGAGAAATACGTTCATCGTGCCCTCTCCTCCCACATCTCGTCAAGTTCTTTGTCAAGGTCAAAGTCTTTCGGCAGCGGGCCGCATGTCATAGCCATCACCCTCGGCGACGGCTTGTAGTCTTTCGGTATCTTTGGAAACACAATTTCTTTCTTCTTGTTTTTACTCTCTGTGCTTTCTGCCGCCTCCATCAAGTGACTGGCCAGCCATCGCTGGTTGCTCGCAGTAAGCGACAGCCCTTGCAGATAGCTCCACAGATTGTTAAGTGATATTGCATTCATAACTTTTCGACTGTTTCTATTACGGTGCAAATATACACAATAATTTCCAATTAAGGTGCATCAAACTGCAAAAAACGTATAATTTGAGGACGATTTGTTCACTTTTTCATTTTTGAATGCCAATATAAAGGGAAGCGCCACATGTTTCATAACATCGTACTATCATACTATTGGGTATTTTCATTTGAAATTCTGGCGCAGATTTAGGCGTCTTTATGCAAATTAACATTGAAGATGGGCTGAGATTAAGGAAAGTTTTGTATCTTTGCGGGCAAAATACGAAAACTGAAGCTACCCGAAAACTGGGACAGACATCCCGCCATGGGTAATCATCGTAATATGAATGGATTCATTTATCATTTCGTCGCATTCCTGACAGTAGCTATCTGGGGCAGTACTTTTGTGTTTACCAAAATACTGCTTCAGAATGGTCTATCGCCAGCCCAGATCTTTACCCTGCGCTTTATCATTGCCTATGTGTTGATGGTGACGGGATGCTTGATGACGAGAAAACGATTCAAGCTATTTTCCGACTCTTGGGTCGACGAATTCAAGATGCTGTTGCTGGGAATCACTGGCGGCTCTGTGTATTTCCTAACAGAGAATGCCTCGATGCTATATACCACAGCCACCAACACATCGCTCATCGTGTGTACCTGTCCGCTGTTTGCCATGATGCTCGTCGCCATCATCTACCGTCACACAGAACACATCAGCAATATACAGGCCATAGGCTCGGTGATTGCCTGTCTGGGAATGGCAGTGGTAGTGCTGAACGGTCATTTTGTGCTTCATCTGTCACCATTGGGCGACTTGCTGGCGTTTGGAGCCTGTCTGTGTTGGGCTTTCTATTCACTCCTGATGAAATCAGCACATCAGCGCTACGATACGCTTTTCATTACTCGCAAGGTGTTTTTCTATGGTCTACTCACCATCATACCTTATTTTATAATCAAGCCCGGATTTCCACCGATGGAAGTCATCCTGCGTCATGACGTGCTTTGGAACCTGCTGTTCCTGGGCGTTATTGCCTCCATGTTGTGCTTCATCACGTGGAACTGGGTGATAGGCAAGCTTGGAGCCGTTGTAGCCACCAACTGGGTATACTTCAATCCCATCACCACCATTCTCTTTGCCTGGTGGCTGCTCGACGAGAAAATCACCATTTGGTTCCTACTCGGCAGCCTGCTCATCATCATCGGCATGTTGCTTTCCGAAAGGAAAAGCAGATGCCGTCCCTGAAGGTGTCATAATCCAAAAATATGCTAAATTTATGTGCAAAGATAATTGTTTTTCTCTTATATTTGCTATCTTTGCCAATAGATTTATGTGATTATAGGCAAAATGTATAGTGAGGGACGCTGTTTGTAAGCTGTCTGCGAAGTTATAACAAGTATGAAAACTATTATTACAATTTGCATGATTTGTGTAGCTACTTGCCTCAGCTACTCATGCAGTCATGGGGAGAAGGGATCTGAGATGTCTGCAACGAAGGTAGACACGCTCGTGAGTCCCAAGTATGCTACTGGTTACGAAGTGAAAGACAGTGGCGATATAAGGTTGGTGGACGTAGGCAAAGGATATCATTTTGCGCTGGTAGCCACTGATGAGGTCGCTGTCCCCGATGGCTATACGAAGGTGAGGGTGCCCATCAAGAGTACTATCTGCATGACATCGTTGCAGTTGTCTAACTTTACGGTGTTGGATGCATACGACGTGGTGAAAGGGGTGACGGGCACAAAGAACCTCTTTAATAAGGATATCCTGCAGCGGGTCAAGGACGGTCGCATCGTGAAGATAGGCATGGAGGGCAACTTCGATACTGAGATGGTGTTAGCGGCCAATCCCGATGTCATCTTTATCTCACCCTCGAAGCGCGGCGGTTACGATGCTATCCGTGAGACGGGTATTACATTGGTACCCCATCTGGGCTATCAGGAACTTGACCCATTAGGACAGGCGGAATGGATAAAGTTTGTAGGCATGTTCATCGGTAAGGAGAAAGAAGCTTACGAGGTGTTTGCTGGTATCGAGAGTCGATACAATGAACTAAAGGCCAAATGCCAACAGCTGACAGCAGACGGCCAAAAGCCAACGGTGCTGAGCGGCGAGATGCATTATGGCAACTGGCACGCCGTAGGTGGCAAGAACTACTTGGCACAGATATTCCGCGATGCAGGTGCTGAGTATGTAATTAATGACGAGGAGACCGCAGGCGAAGACCTGGAATTTGAGAAGATGTATTCGCTCGCTGCCAACGCTGACTACTGGCGCATTCTGAACAGCTTCCCTGGCGAGTTCTCTTACGAAGCATTAAAGGCCTCGGAGCCTCGTAACGAATTGTTCAAGGCCTACAAGGAGCGGAAGGTCATCTACTGTAACATGAAGCAGACACCGTATTACGAGATATCGCCAGTTGAGCCTGACCTGTTGTTGAAGGACTTCGTGGCTATATTCCATCCAGAGTTAGTGGAGGAGGATTATGAGCCAACCTTCTATTATCTGCTAAAATGATGAGACGGACGTTGTCAATGATACTGATCCTGATGGGGGCAATAGTTGTTTTGGCTATTGTCAACCTGCTCATTGGCTCCGTCGATATTCCTTTGAAGAATGTCTGTCGTATCCTGCTTGGCGACACGTCTGGGTCGGAGATTTGGCAGAATATCATTTGGAAGTCACGCCTGCCGCAGGCACTGACGGCCATCATGGCTGGAGCTGGTTTGGCAGTCAGTGGTCTACAGATGCAGACCGTTTTCCGTAATCCGTTGGCAGGCCCCTCTGTGCTGGGTATCTCCAATGGCTCAGCATTAGGTGTAGCCTTCGTGGTATTGCTCTCAGGCAGAATTGGGGGTGTGGCTCTGAGTCGTCTGGGTTATCTGGGCGATGCAGCCATGAGTGTAGCGGCCATTCTTGGTGCTTTGGCTGTAATGCTGCTGATTGTATGGATTTCCCAAAAAGTGAAAGGCAACGTTACCTTATTAATAATAGGTGTGATGATTGGCTATCTGGCCAATGCGATTATCGGCGTACTGAAGTTCCTCAGCCCAGAGGAGGATGTGAAGGCCTTTGTGGTGTGGGGA
>Ga0310690_10011054_pt1 | contig 11169 bp, 12 predicted proteins | sample AusTroGonzalo_MG_2_FD_207661 | JGI IMG/M metagenome (GOLD analysis project Ga0310690, IMG submission 207661) | Bovine rumen microbial communities from tropical cattle in Woodstock, Queensland, Australia - Gonzalo_04 (v2) (version 2) | ecosystem: Host-associated > Mammals > Digestive system >...
TAGTTTAACAACTATGTTAAGTTTCTGTTAAATAGTTGCACAACTATATATAGTTATGATATGCTCTGTAATGCCCAGATATGGGCAGGAAGGAGGGCCGGACGGATGGCCAGAACACAGACCGAGCGCAAGAACGAGTACAACAGCCGGAAATATGAGCGGATCACTCTGATGGTCAAGGCAGGAGAGCGGGACCGGCTCAAGGCAGCCGCAGCTGCTGCCGGGATCAGCACAAACAAACTGATAATTGACAGCATCAACGCACAGCATCCCGGGCTGCTTTCCCCGCTGGACGATGAAAGCAAAAAGAAAAAGGAAACGGAACCAGAGGCAGAGCAATCTTGATCCTGTAGGAAGAGAGGCCCTGCCTCTTTCTCTGTTCCGGCGATCTCCGGCGGCAGCAGCTCCGGCAGCGGGAGATCAGAATCGCCCTGGCTTACTGATCGCCAGCTCCCGGCGGAGACCCTTTGAAAACAAAGGCTTGCGGCATCCGGGGAGATGCACAAAGTATATATATTCTCTCTGCCGGAAGTGTAACAGTATCAATATGATCGGCTGGCGGAGGGCCAGATCGGGGGAGCTGGGGCCGGTGCGGCTTTGGGGAGCGAGACCGAGCCGGGGCCGCAGCTATTCTCCCTGACAGCGGAGCGGCCTTGACGGCCCAGCGCGGAAAACCCCTTCCATATGTTCGATTCTAAGCGATTCCCGGAGAGGGAGGCCGGACAATCCCACACCCGCCGGGCGGAGGGACGGCCTGAGGGGCGATCTCTGGCGGCTTATGGGCGCACAGCCCCGCCCAAACAGGGACGGCCCAGCCTTTGGCGGAGGCATCGAGGCCAAGACGGGGCCGGGCCGGTTTGTGGCGGAGGCCATGCACCCACAGGCCGGGGGGAGGGGCGGGCGATAACCAGCACATCCACCTTTAAAGGATCAAAGAAGCAGCCAAACACAGCCGGATCTGCCCGGCAGCGGGGCGGAAAAGGCGGCTCTCCGAGGGAGGGACCCCCGCCAAGGCGGCGAAAGGGAGTATAGCCGACCGGGCCGCTAAATGCGGCCTCGCCGCCCGAAGCGGCCCTTACCCGCCGCGCCGCCTCGCGCCCGGAGGGCCGGGCGGCATCCGCCCAAAGGGGCCACAGGCCCCAAGGAAATTGGGCGGCGGGTTGGGCCGGTGGCGGAGGGCGACCGAAGGCAGCCGCCCCGCCCAGCGCGTCCGGGCGAAGGCCGCCGGAGAGAGCTTGCGCCATGCCGTCTTACCCCCTATGGGCCGCCCGTCCGCCCTCCCGATCTGCGGAGAGAAAACAGGCGGACGGCTGCGGCCCTATGGGGGAACCGAAGCCCCGCCGCGATGGCCCGCCCGCCGGACCGGTCCGATCCGGGCCGAGCGGTTTAGCGGGCCACAGGCGGAGCGAGGGTAGGCAAAGCAGCGGTGCGACAGGAGGCCGCGCCAATTCGGCCCGAAGGGCCTTGCTTCCTTCTCTACAGGATTAGATGGGACAGGCCGAGAGCGAAGCGGAGCGGGAGCGGAAGGCCGCCGGACGGAGCAGCCCGCAAGGGGGAACAGGGCCGCACCGCCTACAGGATCAGAAAAGGGAGCCAAGCAATGCGGCCCGATGATCCCCCGGCGGGCGGAGGCTGGCGGAGGAGCTGCGGAGGGGACAGCACAGGAGATGGGCCGGAGTTGCGCGACAGCTGGCGACCGAGCGCAGCGAGGGAGCCAAGAGTCTTTGCCGCTGCCTCCGATCCTATAGGAAGAGGGAGCCGCTGCGGCTGCTGGCGGGGTGGAGCCCTGGCTCTCCCTCCACGCAGCGGAGGCGGCAGCTGCACCCGCCCCCCCAGCCCGGCCCGGTGGGAGCTGCCGGATCGGGAGCTGCGGAGCGAGCGCAGCGAGCGGAGCCCAAGGGCGGAGGGGGTGGTCGCGATCCTGACCCGGGGGGTCGAATCGTGGTTACGATTCCTCGCTATTGCTGACGGTAGAAAAATTAGCATTGGAATGCGTGAGAGAGAGGAGGCCCCGGGGTATGCGGAAAAAGCACAAAAAGGCCGTAAAAAGGCCTTTGACGGATCAGCAGAGGCAAGCGGTCCAGCTCATGTTTGACGGCGAAAAAGTGATCGATATTGCCGCCGCTGTGGGTGTTCACCGCTGCACCATCTGGAGATGGTACCAGCGGAAAGACTTCCGGCGGGAACTTGCCAAGACCCATGATAAATGGGTAAGGGACAAGCGGCGGGAGACTCTCCGGGAGATCCGCAACTCCCCGGAGCACAAAAGGGCCTTGGCTGCCCGGCGGAGGCTCCCCAATGTCGAGAGGCAGCTGGAGGAGGCCGGGAGAAGTCATAACATGAAGGCCTACAGGGCCGCAGCGGCTGCCTATGATAAGTGCATTTCAGAGGCTTTTTTCCGGGGTAAATCCGCCGAAGAATACTATGCCAGTCTCACAAAACTTTTTTCAACTGAAAAACCCCGCAAAGAGAAGATTTACAAAGTCGAGACATTGTAGGCAGACTGCAACAAAACCCCTACATATTGGGGAGGAGGGGGGAGGGGTCCGCGTAGGTGCGAGAGAGGCCCCTCCCGGGGCTTTAAACCGGGTTTAAACTGGTTTAAACCATCAAAAAAGACCCGGCCTCCTGTCCTCTCTGATCCTATAGGAAAGAGAAGTCGAGACCGGGCGGAAGAGGGGTAGCGACAGCCCCGGAGGGGGTGAAGCAGCAGAACCCCCGGGGGGCTTATTAGAATAGGGTTCCTTATGCGGAGATCCCTTTCCTTAAAGGGTTGGTTACAGGAAAATTCCTGTCGGTGCGGGTGCAGCCGCCATCGTAAAGGCTGGGGACCATGTTATAGATACAGCCCCGGCAGCTGTCGGAGGGGCCAGGCTTCGGGAGGCCCTTCTCATGATGATAATGGGCGCAGTTATTGGGTAATTTACGGATCTTCCTCTGGGTCATTGCTGAAACACTCCTTTTGTTCAGTTTTATTGGGTTTCGCAGATAGGCCGCCCGGCTGCGGTGCAATACTCGCACCAGAGAGAGCCGGAGGCCTCGTCCGCTGCCATAGGATCCTCGACCAGCATCGAAGCCGACATCATATCCGATAGGGAGTCAATCTTGGTGATCTGGTCCTTAAACTGCGGGAGCTTTGCAAGACGGCAAAGCTCCGCAGCCAGCTCGAGGCGGGCGGGGGATTTATGGGGATAGTGCATCATGTACTGGTAAAATGTTATGATCCTCTTCCCCATAGCTCTAAACCCCTTCAACGTATTCGGAAAATCGCCTCAAAGCCTTTATTTTCCTACGTTTATTATACCATAAAGCAGTAAACATATAAACAACCATTTAAAGAGAATCAATCAATTAAACAAAGAAAAATTCAATGGACAAGGCCTCACATTGATTCTATAATGGGACATTGAAAAGGAGGGTTTCAGCATGACAATCAAACAACTCGCAAAGGAACTCAAGGTATCTCCTCAAGCTGTCTACCAGCGTTTACAGGCCCGCAAGATTGATGTTAAAAGCCTTACTCACCCTGTAACAAAAGAGCTTACAAGCGATGGTGAGTTTGTTATCCGGACCATGTACGATCAAGGAATCAATCAAGGAAACAAACAAACCTTTACCGAAAAACAAGACGATTCAAAAGAGCTTGAAGAGCTTCGCAAACAGGCCGCAGAGCTAATTGAAAAGTGCTCAACCCTTAAAAAAAGGATTGAAGAGCTGGAAGAGGACAAAGAGTATTTCAAACGAGCCCTCGAAAAGAGCCAAGATAACGTTGCAGAGATCAGGAAACTGCTCCCGGGAGCTGACGAACCAAAGCGCAAGCTCACTTGGCGGGAGCGGTTTACCGGCAAAGTCAACTCATCCTCTAAAGGATAAATGCAGGATTCCGGGGGCCGGTCCTGCAAAAAATCGGGAGTCCTGGCTCCGATCCGCGACTGATCACCAGCTGAATATGCAAGAAGAGGCGGAGGAAGATTCATCCCCAGCCTTTCCTTTGTCCATCATGACAAATCAAAGGACGCTGTGGACAGAGGTTACAACCGACAATGGTTCTCGCATATCGACACAGCGCCCTTTGCTGACAGAATAAAGCAGGGCGAACAGGATGTCAAGATGTAAAAAGCCCTCCGGGAGGATCACTCCGGGAGGGTTTATATAGACAGGGCAGAGGGTCACCGCACGGTAAGATAACTACCGTACAAATCGCCAAGCCCTGCAAGGCGGAGGCTCGTTGCATGGCCCAGCAATACAGGGTCCAATTCCCTGCCTCGCTTGTCATGGCGGCCTCAAGCAGATCATAACAGCTCGACTTTCTCCTGTCAATCAGATATGGCTCTGTTTGGCCCCAGAAGGGGCCATTTTCGCGTTCTGAGCCTATAGAAAGAGAATCCGGCGGCGGAGGCTGGAGGCCGTAAAAGGCCCCTCTGACAGGCTTATATCGTTCTCCAGCCGTCCTCTTTCTTTTCGTCCTCTGTGAAGGGGTTTTCATCGGTATAAACTTCCTTGAAATCCTCCGGCACTTCAAAGAACGTATTAAACCGCTTTGTAAACTTTAGCTCGCCGGAATCTCCCCGCTTGCCATTGCGGTTCTTCAGCACCCGGACCTGTATTGAGACCCTGTCCTCTTTCTCCGCTTTCGTAACAAGATCCTGTATGCGGATCTTGCGCTGCTGCTCCTTCTCCCCGGGTTTGTAGCCGATTCCGTATATCTGTAGCCCGATCAGCACATCCGATCCGTATTCAATCGCGCCGGATTCTTTAAAGGCTGCCATGTTTACAGGCTCGTTATAATTCATCCGGTTAAGGGAAGAGATGCAGAACACAGGCACATCCTCGTCCCGGCTCAACTGCTTTAAAGTTGTGACGATCACATCCGTGTTGTGCTTGTCCGTGGCTCTGGGGTCCGGGGCCGCTATGATCTGGAGATAGTCGATAAACACAACAGGCCTCCGCCCGGTCTTTGCTATATGGTTGCTGACAGCCTCCTTGATATCGTCAACGGTAATGGAGCCGACTCCCTCAAAATACCAGATATGCGGGCCAACCGTCCGCCGGTAGCGATCCATTGCATCCTGTAGGAGGGAGAAACTGTCCCCTTGCTGCTGCTTTGCTCCAAACAGCACTCCGAAAGTTGACAAGGCAGAGTCAACGTTGGTTTTCCGTTCTCCTGCAATCGTGAAGGAAAGCCGGGAAACGCTGCGGGCCATCAGCTCATACTTGGACATCTCAAGGGAGAAGTATAGAACATCCGTCCCGGCTGCCGCGATATTGTCCGCAAAGTTGACCATGAGGGCCGTCTTTCCCAGAGAGGAAACCGCGCCCATGATATACAGGCCGGGGACCAAGCCTCCGTTGAGGATCTTGTCCAGAGAGCCAAAGCCTGTAGGAATCGGCTGCCGGTCTGCGTTCCGGCGGAGATAGTCCAGGAATCCGTCAAAGGTTCCGGCTGTGCTGGTCTCTTGATAGGCCGCAGCTGCTTTCTCCTTCAGATCCGCAGCATAGCTTTCCGCGATCTGATACCCTGTAGAGATGAGGGAGCGGAGGCCAGCCGGGTCCTTTTGCAGAGCTTCGTTCGGGTCCTTATAGGGGCCGGAGGCATTGAAGGAGATATTGTTGATCCCGGCGGCTGTGAGCTTCTCCGCCAGCTGCGCCTGTGCTTTCCTCCCCGGATCATCATTATCAAGGGACAGGATCAGCAGCGGCGGGGCCGGGATCTTTCCCAGCTCCTGCAAAAGCAGATTCTGATTGACCGCGCCGGAGAGGGCCACAGCGGAACCGCCCTCCTGCATGATGGAGATAGCACAGAGCGGAGACTCGACAACGAACACGGGCCGGTCCATTCTGAGCGCAGCAGCATTGAACAGTGCAGGATCTGCATCGTCTTTGCTGGGTTTCCAATGTTTGACGATGGCTGCCGGATCTATCCGGCGGGTGCTATAGTATGTGCAGCTCCGATTATATGGGATCGTGATCTCGTTCTTCTCTTGGTTGTAGCCAAGCATAAACCGGCGCATGGTCTCCTCAGAGAATCCCCGCCCGGCAAGATATTCCTCTCCGGGAGATCCTGAGAGCCGATCCGCCCAGAGGCGGAGGCTTGCGGAAAAGTCTGCCGCAGCTGGCGGAGGATCCGCCGGGACCGCCGCCGGTTTTTCTGATCCTGTAGAGGAAGAGAATTCATACCGCGCCACAACGGCCCGGGTGGCCTCTGCCAGAGAAAGTCCGGTCTTGGCTGCTTCCAGATCGAAGATGTCTCCATAGAATCCGCATGAGAAGCACTTGCCGTGGACACCGTCCCGGTCGATGGAAAATGCGCCATCAGAGCCGGAGCCGTGATCCCCAGAACCGCAGATCGGGCAGACATACTTCCCGCGCTGGCTCTTGTCCGGGATCAGCTCCTCCGCCAAATGGCCCCGGATCATCTGTAAATTGTCGGTCATTGCTGAAAAACTCCTTCCGTGATATAATGCTCCCGCTGAAACACTTTCGGGGCTCTGGTTGGGATTGGTCCTCCCGCCGGAGCTTTTCCTTTTCTGCGGGCCTTCTGCAACATTATAGCAAGCCCCGCCAGCTTGATGCGGCGGGGCTTGCGCTGTTAATAATCAATTGATAATCAATTGATTATCTATTATCACATTGTTCGGTTCCGAAAGAATATCTTCTATCCCTTATAGGATAAGGTTTGCGAAAGACGGCGCGGAAAATCTTTTCACACCAAAATGATTCTGTGTCACACCAAAATGATTCTGTGTCACACCAAAATGATTCTGTGCCACACCAAAATGATTTATCAATGACGGCCTCTGCACAAAATACAGGCTGGTTTATGCAAAGATGACACAAACTGTAGCGGTGTGAGCTTTTCACACCAAAATGATTTTGAGAAATCAATCTTTTTTCGGTTCGTTCTTTGTTGCTTCAAGCTCTTTTTTTGCTGCCAATTTTGCCAGCTCCGCCATTTTGATCCGTTCCCATTTTGTCCTGTCAGCTTCTGCTTTTTTCGCAAGTTTGATAAAAGTGTCAGCAAAATCTCCTTTTAGGCCTATTTCCAAATAGCCTGACAACCATTGGTTGATATTGGTGGTGTTGGTTCCGATCGGTGTAATGGTAAATCCGTAATTCTGGGCTTCTGGTACGGTTTTCGCGGCTTCCTCGATCTCGTCAATCGCTGCTTCTATAGGTTCTATAATGAGCTGTTTGTACCGGCTGTTTTTGACTTCCTCCGGAGCCGGAAGACCCAGATTCTCCCGAACAGAATCGAGGCCGATTGTAAAGGTACCATTGTTCTTGATTTTGCTGGCATTTTGCCGGGCAAGAGAGAATATATAGCGAACGAGATTGAAAGCGTTATTGCTCAAAGCATAGGCAAAGCGGGGGAACACTGTAAAATAGTTTGCTATAAACTCCATATTGAAGTTCTCGTTTACAGACAGTTTGACGTATCCGTTTTCTATGCGGTAGTGATAGAACAGAACTCCGCCCTCTTCTTTGATTGTGTTGCGGCCCTTCTTAACCTTTCCGCTCAACATGATCTGCTTTTGCTGGGAAAAGAATTCTTTCATCGCCCTGGCTGCGTTGCTCGTTGTGCTATACATCCCAAGCTCTACCAGCTCTTGAAGTGGGAAACCGACTTCAAGCGGGAAATTCTGATCGTTCATCTTTTGGAGGGTGAAAAGCAGAGTTTTTGTAAAGGTTTTACTTGTTTTGCTCAAGTACTTTTCAGCTTGTGCGATCTCGACAATAACCGTGTTTCCGTTCTGTTTGTTTGTCCGGGTGAACCTGATGGTGCCGCCCTGTTCTTGCCGCTTAATGGATTCGTGCCGGTTCCCTTTGCGCTGATCTACAAGGCGGCCATTCTTGCTGGACACAACACGATAAAGCCAATTCAAAGGGTCTCCGTTTGGCACGCTGCCAAGCGGCGGGAGCATTAGGCTTTGAGAAGCCTTTTTTTCTTTTTCAAGGGCGCGGACAGATTCATCAATGAGCTGTTGCAGCGGAATATGATTAAACACAACATCATAGCAAACGCTGCAACTGGCGGTAATAAATTCCCGGTCATTATCGTCTATCATGCGGGCCAGCGGCGGGGTGTTATAGACGATATCTCCGGCAATCACATCAGGCAGATTGAGAAGGTGCAAGGCTTCGTCTGGGTGATTGACGGCGAAAGCCCTCTTTACGATAACCCAAGCCACAGCGGCCTTTTCCTTGTCTAAAGGAGAAAGCTCGTCATCCGCCGACTTGATGTCAAAAGAGAACACTTCCGATGCGATATGCAACATGTCATAGAGGGCAGACGGTCCAAGAATTTTTCTGATTCTTTCATCATAGAGGCATAGCATCTGATGGATCTGGTTCTCTGTTCCAAGCTCGTTTGACTTGATCCGACCGCTGGAGAGCGGGGAGGCCTCTGGGCTGAAAGAGGCGGAGGAGTTATCTTCCGCTTGATCCGGTTCATTGGTCCCAGAGATTGTAGCAAAGAATTTCGGCTTATACTCCGGGTGATCGAGCTGATAGACTGATATCTGTAAACACTTGCCGATCATCGTTGCCAGATTGAAATAGGCCTCCGCAGCGAAAATCTGCTCTTTTGTGAGGCGGTTGATTTCTTCCATGCTGAAACACTCCTTCTCTCTACAGGGTTACCGGTGCTTTTTCTTGAGCTGTGACTGCACTTTACCAAACTGGACCTTACTTATCAAGGCCGGATGGTTTCCGGGAATCTCTTTCCCTTGATGCGTGACAACTCCGGTGTAAAAGTTGTTGTGCAGGATCTGGGCGATTGTCCCCTTCTGCCAGTCATTCCCCCGGCGGGTGCGGGAGCCCTGGGCTTTGAGCTGGGCCGCGATCTTGTCGAGGCTTAAACCCTTCTGCGCTTCGGAAAAGAGCTGGCGGAGGACCGGAACTTCCTCCGGGTTAGGCTCAATGTGCTTTTTGTCGGCTGTGTACTGGTAGCCATAGGGACAGACCCCGGCGGGCTTATCTCCCTTATTGGCCTTACTGGTGCGGCCCCGGGCCAGCTTCCGGGCGATAGTCATCCTCTCCCATTGATCGAGCATCCCCATCATGCCGGTTATCATGAAGTTTTCCGGGTCTTTCTGGAAAAGGTAAATGTCAAAGGACGGCTCGTCAATGCTTTTGATATTGGCCTTTGCCTGTATGACGGCCTTCATAACTGTGGCCTGTGCGAAGATGGACCGCCAGAGGCGGGAGGTATTATGCACGATGATGGTATCTCCCTCCCGGATCGTCTCCAGCAGCAGCTCGTCCAGAGCCGGGCGGTTCTCCTGTGTGCCGGAGACTCCGGCATCGCAGAAGAGGCGGGCGATCTCTATCCCATTATCCCGGGCATACTTTTCGATAGCCCCGCGCTGCACATCCAGCCCGCCGCCCTTTTCGGCCTGTGTTTCTGTGCTGACTCTGATATATCCGTAATACATTGCTGATCTCCTTTACGGAGCCGGTGATCCGGCCCTCTGGGAACATTATACAGGGCTGCTCTGATATTGTCAATAGTCATGAATGAGACAAAACGTAAAAACAAGGGAAACAATTGTATTATCAATGCAAGAAGGAGCTTTCAACCCATCGTCATAACAGGGGATAAACCGGGGAGATGACCGGCCTTGATTCCATCATGATAAAGAACGATATACAGAGACCAAAACAGGCCCCGCAAAGGATAGCCATCTTTCAACCCAGAACGGCCCCAGAACCGCCGCGAGGCCCCGGCGGGAGCTGGCGGAGGCTTCTCCATCCTATAGGGTAAAAAGGGCCTTGTGAGGCCGGAAAACGGCATTGCCGCTTGTTTCTCGCCTGTTATTCGCCTGTTTTTGTCTGTTATTGAACAAAGGGAAAAACGGTTGAAAGCCTTATCTTTAAAGGCTTCAATGGCATAAGAAGCCAGGGAAGGGCCTGTTATTCGTCTGTTAGCAGATGAAACAGGGCTTTTCTATCACAAAAGAAAAGATGCTGCAATGTCCCTTTGGACCACGAGCAGCAGGGAGAGAATCCCTCAGGCCCCGTGGATTTATCTCAGGCGGCATATTAGCATCTTTGCGGCAGCCTACCGGGTCCAATTCCCTTAAGGACCGCAGGAACAGGATACCACAGCCGGAGAAAAAAGAAAAGAGTCCGCGCCGGCCCGAGGCTGGCAATGTGCCAACGTCTGGTGGCCCTGTCGGACTCTTTATGCTGGCGGCTGGCCTAAGGCTCGAATTGCCATCGGCGTCCGCCAGTACAATATCATCATAACATAGCCGGAGGAAAATGGTATACAATCATTGGGCTTCCGTCTTTGATATTGACTCTCGCTCCGGGATCTGTTACCTTATGAATGACCCCATTAGGAAGATCGCTCTCGGATTTATGGCCGACAGTTTCTTCCTCATAAGGGGTCAGTATTTTTTTATACTTTTCAGCATCAAGAAGGAAAGCCCCAGCCGCAGCGGGCCGGGGCGAGAGATCCGGGCGGAGGCTCAACCGGCCCGGTGCAGATTGAACACGGCGAGATCTGCCGCATCCGCTTTCCTGCCGATATCGTCCAGCATTGCCAGCGCGGCATAGAAAAGGCAGCGGTAGTGATCGGGATCGAGGGCGGCGGCAGTCTCCAGTTGCTCGTCCGGGATGTCGATGTACTCATTGGCGAAGCTCACAGCTACGGCCCGCATCCGCTCGACCGCGAGGGAAATCTCCGTGATCTGGTCGCTGATCTCTCTGAGGGTGTTCTTGTTTTCTTTCATGGCTCTTTTCTCCTTTCATCCTGTAAAGAGGAGAGGCGGGAGTTCCGCCCCTCCGTTATACCGTTACTGTGCGCCGATCTCGACCGTCTGGGAGAATCCAAAGAACCGGGCATTGTAGACGGCTCCGTCTCCCTTGCTTCCCCAGATCAGGGCGGCCCCGAACAGGGCCTTGCTGCCGTGGATGACTTCCCGGCCCAGCTCCCGCCAGCCGGACCAAGTCTGCGTATCTTCCTCGATACCGGCAGCGGCCTTTGCCTCTGCGATCCTGTCCGCATTGATGGGCTCCGCTTTCGCGGAGAGCCAAGACCGGTGCAGGGCCTCCGGGAAAGAGATGGCTTTATTGGTCCGATAAAGCCGCCAAGCCCGGAGCATGATTTCCTTGAGATTGAACATTGCTGAAACCCTCCTTCTTTATAGGATCGGGAGTCCGGGG
>Ga0310690_10011055_pt1 | contig 11167 bp, 11 predicted proteins | sample AusTroGonzalo_MG_2_FD_207661 | JGI IMG/M metagenome (GOLD analysis project Ga0310690, IMG submission 207661) | Bovine rumen microbial communities from tropical cattle in Woodstock, Queensland, Australia - Gonzalo_04 (v2) (version 2) | ecosystem: Host-associated > Mammals > Digestive system >...
TGAGGAAGTCAGAGCGATTCTGGCGGAGAAGTCCAGGACTGGGTTCCGAGCGGAAGTGAAAGCGCTGCTCACCAAGCACGGTGTGACACAGCTTTCCGATGTGAAGGAACCCGAGGTATTTGCGGCCATCGTGGCAGAAGCGGAGGGAATTGGAGTTGGCTAAGCATGCATTCTTAGCCGCTTCCGCAAGTGACCGATGGCTCCACTGTCCACCATCCGCAAAGCTGTGCGCTCAGGAAGATGACCAGGGAAGTCCCTACGCGCAGCAGGGAACGGACGCACACGAGCTCTGCCAGTACCTGCTTGAGAAAGGGCTGGGCAGAGATGTAAAGGATCCGACCGAAGACCTGACATGGTATGACGCAGAGATGCGGGAAGCCGCAGAAGGGTATGCGGCCTTCGTACTGGGTCAGGTTGAAGAAGCCAAAGCCCTGTGTCCCGATCCGATGGTCTGCGTTGAACAGACCGTGGATTTCTCTAAGTGGGTAGAACACGGGTTCGGCACGGCGGATGCGCTGATTGTGGCGGACAACCTGCTGTACATCACGGATTTCAAGTACGGGGTCGGATGCCTGGTAAGTGCATCTGGTGAGGATGGAACCGGAAACAGCCAGCTGAAATGCTACGCGCTCGGAGCGTTGGACACATTCGGAAACCTGTTTGATATCAAACGGATAAGGCTTTCGATCTACCAGCCCCGGCGGGAGAACATCGATACGTTCGAGCTGACGAAGGCTGACCTGCTGAAATGGGCGGATGAGGTTCTGGCACCAATCGCTAAGCTGGCCTACGAGGGTCAGGGCGAGTTTGAGGCCGGGGAGCACTGCCAGTTCTGCAAGGTGAAAGCCACCTGCCGGAAACGGGCCGAGTACGCCATGGAGCTGGCGAAGTACGAATTTGCCGAAGGGCCTACGCTGGAACCAGATGAGATCGCGGAGATTCTCCCGCAGATCGATACGCTGGTCAGATGGGCGGACGACATCAAAAAGTACGCGCTGAACCAAGCTCTCGCCGGAGTAAAGTTCCCCGGGTACAAATTGGTGGAAGGCAGGAGCAATCGCAAGTACACAGACGAAGCGGCTGTAGCGAGGATCGTGACCGAAGCGGGATACGATCCCTACGAAAAAACTCTGTTGGGCATCACAGCGATGTCGAAGCAGCTGGGTAAATCCAAGTTTGAAGAACTCCTGAAGGGCCTTGTTATCAAGCCTCAGGGAAAACCCGTGTTGGTTCCGAAGAGCGACGACCGCCCGGAATTCAACACAGCACAACAAGATTTTATGGAGGAATAACATCATGAATAAGAATTCGAATCCCTGCAAGGTAATCACCGGCAAACACACTGTTTTCTCTTACCTGACTGTCAATGAGCCGAAGGTTCCGCTGGGCGGCGGCACCCCGAAGTACAGCGTTTCGCTGATCGTCCCGAAGTCCGATACCGTTACGGTGGAGAAGATCCGCGCCGCGATCCAGGCTGCCTACGACGAGGGACAGGGCAAGCTGAAGGGCAACTCCAAGACTGTCCCCGCGCTGGAGGATCTGAAGACTCCGCTTCGCGATGGCGACAAGGAGCGCAAAGGCGACGATGCCTACGCCAACGCCTGGTTTATCAACGCCAACAGCACCACCAAGCCCGGTGTTGTGGACGCTGACCGGAACCCGATTCTGGACAGCAGCGAGCTGTACTCCGGCATCATCGGACGGGCGTCGATTTCCTTCTACGCCTTCAACAGCAACGGCAACCGGGGCATCGCCTGTGGGCTGAACAACCTGCAAAAGCTGTCTGACGGAACTCCGCTGGGCGGACACAGCCGCGCCGAAGATGACTTCGCCGATGAGGACGACGATGAGGACTTCCTGGGCTGAAAACGACAATGGGGTGGCGGATAACACCGCCACCCCGCAAAGACAAACGTGAAAGAGGTGAAAACCCATGGAGAATACTGTTACTCTCGGCCAGATGGCTGACATGATCATTGTCCTGTGCTTTGGAGCTGTTGTTATCGGCACTACCGTGTTCGTGGTCGTTGATGCGGTTATGGATCTGATTGAGTCGGTAAAAAAGCGGAGAAAGGCTCGGAAAGAACGCAAGGCAAAAGAACTGGAACAGGCAAAAGAACAGGAAGCCTGATCACAACACAGGCGGCAGGAGTATCTTCCCGCCGCCGCTTTTCTTCGGAGGAACGTTTATGATAAAGAACCTGTCCATCGACCTGGAGACGCGATCCAGCGTCGATATCATGAAAACCAGCGTATACCGTTATGCTGAATCTGACGATTTCGATATCTTGCTCTTCGGTGTTTCCGTCAATCACGGATCGATAACAGTATACGATCTCGCCCAGGGAGACACCGTCCCGGAAGAAATCCTGAAGGCACTGACGGACAACACTGTCGAGAAATGGGCCTACAACAGCAGTTTTGAGCGGGTTTGCCTGTCGGTCTGGCTCCGCCGGACGCACCCGCAGTTCTTCCATGGCAGAGGCCAGTTCCTCGACCCTTCCGCATGGAAATGCTCCATGGTTCTCGGTATATACAACGGACTCCCGCTGGGCCTTGAGAAGGTTGGCGCGGTGCTGGGCTTCGAGGAACAGAAACTGAAGGAGGGCAAAGACCTGATCCGCTTCTTCTGCACCCCCAGCCGGGTCAGCGGCAGAGCATGGAACCTGCCGGAACACGCCCCGGAAAAGTGGGAACTGTTCAAACGCTACAATGAGCGGGATGTGCAAGTGGAACTGCAGATACAGGAACGGCTCAGCAAGTACCCGGTACCTGATTCCGTTTGGGATGAATACCATCTGGACCAGACGATTAACGATACTGGCATTCGGATCGATCGGGAGCTCGTGAATGAAGCCATCCGAATTGACGCAATCACCAAAGCAGATCTGACGGAGAAACTGAAACAACTAACCGGGCTGGACAACCCGAACTCTGTCGTTCAGCTGAAGCAGTACCTCACAGATCACGGCATTGAGGTGGATTCCCTTGGAAAAAAGGAAGCAGTGGAACTGATCAAAACGGTTCCGGATGATATAAAGGCAGTCCTGTCCCTCCGCCTGCAGATTGCCAAAAGCAGCGTGAAAAAATATCAGGCCATGGAAGCAACAGTGAACCGCGATGACCGGTGCCGTGGATTATTTCAGTTTTACGGAGCTTCCCGGACAGGCCGCTGGGCCGGGCGTCTGATCCAACTGCAAAACTTGCCGCAAAACCATCTGGAGGATCTGGAGCAGGCGCGGGATCTTGTCAGGCAGGGCGACTATGAAATGCTGAATATGCTGTACCAATCTGTGCCAGGAGTGCTGTCGGAACTGATCCGGACAGCGTTTGTGCCCCGGGAAGGGTTCAAATTCATCGTCAGCGACTTTTCCGCTGTGGAGGCCCGGGCTCTTTCGTACCTTGCTGGTGAACAGTGGCGCATGGACGTATTCCATAACGGACGGGATATCTACTGTGAAAGCGCGGCACGAATGTTTCACTGCGTGGTTGAGAAGCACGGGCAAAACAGCCACCTCCGCCAGCGCGGAAAAATCGCTGAATTAGCCCTCGGCTATGGCGGCAGCGTCGGTGCCCTGACCGCAATGGGCGCTGTCACGATGGGTATCCCAGAAGAGGAACTGAAACCGCTGGTGGATATGTGGCGTAAGGCAAACCCATGCATCGTCAGGTACTGGTGGGATATCGATGCCGCCGCGAAAACGACGGTACGAAAACAGACCCCTCAGTCTGTCGGCAACGTTCACTTTGAAACACGGAATGGCATGCTGTTCGTCACACTGCCATCCGGACGGAAGCTGGCCTACGTGAAGCCCCGGTTGGAGGAAAACCAGTATGGCAGCGAGAGTATCACCTACATGGGCACCGATCAGCAGAAGCGATGGTCTCGAATCGAGACCTATGGCCCAAAGCTGGTCGAGAATATAACTCAGGCGCTTTGCCGGGATATACTGGCATTCGCTATGAAGAACCTGCAGAACTACAGGATCGTCGCTCATGTCCACGACGAGGTGATCCTCGAAGTTCCTATGGAGACACCCCTGGACTTCGTCTGTGAATTGATGGGAAGGACACCGCCATGGGTTCCCGGCTTGGAGCTTCGAGCCGATGGATATCAATGTGGTTTTTATCAGAAACAGTAGGCTGTAAAATCTTCAAAATCGTGGCCGAAAGTATTGACAATGTAGCACATTTGGAGTAAGATTAATCCAATCTGTGAAAGGAGGAAACGCTTGTGAACAAAGGCATCTCGATGAGTGTTCGCGTGAGCGAGGATGAACTAGAGAAGTTCAAACAAGCTGCAAAGCTTTTATCGTATTCATCGTACAGCGAGTTCGTCAGGCGTACCGCATTAATTGAAGCGGATCGCGTTATAAAAAAGAGCAAAAAGGAAAAGAAGAATGGGGGCGAAAACGAAGCATGAAGGTAGCCTCATTTTTCAGCGGTATTGGTGGTATTGATCTCGGATTTGAAAAAGCCGGAATGGAAGTCGTGTTTCAATGTGAGATCCTGACATTCGGGCAAAAGGTGCTCCGGAAGCATTGGCCCGGCGTACAGTTGGAAAACGATATCACCAAGGTTGAAGGGAAGGACATCCCGGACGTTGATGTGTTCGTGGGCGGCTTCCCCTGCCAAGATCTGTCATTAGCAAACCAAGGAAAAAGAAAGGGACTGGAGGGATCAAGAAGTGGCCTCTTCTACAAATACGCGCAGCTCATCGAAGAAAATCACCCTCGCTGGGTTTTTATCGAAAATGTTCCCGGGCTCCTCAACAGTGCAAAAGGTGGAGACTTTAACGTCGTCGTCTCCACACTGGATGAACTCGGGTATTGTGTGGCGTGGCGAGTACTGGATGCAAAATTCTTTGGAACACCGCAGCGACGTAGAAGAACGTACATTGTCGCAAGTCTTGGAACCCCAGGCGCCGCTGAAGTACTTTTTGAGCGTGGAGCAGATCCAGTCGCTAATAGCGAGAGCAACCGAACGAGGAACTTCACTGCCCCCGGCACTGATGAAAGCTTACCAGAGTCAAATGTCTTTTCTATCCAGCATGCAGGAATTGGCAGAAGAGCAAGCGCAGGGCCACAAGGAAAAGGTTACCGAAACGATGGAGAAACTTATACTCTCGACTCCAGAGGAAGCTCGGATGCTGTATGTAAGACGGATGCTCCCTTCGGAGTGCGAAGCTCTACAGGGGTTTCCCAAGGACTGGACAGCAACAGATGGAGAGCAGTAGGCAATGCAGTATGCGTTCCCGTTATTCACTGGATCGCAGACAGAATTGTTCAAATGGATAAGAAGTATTATCCTGATTGATTAAATCTCAAAAAGACGGGAGAGCATCAAGCCCTCCCTTTTTTCAATCAAGTTTTATTGTTTTTTCCTCATTGTTCAGATTTACGAATTTGCCTTTAAACGCTGCTGGGTTTGGTACTCCTTGATTTATTAAAGCATGCACAAATGTTTGATAATTCGTAAATACGATCTTCTCCCGGTTGACTTTTAAAGGCACAGGGCCAACTGCAGGTTCCGCAGACTTATCTTCCTCAATTGGAACAATGGCGAGCGTCCAATTGCTCTCTTTTAACTTTGGAAGAGTGTCAAAATCAATCTTATCATTTAAGTATTTATACAGTAGCGTACCGACACAGAACGCCATTCCGCAGCCTTTCCATGTCTGCATGGCTATATTTCCTTTGACAATAAACTGTTCCTGCTGCCTTCTCCAGGCGTTTGTTTCTAGAGGGCTAGCTCCAGAACTCCTTCTAAGCATGGTATTTGTAGGATGGGTACTGTTTTTCCACGCTTTAACTACTGCGGTCATTTTTTCTGTGCCGCTGGTTTCCCCTCCACCCTGCATTTCTAGAATAACACGGTCTGGGCCGGGATAGGGGCTCTTCCCTTCATTTATCGTCATGATATAGTCGGCATGGTAAGGCTTTTTTCCGCTTGCATTCACCTTCAGTGGAACTTCTCTCCTGACAAGGATTTGTTCTGCCGTGATTCTTGGATTAAAAATACTCTGGGCGATATCAAGCAGGATCGTCCGTTGATGATCACACAGTGGAATATCCTTTTTTGTGGAACACAACCGGTTCTGGCAAACGATCCAGAATTCGTCCCCGTCTTTCCGAACAGAACAAACGGGATTTTTATTATTGTAGGATTTCATGCAAGTATTGTTACTCTGAAAAGGGCATGGTGCTTTTTCCGTAATCGGCATTATGGGATCATCAACATCTGTCCGTTTCCCAAGGTACTCCGCTACCGTCACAGCCATTTATGTCACCCCCGGCATGAGAATCAAGGTACAATAACGGTCTCGTTATTCAAGGTTATAAAGGTTCCTCTGAAAGCGTCCAAGGAAGGCTCACCTTGATTTATCAGGGCTTGAACAAAAGTCTGGTAATTGGTGTACAGTAATCTATCCTCATCAACGACAAGCGGTATCGGCCCAGCTGTCGGTGGAGCGCTTGTGTCTTCCTTGAAAGCGATTAGCGCCAGCGTCCAGTTGTAATTTCGGAGATCGGGCAAATTTGCATCAGCCAGTTTGTCTTTCAGATAATCGAACAGCAATGTCCCTACACAGAAGGCAATCCCATAACCCTTCCATGTTTTCATGGCAATATTGCCCTTGACGATAAACTGTTCTTGTTGCCGTCGCCACGCGTTTGTTTCCAATGTTGAAGCATCAGTCGGACGGCGAAGATAGGCATTGCTTCTGGCTCCAATTTCACGCCATGACTTGATGTGGTTCGTCTGGACGCCAGTATTCGTTGTTTCGCCGCCGCCTTGCATTTCAAGAACCAGCCTGTCTGGTCCAGAGTAATCAGTTCTTCCGCTTCTCAGTGTGATGACATAATCGGCATTATATTTTGTCCCTTCAATAACGCTAAGCCGAGCTTCACGTTTTACACAAATATCATCTTCATGTACGTCTTGGCTAAAAATATACTTGCCAACCTGATAAAGGATATTCCTTTGATGCGCAGAAAGCGGGATATCCTGCTTTGTACAACAAAGCCGATCCGAGCAGTTCAGCCAAAGTGTGCCATCTGGTTTGCGAACACAGCAAACCGGTTCGTTACCACTTTTCGCCTTTTTACAAATGTTACCAGCAGTAAATGGGCAGCGCGGCAGATCGTCCGCATATCTTTCCCAGTTCCTATTATCAGGTTTGATAAAAGCAGGCTCGATCGTAGGGGTATCGACATCAGTACGCTGTCCAAGGTATTCTGCAACAGAAACTCCCATGTGCTTTCCTCCTACTCTTCTTGCTGTTCGTCCGAATCGTCCTCGTCAAGGGACGGATCAACCACAACGGTATACTTTTTGTGGACTCCCTTCTTGTTTTTGCTTACCAGGCTATGGAAACCATTGATGCTCTTATGCATCTGAACAGCGCATTCCTTGGAGGTTCCAGAAGCGACCACTTCATCGGTTTCGTTCAGATACACTGTGTAGTAGTACGCCATTCGGACACCTCCAATCCCAAAAGATGAATATATTGTAATCCATTTGAGCTCGTAATGACAATAGTTACGGCCTCTTCACCTTATACCCGACATCATCCTGAAATGCTGGTCTTGACCCATGTGCTGGAAAATCATTCTGAATGTATCCCTGCACTGTTGCGGGTCAATAACATCATCCACATAGTGGAGGCCTTCATTTACACCATAGGTTGAAGCAGCAATATACGAGAGCATGGTAGTTGCCATGTCAAATTTGGTGTAATCTTCATCCCCGTTTTCGTTGCATATATAATCCTGCTTGTGTTCTTCGAGTATCGTTCTTCTGAGCTGGCTCCCGTCATACCCGCAGATTTGCAAGAAATAGTATTCCAAAATACGGCGCATCACATTCATAACAGGGATCGCAGATGTGACGTTTTTCAACTCATCGTACTCTTCCCAGAGTGCTGCATAAGAGTTTTTCACAGGATTAACATTGATCTGTTCCGTCGGCTCATTAGGATCAGGCTTCGTAAACAGTTTAATGGAAGATTTGTTGTCTCGCTTTTTTACGAGATAGAACGATACGTATGCATAACAATTGGCGTGAGGATATGTTATTTCCCTGTGGAAGTACGCATTATGGGTCAGAATAAAAATCTGCTTGATGAAATTGCCCCTAATAACAGCATCGCGATTGTCTGCATTATTCCGGCAGATCTCGATCATCTTACGCACCTGTTCGCCGATGATGAACAAGGCGCTACTATCCATACTTGAGACCGGGTCATCGATTACCACAATCTTTTGCCTTGCGTCTCCATCTGCAGTATCACTTCCAAAGACCTTCTGCTGGAAGTAGAGGAAGGCAATGAAGTTCTTTTCGCCTTCGCTCAAATCAGATGCAATTTCGCCAGTATCTGTACGAACCACCTCATAATTGATCGGACGTTCCGGCTCGACTATTTCTACAGTTCCGTCAACATTCTGCCTGCGCTCTTTTCGGGGCTGCACTTCGAAGCCTTGGAATCCAGCATCACGGAGCATAGTATTTATGTTCGTTATCGCCGTTTCAGTTTCCACAGTCTGTGTTCTCAGTTCTGCCAGTTCATTCTGCAACTGGCGGACTATCCCAGTTTGTTCTTCAACGATAGATCCCTGATCCCTGATCTCCTTTTCCAAGGCGGCATCACTACGTTCGTATCCGGTAATCAGATCCTGTAAAACAAACGCCAAGTGTTCAAATACCAGATTTCGGCATTCGAGCTTCTTTTTGGGGCCTGCGTCAACAACATCGTTATTATCGGCAATAAGCCTATTGTATTCAGTAATGATTTCCGAGAGCTCCTGCAGCAATGGCGCTGTTTCTTCAAGTTTGACTACCTTAGTGGGTTCAGCAATCTTTTCCTTGATAAGCTCAACGTTTGATGCAATGACACCCTTTATAGCTGCCATCTTATCGTTGTATGGTTTTATATCAATTGCGGGATACATATCAGTAGGGAGTTGTGACAAATACGTAAATTGGCGGTTGGCTGTTTCCCTGTATGCTGAGAAGAACGTGTTGAGTTTCCCCAGGTTCACCTCATAGCGGTTATCAAAGCTATCCGCAACCGTTTTATTGAAATCAGTTGGGAGACTTTGTGTACAATAAGGGCATCTGCCGTTGGCTTTGCTGTGGTATTCTGCATGCCCTTGCCGGAACCATTCAGTCGCTCCTATCTCCTCCAAGAAGGAAGCCAGTCCCGTTTCAGCCGCATTTGCTATAACAACTCCGAGAATGTCGCTACCCTCAATGCCATCAAGTATCTGGACATCTTCCACGGTGTGAAATGGCATGTAACGTTTGGCTGCATCAGAGTACGCTGAATCATACATCAAGCGTAAATGATCCAGATCGTGCTCTTTTGCTGCGTGCGCCCTGACTTCGTCAAGAAACTGTTTTCCTTTCTTTTTCCCTTCTTGGGTCTTGTCAAATACCGTGCGAAGGTCTTCTGTCTTTTTCCAGCAATCCTTCTGCAGTTGCTCTAGCAGTGCTGTCCTTTCATCACTTTTCTTACCTTTTTCTGTGGCAGCGGCAGCTGCAGTTCGTCTCGCTTCAGCTTGCAGGGCTTCCTTCTCGTCAATCTGTTCTTGGATCCTAACATTAATGTCATTGATTGTAAAAACGCCCGGGAGATCGTGGTAGTTCCGTACGTTCGTATCAATGAAGGCCTGATTGTAAACAAGAAAATTATAGTCTGCGCGTGTTTTTCCAGGAGCATAGGTCAGCCCATCTCCGGACAGGAGCGCCTTAGCAATTGTGGATTTTCCCGTACCATTGCCTCCGAAGATGAAATTCACATATGTCGGCTCAAAATATGCTCCTGTACCCCGAAACGTTGCAGCATCCAGAGCAACTCTCCTTATTTCGCTTGGTAGTTTTCCTGGCATTTTTACCTCCGATTACATAGGTCTTGGCATGTTAACAATCCCGGCTTCATCAAACGCTGTGAACAGGTTGACCTTGTGTACTGACCATGCGCTGCGGTTCAGATCGGTAACAGCGCATTCCATATTCAGGTCAAAGAAGATTGCGTTTCGCCTGTCACAGAGCTTGATCTGATAGAGCGGCATGATCGGTTGGAAAGCAATCCGGATGTTTTTTCCAACCTTCATGATCCTCTTTATGAACGCATATATTGCAGTCTGGTTCGGATCTGTTGTTCCTCCAAGTTCGGTGTTTTCCCGGCAGATGATTGCTGGGAAGGTCATAAGTTCCTTGATCCCTTCCTCCGACAATGTAGAACACCTATCAAAGATCTCCGGGGGAACCAGATTGTGGCATAAGGCCCGTTGCGTAGAAACGGTAACAGTATCATTATCAAAGGTTTCAGCCTCAGCTGTCACGATAAGCTGATAGTATTCTTTGCTGAGTCGTTGGATAGCCATCATCATCTCCGTATTACTGGTTGTTTCCTGTAAAGGAAGATGATAATGGATATTTACAGTGCCGCCATCTTGGTTATTAATGTTAACGTTGTTACTTCCGGTTTGCTGGACTGCAGGGGTGCCTGGAAGCGTCGCCTGCTGAGGAATAATCTCATTGCTCATAGGCGGCCTCCTTAAAAGTTAAAATTGATCGTGCCATTATTCGTGACGTTGACATTGTTATCCCCATTCTGGATAACATTTGTCTGTTGTTGAATAATGGTCGTTTTTGTTTCTTCGTGAACTGCTGCAGGCGCAGGTTCAGACGCTGCATTTTCCTGCCGTCTGTTTTTCCTTATCTCTTCTGCCATTTGGTGTTTTTGGGCATCCATCGCATCGACCAAAGGTTGAAGAGCTTTTGCCATTCCATCCACATCAATCTTTGGTTTCGGAATTGCATCAAGTACCGAAGCCATTACCTGCCCGGTTCTGAGCAAAGATCCACGAATGACTTCATCGTCTGTTTCCTCAAGGATTGCATCCGGTTCAAGGGCAACTATCTCTTCAGGCTGGTCTATTAATTCTGGTTCAGATTCAACTACAGCGGGCTTCTCATAAAGATCTACCGTTATGTTGCGTGAGACATTATCTCCGAGATGACCGGCATACTGACGTTCTTTACTTTTCTTTTTTTCGGAAATAGCTTCCAGAGTGGGAACACCAAGATGATTCTTCCCTCCACGGTATTTCAGAATATAGTGCAGGACACCGAGTAAAAAAGGCTGCAGCTCAAAGTATGTTTC
>Ga0310690_10011056_pt1 | contig 11167 bp, 10 predicted proteins | sample AusTroGonzalo_MG_2_FD_207661 | JGI IMG/M metagenome (GOLD analysis project Ga0310690, IMG submission 207661) | Bovine rumen microbial communities from tropical cattle in Woodstock, Queensland, Australia - Gonzalo_04 (v2) (version 2) | ecosystem: Host-associated > Mammals > Digestive system >...
CCATAAATTTTGGTGTGCATAGTTCGCGTGTTAAAAGTTTATTAGAACATATGAAAAAATGTCTTTCCCACACATTATCAAACCGAAGTGCATAATATTTGTTTTTATAACACGAATAATTTAGCTCTTGGATTGGACTGTAAAATGGTCGTGATAATGTTATTGTGTGGGTCATTTTCTATTATGATATTTTTTTAATTCTTTTGCGACGGCGTTCGATGTCGTCAAATGGGCTTTCCAAAAATGATTGGGCGCACAGGTATGCAACCTCGATATCAATATCGTCGGCCGCCAATGCCAATACATTTATGTCGTCGTGAAAACGGTCGTCGCGTGCCTGGGCCGGGCGTTCGCAACGCGATGCGCGAATGTGACGATAACGATTCGCCGCGATTTCCATGCCGGCACCCGTTCCACAGATTAAAATTCCGCGTGATGCGTTGTCGCCCAACATGGCATCCGCCAATTTTGCCGCGATATCTGGAAAATCAACAGGTGTTCGTGGGTCGGATGTGCCCAAATCAACCGTTTGGTATCCCGCCGCGTTTAACATTTCGACTAAATATAATTTTAATGCCACACCACGGTGATCCGCCGCCAAGAAAATTTTAGATATTTGTTTATTCATCGTCTTTGTCCTTGCGTTTTGCCAATTTGCATTCCAATTCAGTATTGTTTGTTATGTTTAATGTGCGGTATGTCAATGTTCCGGTCATGCGCGCTTGGGTAAAAATATTTGCGGTGTCAACCAATGCAGATCCCGTCAAATCCCCATGCAAAAATAACGCGTCGGTTTTAATGTCGCCAATAACATGGCCGCCACGCCCGATAACAACAACCGTTGCGGTTATGTCGCCACGAACCGTTCCATGAATTTGCACCGTCAGGTCAGAATGTATGTTGCCCTTGATTTGGCACCCTGCCCCGATGACGGTTGGTGATTGTTTTTCGTCTGCGTTTGTAAATGCCAGCATTGTTTCCTTCCTTTGTTATCTTGTGTTTTATTCCTGAACAAATTTTGCCGGATTAAACTGATTGCCTTTGTATTTTATTTCATAATGCAGGTGTGCGCCCGTCGACCGCCCCGATGACCCGCCCAGTCCCACAACCGTTCCCGCACGAATCCAATCGCCACGCGATACCAAAATTTTGGACAGATGGGCGTACAATGTCGAAAATCCCAATCCATGATCGATTTCAACCGTTAAACCATATCCACTGCGTTCACCCACAGATATTACGCGTCCGGGCGCAACCGCCGATAATTCTGTGCCGATTTTGCCGGCGAAATCGATACCCTTGTGTTGTTTGGGTTTGTGGGTAAATGGGTCTTTGCGGACACCAAACCCGGATGTCACGCGTGTGTTTTTTACCGGTGCACCCAGGGGTAAAACCTGGGCCAATTTGGACAGTCCCGCCCACATTTCCAAATCATTTGCAATTTTTTTGTATTTTGTATCGACATCTGAATCAAATGATATTGGTGAAAATACAACATTTACAATAGGATTAGAATACTGATTTGCCTTGGTTATCAATTGTTGTTCTTGGATGCCCAATGACAATAATGTTGAATTTATTTTGTTTAATTTTTGACGCAATTCTTTGATATTATCATTTGTCATGTTTGATACCGCAGTGACGATTTCTGTGTCAGCCTCGGCAATCATGTTCATCGTTTCCAACATCTGTTCGTTTTGTTGCTGAATCGTTGCGTTTTCAGCCTGAACCATGTCGTATGCAACCGATAATTCCGCAATTTTTGTGTATTCTGGGTCGTATTCACGGTCGGCAAAAATTTCAGACACGCGGGTTTTCAAGAAATCCAATTCGCCCCATATTTTAACACGTGAATTGGTCAATGATTCGCGTTCGGTGTCTGATAATTTTTTATAGTTTAATATTTTGTCGTCAATAACATTTAATTGGCGAGTTAAATCGTTAAATTTTGTCAGATAAACCTGTAAATCAATCAGTTGTCGGTCGTGACGTTCGCGTTCTTGCTGTAATTGAATTGTGCGTTTTTGCAGCATTGGGCGATGATACATAAATACATATGTTGACCATGATGCCCACACAATAAGTCCGATTTTACCGAAAAATTTAGTGAAACGCCAAAAACTGCTCTGGTTAAAACTGTATACATTGCCGTTTGGGGTGTCCATAACCGTAAATTCGCGTGGGGGAAAAATCTGGACAATTATTTTCCATAATGCGCGAAATGGCCATGTTATAAATGACCACAGGGACGAAAAATATCGAGCAATAAAATTTAACATTATGCGTCTATTTTAGACAAGAATTTATTGATAGTCAAGCCGTCGCGTAAAATTGCGTCGGTATTCATTTGTAATCCATGGTGTAATACGGTTGGGCCATGGTCGCAGATTCTGCATCGGACAAGGACGCGTTCGGCAATTTCCGGGTTTGCGCCAAATAACGGTATTATGGTTATAGAACCGCAATTTTTTCCAATCGCCGACATACATTCGCCCAGGCGTGCTGCGTCAATAATTGTGCAAAAATACCCATGTGGGCGAACGCGTGCAATCGAACGGCGAATCCATTGGGTTATGTTTATGTTGTGGTGTGCCGTTGGTGATTTTGTCGTTGGCGTTCCACGAAAATATGGTGGATTTGTTATAACCAGGTCAAAAGTGCGCGGTGTTGACCATGTTGTAATGTCTTGGGTGATGATTTCGATTCGAGTGTTGTTTAATTTTGCATTTTTTTGACATATGTCTAGCATTTCGGAATCTATATCAATTCCAGTGATTTTTGCGTTTTTGTTATGTGCGTGTACGCACAGCGCCACCCCACCCGTTCCAATGCCAACATCCAGTATTGTTTTTGCATCATTAGGCGCAAATGCCGCCAGCCATACCGCGTCGGATGTTGGGTTATATTTTGACCGGCGCATTTTGACCGCACCGCCCAACAGAGTAAAAAATTCTTGTTTTTCGCGCATACATATATCATAATATGTAAAAACAAAAAGGCAAGTTTATGTTTGATGAATCTTTGGTTGTACAAAGTGCGGTTAGTGCGTTTAATAATGCGGCATTGGCAACCCCGGCGTTTTTTTGGCTGGGATTATTGATGATACCATTGTTTTTTACTGTGTATAAATACGGCAACAAGTTCGTGGATTTAATTGGCTGGAATCGATTTGATATGCAGACACGTGTTATAAAATGGACCGTCGGTTTGTCGGTTGCATGGATTATTTTGTTTGGTGGAAATTATGATGTTTTGCGTGATTCTATGACTTTGTTGCCATTTGTGACGGCGGCGATTGTGTTTATGGGAATGGTTTTTGTTGGGAATATGACGCGTGATATAAAATTGCCTGAATTGCGAAAAATGCAACGGTGGGAAAGATGTAAATATATATTGTTTTATATGGCAATATTGGCAATTGTTGGATTGACCGATTTGCACACCTGGTGGGGACCGATTTTGCAAATTGTGGCATTTGTTGGTGGTGGATATATGGGGCGCAAAATGAAGTATAAAATTCGCAATGTGCCATTTGTGACAGTATTTATATTTTTATTCACGATTGCCATTTTGATGCAACCTGAATATTTCAGATTTGCCCAGTTGGGAAATTTGACTTTGTTACATTTGTTTGGTGTGGCGTGTGTTGGAATACCGTTGGCGGGCTCGGTTGTGTTGCGTAATGTTGCGCCACGCGGCAAAATTTATCACAGTGCGTATGTAAAATTAAAGTGGCTGATGCGGTGTATGGTCGCATTGGCTGGATGTTTGTTTGTTATGACGGAATCTGTGCCGGTGTTTATTGGGACGTGCGCGATGGCAATGGGGTTATTTTGGTTAAAGGTTGTTCATGCAAAAACAGTGCCGGAACATTTGGCGGACAGATTGTTGATGTTGGGAATTTTCTGGTTTGGGTTGATAACCGTTATGCCGGTTGTGTCTTGTTTGGCGATTTTGGGATGGATGTCAATCCCACATGGCGATTTCAGACAAGAAATACGGGCTTTGTTATAATTTGTTATATTTCTTGAATACACAATTTGCTTTATTTGATGTATCATTTGTTTCGTGATAATTATAAAGGTATTGTTATGAGTGATATACATCCAACTGCGATTATAAAACCCGGTGCGGTTATTGGCACAGATTGCAAAATCGGCCCGTATTGTATTGTTGGCGAAAATGTTGTTTTGGGCGATCGTGTTGAATTGGTATCCCATGTTGTGATTGATGGGAAAACATTCATCGGTGATGATTCCATTGTTTATCCTTTTGCGGTTTTGGGCGTGATGAGCCAAGATTTAAAATGGCAAGACGAATCTACAATGACGGGATTGCGTATCGGGAAACGTTGTAAAATTCGCGAATATGTGACAATTCATTCGGGGACGCCGGCATCAGATGGAACTGAAATTGGGGACGATTGTCAGATTATGGTAAATGCCCATGTCGGTCATGATTGCAAAGTTGGAAACAGTGTTGTTATGTCTAATCTGGTTCAGGTTGCAGGCCATGTTGAAATCGAAGATTTTGCAATTTTGTCTGGTGGTGCGATGGTTTTACAATTTGTGCGTATTGGACGAAATGCTTTTATTGCTGGTATGTCGGGTGTTGGAAACGATGTGTTGCCATACGCAATTTACGAGGGTATGGGTGGGCGCGCGGTATATCGGACGATAAATCGTGTTGGTTTGATGCGGCATGGTTTTACCAATGAAGATATGCACGCGATTCATACGGTGTATTCTGCGGTGTTTCGCGAAACAGACGGCACGGTCGAAGAAAGATTAAATCGTGTCCGGCGTGATGTTAAAAACAATAAATACGCGATGGATGCCATAGATTTTATCGAAAATCGTTCAAAACGCGGAATTGGAACTTCTAAAAATGCCGAATAAAATATTTATTATTGCAGGCGAAGTATCGGGTGATGTTTTGGGTGCGAATATTATGCGTGCCATGCCACGCGCGCAATTTGTTGGTGTCGGTGGGCAAAATATGTGTGATGCGGGGTTGAAATCTATATTTCCTATGTCTGATTTGGCGCTTATGGGAATTGTCGAGGTTTTAATGCATGCCCGAACATTAAAAAAACGTATAAAGCAAACGATTGATGCAATTTTGGATGAAAAACCCGATTTGGTTTTGACTATAGATTCGCCGGGTTTTGCGCGTGCGGTGATTGATGGGGTAAAAAAGTCCGAGGTTGGAAAAAAATTGATTGCAAATGGTTTGCGGTTTCATCATGTTGTTGCACCCCAGGTTTGGGCGTGGCGACCAGGGCGCGCAAAAAAATATGCCCAGGCATTTGATAAATTATATGCATTTTTTGATTTCGAGATTCCATATTTTACGAAATACGGATTGGAAACTGTGGCGGTTGGGCATCCAATTGCAGATAATATTATGGGGCACTATTCGCGACAAAAAGTTGGGCGAAATAAAATTATTGCATTGATGCCCGGCAGTCGTAAGGCCGAGGTTAAAAAGTTGATGCCGATATTTCGTGATTTTGTGTCGCTGGTGCCGGCGGGTTATAAATTTGTTATTCCGACGGTTGAAACCACAGATGCGTTTGTGCGAAATTTTGTAAAGGATTGGAAAATAGAACCAGAGATTATATCGTCAAATGACCGGTATTCGCTGTATGAACGGGTGTTTGTTGCCGTTGCCGCCAGTGGAACAGTATCCGCAGAATTGGCAATGATGCATGTGCCGGCAATAATTGTATATCGTATGAATTGGTTGACATCTTTGATTGGGCATATTTTGATAAATGTTAAATGGGTGTCGTTGGTAAATATTTTATTGAATCGTTCGGTGTATCCTGAATTATTGGGTGGTGCGGCGACACCCAAAAAGATTCTGCGAGAATTTAATAAGATTGCAAAAGATAATGATGCACGTAAAAAAATGATTGTTGCATTAGCAATGGCTGATAAATTGTGGCGGCCAGATTCACAAAATGTCGCGCAACGTATCGCGAACGCGTTGAAATAAATTAAAAATCTATTTTTTGTATTGTGCCCTATCCTGCGGGAAAATTGATGGTCATTGCCACAGATGATATGGGGACAGGGGTTGCCGTCAATGAAGCATCGCTGTTTTGACATTTATTGGTTGTGGTGTTCAGGGTATAATTTTGTGGACAACATTTTTGATTTTCCGCTGATTCGGATGGGTTCACAATAACCCAATCAAACGGACAATCGTTGCATTCGCCATTTGTTGTTCCAACACCAAATGGACAGACTTGGTTTTTACTATTTATTTCGGCGGTGCACCAATCTTGTTCGGTTGGTATAAATGAAGAATTTCCGATATCATATTCCCACAGTGAAAATGTTGATGTTGCGGTTGGCGCATTCAACGGTGTGGATGTGTTGGATGAATCTTGATTTACGCTGATTGTGAAATAATCGTTTGGTTTCATATAACAATGATTGTTTAATCCCTTGGTCGTATTTTGTTGGGCGGAACAAGAATTGCCATCACACAAAACATCGTATGTAGTTACGGGACGAACCGGAAACGATGCCGTACAACGTGTAGATGTTCCGTTGTTGCTACGCCGCCCACCGTTTTCCCAACACAGGCATGCGCCCCAAGATTGAACATCAATCATATTGTTATAATCACGTGGACACATGTTTTCGTAAAAATATGTTTGTGAGCCAGGGTCAATTACCACGGATGTTGGTAGTGCTGATGATGATTGAAACGATTGGATGGTTGGGATATATGATATATTATCGGTGTTTATAGAGTATACACGTCCTTTTTTTCCAATACTGTATATTTCATGTATGTCTTTATATCGACTGGACAGATTATTGAACGTGGCCTCGCAAAATGCGTTTGGATTATAATTGGTGCTGTATAAATCCAGATTTTGGACATTCATAAATGTGCCGTCCAGATTAGAACAACCTGTTTGTAAAATATCAATAATTTGGTTGTATATTTCGGTTGCCACCCCAGATGTACGCAACAAACGTTTTTGGCGTTGACCGGTTTGTGGATTGTTTGTTGCATATTTGTTATAAATGCTGGATTCGTTGGGGTAATAGTTAAATCCGCCGAATGCAGTCTCTATCATTTCGGTATCACTGCATGCGTCAATCGATGCCAGTTGTTTTGCGCATTCAGATTTTAATACGGGGTCTGTGCAATCAGGGTCAGAACATTCATATAACGCAAACCAATCGGGGGCGTGCCCAGTTTCAAATAGTCCACTGGATGGATAATAAAAGTTTTCGTAATTTGTTCCACCATAATTGTCAAAGCATTGTTTCACCACCGCGCGGCATGCCGTCAAAGAGTCGGTTTCGTGGCGATTGTTTATGTATTGCGCAACAATTTGACCGTCAAACATATTATTGCATGAATTGATATAATCGGAACATAACGATTTGTTTAATGTCAAAACATTTGGTGTCAATGTTGTTGTTTGTGCGGCAACCAATCCCTGCATTGCGTTTGTCATGGCGGAACTGCCATTCATATAACACGCGGATACAAAATCGAAACATCCCTGTTTAATTTCGGCAACCTTGGATTGTTGGGCATAATAAATATCCAATAAAGCCTTGTTCAGATAATTTGTCCAAACGGTGTCTGCGTCATCATAGCATTTGTCCAATGCGGGTTCTGCGAATTTTTTAACGCGTTTTTCAAATGCGTTGACAAAGTTGCGGTTGTTGGGATTTTGTGCCAATCTTTGTTCGTCATTTGTGCGCCCCGTTGTAAATGTCAGCATTGTTCCCAATTTGTAAAAATCAACCACACCGGCAATTGGCGCACCGGTTGAAACATCAATGTATTCACCATTGTCCAGACATTTATGATAATTTGCACCACATGCGTCTTCACTTAAAATTGCGGTTTCGATATTTGCGATACATGTTGCAATATCATCAGAATTATGTTTTTGATGATTTTCTGCGCGTGCCAAATCCAGCAATGAACTACTTTCGCGGATTGCCGCATATGTTTCGCGTTGTTTTTTTACAATTGCGGTTTGGACAGTATTGCAATCCTGCTCAATCGCCATTAAATATGCGTTCACCGCACGTTGCAAAGACGCGTTGTTGCAATTTGATTTTACCGCGTTGCGACATTGTGGGTATACGGCGGAGTATAACGCAACGCCATTGTATGACGCAATTGTTTGACCAATATCGGTTGTTCCAAATGAATTTGCCGTATCAAAAGATAAATCGATACTGTTCAAATCGGACAATTGTGAATTTTCAACACGTGCATCGTTGCCACGAATTGAATTCATGATTGCCGTCAATAATGCATGGGATGCAGATTTATCACGGGTCAATGCCAATTCGCCGTCGGATGCAGTATTCATTGCGGTGGCCTGGGCCGCGGTTTTGCCAACAATTTCCAGATTTTCATTAAATGCGTTTAATTGTTCGCCCGCCTGGGCCAAATCGTTTTTTGCAGATTTTAATGATGAAATTCGGTCACTGCATGAACAGCGACGATATTCGTCGCTTTTTAATTGGCAAAATTGATCCATACATGAAAAATATGCCGTTTTGCAGTTTTCGTATTCTGTGCCAATTTGGGTTTCGGTTGTTGCCACGCGTGCAACGACCGCCCCGCCCCGTGCAGATACACTGCGATTGGTTGGTGCGCGGCCAGTTTGATTTGGATTGCGTTTTGTTATTTTGTTTTGTGAAATTGCAACGCGTGATGTTGATTTCGGTGTATCGGTTGTGCGAACGCGTTGTGTTGGGGTGCCGTTTCGGATAGATGTTGATGCAACAGTTGTGCGTGATGCGGCAAAACCGCCCGACGCCCAAAACGTGCAGAAAACCAAGATAAATCCAATCCTTTTCATTTCTGATATAAATGTTAGCAAATTTTGGTTTTGTCGGGCAAGCAAATAATGCGAATTATAAATTGAAAATTTATGAATTTTTTGTGTGCATGTGATAAAAAACTGTTGCAATTTATATTCATTTGGGTTATTATGAACACCGCCTTGGGGCATAATGGGCATATGGCGGAATTGGTAGACGCGCCAGTTTCAGGTACTGGTGGGGCGACCCATGGAAGTTCGAGTCTTCTTATGCCCACCATGTGTTTTGATGGGTTTGGGGCGGTTTGTATGTGTTTTTTTGGGGTTGTAGCTCAGTTGATAGAGCGCTACGTTCGCATCGTAGAGGTCGTGGGTTTGAGTCCCATCAGCTCCACCAAAGTTCTCTGGGGATATGGCGGAATGGTAGACGCTGAGGACTTAAAATCCTTTGGTCATTGCGACCGTGTGGGTTCAAGTCCCACTATCCCCACCACCACTACGGGTGGCGGGTTATGAACTTTCGTTGTCGCGCGCCAATGCACGTGATTTAAGAAGTTAAAGCATTATGGAAATAAAGATTTGGATGTGTAGCTCAGTTGGTTAGAGCGCTTCGTTCACATCGAAGAGGTCAGCGGTTCGAGTCCGCTCTCATCCACCAGTGTATCTTTTTGTTGTTTTATAAAAAAATTCCCGCCGATGGCGGGTGTTTTTTTACCGTAAACCCATTTTACGACAACATGCGTCCGCTGCGGATTGCCATGTTGTGTATGTGTCGGTTGTGTTGCGTAAATCGCGCCAATTTTCCCATCCGTTGCATTTCCCGTCGGGTGTGCATTTTATATATCGGCGCAGTGAACATGTTTGATTGGAAACCTGGCCTGTGGGGGTTGTGCATTTAACAACGATATTTTGATTTTTTGCATCGCCCGATCCCAATTCATTTGATGATAATTTTTGATATCCGAATGCGGACGCGCCTGATATAATCATTGTGCATATAAATAAAAATATTTTTTTCATAATTTGCCCCCTGACCTGTTCTGGGTTTTATTAAATCAAAATCACAAAATAAAATCAATAGGCATTTTATTCTGCGATTGTGTGGCATCCGTTTGCACGATATAAATCCAATGCGTTTAACCATCCGTCGCGAAATTCGCGTTGTCCGGCACGAAACGCACTTTCACGTGCATCTAAAAATTGTTTGCGCAAATTGCCATGATAATTTTTTGCGGCGTTTATTGTTGTGGCGTCCACCGTATTTGTTTGTGGAACACCTAATATTTTTTGCAACAATCCGATAGATGCAGGCTTGCTGCCGGTGCCCCATAAAGCCATGAATACATCACCACTGATTGCGTCGGGTAATTGGTCAATATGATATTTGTGAAAGAAACTGTTGTATGCGATGTCTTCGGCATCGGCGCGTGAAAAGTTTTTATTTTTCACAGCGGGAAAATATTTTGATGATACGCCATAGCATGTGTATCCGCCACTGTCCGCCGGGTGGTCAACACAGCCACCCTCGGTTCGAAATTTGGTAATCATTGCCTTTTCAAATGCCGGATATTTTTTATACCGTCCGGTTGTTAAAATTTCGTTTGTGAATTTGCCACCGGATGTTGATGGTTTTGTGCATGCACCACCGATTTTCGTGCCATCGTATGGCGGTTCGGTATATCGCAGTCCATTTGCATTTCCGGATACAGATTGCCCGCTTTGTGGAACGAATTGCGGTTGTGATTGTTGTGCGCTTTGTGTGGTGGTGGAGTGTTGCGCGGATGTTATTTCGTTATCGTGTGTTGTCCATGGCACATCGTTCATAAACAGATAATATAATTCGGCATTATCGGTGCCGGGGTTGCGAATAATTGGGCGAACGACATATATATCGATATCGCATGCGTTGATACCGCGGTCGGACTGTAATTCGGTTAAATCTTGGTGGAATTTTTCAGCGAAACTCATGGCCTGTAAAAATGCGGCGTCATCATCGGCGGGGGTGGTGGATGAACCCGCCCAGAATAACCACATGCCATAATTTACAACATTTTCATACCCGGGTAAATTGTCCGCCGCCAATAACAAATATGGCTTTAATTCCAGGTTGTTTGTGTATTCACCACTGGAAATATCGGTGACATCATACATGTCGCCGGCGATTTTTACGCCCAAGTGTAATAAACTGAGTGTGGCGGGAACACGCGCGATGGCGTTTATATTTTTTAATGTGTTGTGAAACAGCCAATCGTTTATTTTTGATGACAGGTTTCCAGTGTTTGCACGAACGGTTTTTGCCGCCCTGTCGATTGTTTTGGCGTTCTTTAACCCGGTACGGGTTGCACGGAC
>Ga0310690_10011057_pt1 | contig 11166 bp, 5 predicted proteins | sample AusTroGonzalo_MG_2_FD_207661 | JGI IMG/M metagenome (GOLD analysis project Ga0310690, IMG submission 207661) | Bovine rumen microbial communities from tropical cattle in Woodstock, Queensland, Australia - Gonzalo_04 (v2) (version 2) | ecosystem: Host-associated > Mammals > Digestive system >...
TTCTTCGAGAAGAAGGAAGCCAAGTAAGTTGGACACAACATCAGAAAAGAAGCTCTTGCAACAGCGAGGGCTTTTTTTTTGCCCTTGGCATTATTCTTGTCGTGTCTTTGAGCCATATATATAATAAGGTGTTAAACAGCGATACACTGACAAAATGTCGCTCAGAGTTTCAAATTGAGTATAATAATAAATGAGTTATAAGTTAGATACAGATTTCTTTTCAGAGATGATGGCCCCCAATTCCGAGTTCATCCCGGTGCTTACTATTGAGGACGAGCGTCTTGGTCAAGACGAAGAGGTGCCTGAGGAGTTGCCCATCCTTCCCTTACGCAATTCGGTGCTCTATCCTGGAGTCATTATCCCCATAACCGTGGGGCGGGACAAGTCTGTCCAGTTGGTCAATGAATACTATAAGAAACGCAAGGCGATTGGTGTCATTGCACAGACCATTGCTGAAGTCGAAGACCCCTTGCAGGAGGATTTATATAAGGTGGGAACTGTAGCCCAAATAATCAAAACCCTACAGATGCCCGATGGCAACATGACAGTCATCATTCAGGGCAAAAGACGTTTTGAACTGTTAGAGGTCACTCAGTTTGAGCCTTATTTGAAAGCCAACGTTATCCCATATGTTGTTTCGGAAGAATTACCCAATACCCGGAAGTTCGATGCTTTGGTCCAGTCGGTTAGGGAGTTGGCTATCCAAGTTATAGATCAATCACGCAACAATCGTCAGGAAACGAGCTTTGCTATCAGGAGTATTGAAGACCCGGTGTTTTTGATGAACTTCGTGGCCAGCAATGTGGAAGCCGACACACCCACTAAACAAATGTTGCTTGAAGCACGCACGCTGAACCAGATGGCCGATGACCTTTTGAACGTGCTGACAGAAGAGCAGCAGATGCTGGAACTGAAGCAACAGATCCAGAATAAGGCGCGAGGCGATATGGACAAGCAGCAGCGTGAGTATTACCTCAATCAGCAACTGCGCACCATCCAGGAAGAGTTGGGAGGAAGTCCCAATGAGCAGGATGTTAAGGAGTTGACCCAGAAATCCGCGAAGAAAAAATGGCCCAAGGAAGTGGCGGAGGTGTTCGAAAAAGAACTGAAGAAGCTGGAACGCACCAACTCTCAGGCGGCGGAATACGGCATTCAGTTGAACTACCTTCAATACCTCGTCGATTTACCTTGGGAAGAATACACCAAGGATAACTTTGACTTGAAACATGCTCAACGCATTCTTGATGCAGATCATTTTGGCCTCGACAAGGTGAAAGACCGCATCGTTGAGCATCTGGCGGTGTTGAAGTTGCGCAAGGATATGAAGGCTCCTATTTTGTGTCTCGTCGGGCCTCCTGGCGTGGGCAAAACATCGTTGGGAAAGTCGATTGCGCGCGCACTGAACCGTAAATATGTCAGAATGTCACTCGGTGGCGTGCGTGATGAGGCGGAACTGCGCGGACATAGGAAAACCTATATTGGTGCTATGCCGGGTCGCATCATCCAGAATCTGCGTAAGGTGAAGTCGGGCAACCCCGTCTTTGTCCTCGACGAAATCGACAAGGTGAGTGGCAACAATATCAACGGCGACCCGCAGGCCGCCTTGCTCGAAATTCTTGACCCCGAGCAGAACAACGCTTTTTACGACAACTTCATCGAGCTGGACTATGACCTATCAAAGATTCTCTTCATCGCCACGGCCAATACTCTTTCCACCATCCATCCCGCCTTGCGCGACCGCATGGAAATCATTGACCTGAGTGGCTATCTGCGCGAAGAGAAATTTGAAATCGCCAAGCGTCACCTTATTCCCAAACAGATGAAGGAACACGGGTTGGAAAGTAAACAGATCGCTTTCCCCAAAGACATTGTGTTGCACATCATTGACGACTATACCCGTGAAGCGGGTGTACGTAATCTTGAACGCCGTATTGCTGATATGATGCGTTACCGTGCCAAACAGGTTGTCAGTGGGGATAGCTTTGAGAAAAAAATTGCATTGGAGGATCTTCGAAAAGTATTGGGAGTACCGATGCACCATGATGAGGACGAGGTGAAACATACGATGCCTGGCGTAGCTACAGGTTTGGCTTGGACCCAGGTAGGCGGTGAGATACTATCCATCGAGGTTAGCTTGAGTCGTGGTGGTGGTCATCTTTCGTTGACGGGCAATCTTGGTGACGTGATGAAGGAAAGTGCGACTATCGCCTTTGAGTTCATTAAGGCACATGCTTCACAGCTTGATATCAACCCGGATGTGTTTGAAGCTTGGAATGTTCACGTTCATATTCCCGAAGGCGCCACGCCTAAGGATGGTCCTTCGGCAGGTGTTACGATGCTCACAGCTTTAACCTCAGCTTTCACCCAACGTAAGGTGAAAAGCCAACTGGCGATGACGGGAGAGATTACATTGAGAGGAAGAGTGCTTCCTGTTGGTGGAGTGAAAGAGAAAATCCTCGCCGCCAAGCGCAACGGTGTTACAGATCTGATTCTCTCCATCGACAACGAACATGACATCAAGGATATCAAGGAAAACTATGTGGAAGGTCTCAACTTCCACTATGTGGAGAATATGATGGAGGTGCTTGACCTCGCTCTTGAGAAAGAACAAGACACCAATGATCTTGACTATAATAAATATCTCAACAACCTGCATCCCGAGGTGATTGGGTTCAAGACAAAATAACGATGAAGAAAGGCTGGCTCGGATTGTTGTTGCTCATTGTGTTGGCTGCTGGATGTGGCCAAAGACAGGATGATAACGAAGGCCTCTCGATTTTCAAGTACAACGAATCTGCTGGCATTCTCACTCTTGACCCGATTTATGCCAAGGATTTGCCGCATATCTGGGCCTGCAACCAGGTATTCAACAGCCTTGTGGCCTTTGATGATAAAATGAATATCGTTCCGATGGTGGCCAAGTCGTGGGACATTAGCGAAGACGGCAAGACCTATACCTTCCATCTGCGTAACGATGTGCAGTTTCATGAGGATACCTGTTTTAAGCTAAAATCCGAGGTCCCTGAGCCTGTCGAAGGGCCGACTTTCCAGCATCAAACTCGGTGCGTTACTGCCCAAGACTTCGTCTACTCCTTCAACCGCGTGGTGGACAAACGCTTGAGCTCGCCCGGTATGTGGATTTTCTCTTCGGTCAAGCAGGAGGATGATAAGTATGCCTTTTCGGCTTTGGACGACACGACCTTCCAAATCGAGTTGGCCAAGCCCTTCCCGCCGTTCTTGGGCATCCTTTCGATGACCTACGCATCGGTGGTGCCGCACGAAGCCGTCGAGTATTACGGCGACAATTTCCGCAGCCATCCAGTCGGGACGGGGCCGTTCAAGTTCCAGTATTGGAAGGAGAACGTGAAGCTGGTCTTCCGCAAGAACCCCAACTATTTTGAGCGCGACGAGGCAGGAGAGAGGCTGCCCTACATCGATGCCGTCTCCATCAGCTTCCTTATCGACAAGCAGGTGGCGTTTTTGGAATTCATCAAAGGCAAGTTCGACTTCATGTCGGGCATTGACGCGCGCTATAAGGACGAACTGCTGACCTACGACGGCCAGCTGCGGCAGAAATACGAGGACAAGATTGACTTGATCACCGAGCCTTATCTGAACACTGAGTATTTCTCCTTTTTCATCGACCCCAACGACAGCCTCGGTCCCGACCGTGCACGGGCTTTGCGTCAGGCGGTCAATCTCTGTATCGACCGTGAGAAGATGTTGCGTTACCTGCGCAATGGCATCGGTGAGCCTGGCACGGGCGGCATGATTCCCGTGGGTTTGCCTGGCCATAAGAACACGATTGGCTACGGCTACGACTTGAAGCGCGCCCAGCGTCTGGTGGCGGAGAACCATTTAGAAGGCTATCTGCTGCAACTCTCTACGGTTGCCGATTATGCCGACATCGGCAAGTTTGTGCAGAGTCAGGTGGAGCAGATTGGTTTGCAGTGCAAGATGGAGGTGATGCCGCCCGCCACGATGCGTAGCCTGAGGGCCAACGGCAGCATGCCGTTCTTCCGTTCCTCGTGGGTGGCCGACTATCCTGATGCGGAGAACTACCTTTCCTTGTTCACGACATCAAATTTCTCGCCTGCAGGCCCGAACTATACACATTACTCCAATCCCAAATTCGACAAGTTGTTCGACAAGGCTTTGCTTTGCAATGACATGGAGCAGCGCGCCGCCTATTACACTGAAATGGACAGCCTGATGATGCTGGATGCCCCCGTGGTGGTGCTGTTTTACGACGAGGTCTTACGTTTCGTGAACAAACGCGTGACCAATATGGGGAGTAATCCGACGAATCTGCTGGATTTGAGAAGGGTGCGGATTGAGGAATAAATCCCTATAATAGATTGTTTTGATTGTATTATCTTTGTATCTTTGTCGGACTATCGACAATGGTTCAAATTCTTAATACTATGAAAATCAAATCCTTATTTCTGTCAATCCTATTGATGGGCGCATTCACTATGACCGCCCAGGAGGAAGCCAAAATGCTGCGCTTCCCGACCATCCATGGCAATGACGTGGTGTTCAGCTATGGCGGAGACCTCTATTCCGTCAACATTAAGGGCGGTATTGCCCACAAAATCACCAACGATGCCAACGGCTACGAGATGTTCGCGCGTTTCTCGCCCGACGGCAAACACCTGGCCTTTACCGCACAATACGACGGCAACACCGAAGTCTATGTGATGCCTTATCCCGAGTGCGGCACGCCCACTCGCCTGACCTACACGCCCTCCTTGGGTCGTGACGACATCAGCGACCGCATGGGCCCGAACAACATCGTCATGGCATGGAAGGACAACGAGAACATCGTCTTCCGCTCGCGCAAGGAGAGTTGGGACGACTTCGTGGGCCAGCTTTTCCTCGCCAATATCAACGGCGGCCTGGCCGAGCAACTGCCCCTGCCCGAAGGCGGCTGGATCTCGTATTCGCCTGACGGCAAGCAGATTGCATACAACCGCGTGATGCGTGAGTTCCGCACCTGGAAATACTACCGTGGCGGCATGGCCGACGATGTGTGGATTTACGACTTCAAGTCGAAGAAGATCGAGAACATCACCAATAACAACGCACAGGACATCTTCCCGATGTGGGTCGGCAATAAAGTATATTTCTGCTCCGACCGCGACCGTACGATGAACCTGTTCTGCTATGACCGTGGCACCAAGCAGACCACCAAGGTGACGGACTACACCTATTATGATATCAAGTGGCCCTCGCTTGGTGACAAAGACATCGTCTATGAAAACGGCGGTCAACTGTTCCGTTACAACTTCGCCGACGGCAAGGTATATCCCATCCCTGTGCAGATGGCCAACGACAACAAGTCGACCCGCACCAAGTATGTGGATGCCTCCAAGTTCATCAACACGAGCACGATTTCACCCGACGGCAAGCGTGTGGCTTTCGGCGCTCGCGGCGACGTGTGGACGGTGCCGGTCAACTCGGGCATCACACGTAACCTGACCCAGAGCGACAATGCTCACGACCGCAACGTGGCTTGGTCGCCCGACGGCAAATACATCGCCTACATCAGCGACCGCACGGGCGAGGATGAGATCTACATCCAAGCCCAGGACGGCAAGGAAGAAGCCATCCAACTGACCAAGGATTCCGACACCTATAAATATGGTCTCACCTGGTCGCCTGACAGCAAGCGCATCTTGTGGGACGACAAAATGAACCGCCTCAACATGGTTGAGGTGGCTTCGAAGAAAGTCACCGTGGTGGCGAGCAGCAAAGCCGGCGAGATGAACGAATACTGCTGGTCGGCCGACAGCCGCTGGATCGCCTACGCCATGCCGAGCACCTTCTCTGTGAGCCGCATCCATATCTACAACGTGGCTTCGGGCAAGGACGAGGTGGTCACCGATGGTTGGTATAATGCCTCGTCGCCTGCCTTCGACAAGAACGGCAAGTACTTGTACTTTACCTCCGAGCGCGATTTTCACCCGACATACGGTTGGCTCGAATGGAACCATGTCTATACCGACATGTCTAAGGTCTATCTGCTGACCTTGCAGAAAGACACACCATCGCCTTTCCTCATCGAGAACGACGAAGTGAAGGCGGAAGGCGAGAAGGAAGACGGTCCAAAGGACAAACCTGAAGGCCCTGGCCCGAAAGGTCCCAAACCCGAAGACAAGAAGGAAGCCAAGGAGGTGAAGATCGACTTTGAGGGCATCAGCAATAGGGTAGTGGTACTGCCTGTGACAGCGGGACGCTTTTGGAACCTGACGGGTGTCGAGGATGGCTTGTATTTTGCTACTGTAAATCGCAATATCGGCGGCATCTACTATTTTGATGCCAAGTCTAAGAAGGTCACGAATGTCTGCGGTAGCATGGGTTATGAACTCTCTGCAGACGGCACCAAGATGCTCATGCGCGAAGGCCGTGGCTATAAGGTGGTCAACGCCCCGAAGGGTCCGATGCCTGGCGGTGGTGCTCCGAGTGCAGGCATGAAACCTGGTGAGCCCGGCAAGGGTGGTGGCGATGGCGAAATCGATTTGACCAACATGAAGAAATGGGTCGACCTGCACACCGAGTGGACGCAGATCTACAACGAGGCTTGGCGCCAGATGCGCGACTTCTTCTATGCGCCTAACATGCATGGCGTGGATTGGCCTGCGATGAAGGAGAAATATGGAAAGCTGTTGCCCTACTGCGCCGATCGTAACGATGTCAACTACCTCATCGGTGAACTGATAGGTGAAATCAATATCGGTCACGCTTACGTGGGTGACGGCGACCGCGTGAAGCCCGAGCGCATCCCGATGGGTATGCTGGGTTGCCGCATCCATCGCGACAAGTCGGGCTACTATCAGATCGACAAGATTCTGAAAGGCGAGAACTGGAACGAGAAGACCCGCTCGCCGTTGACTGAGGTTGGCGTGAACGCCAAGGAAGGCGACTACATCATCGCCATTGACGGACAGAGCACCAAGGACATGAAGGACATGTACGCTGCCCTCATCGGCAAGGCCGACAAGGCGGTGCTGCTGACCTTGAACAGCAAGGCTTCCGAAAGTGGCGCCCGCGATGTGGTGGTGAAGCCCATCGCCGATGAGACGGGCCTGTATTACTACAATTGGGTGCAAGGCAATGTTGAGAAGGTGAGCAAGGCCACCAACGGACAGGTAGGTTACATCCACATTCCCGACATGGGCGTGGAAGGCCTGAACGAGTTCGCCAAGTACTTCTATCCACAACTCGACAAGAAGGCTCTCATCATCGACGACCGTGGCAATGGCGGCGGCAACGTCAGCCCGATGATTGTGGAGCGTCTGCGCCGTGAGCTTTCGATGTACGATGTGATGCGCAACGGCGAGCCCGAGACCAAGCCTACTAGGATGATGCTTGGCCCCAAGGTACTGCTGTTCAACAAATACTCCGCTTCCGACGGCGACCTGTTCCCATATCAGTTCAAGAAGCACAAAATCGGCACAACGGTCGGCATGCGTTCCTGGGGTGGTGTGGTCGGCATCCGTGGCAGCTTGCCCTTCATCGATGGCGGCAGCTTGACCCGTCCCGAGTTCGCTCCCTTCGACGAGAAAGGCAACTGGGTCATTGAGGGCTATGGCGTCGATCCCGACGTGGTCATCGACAACGACCCCGCCCGCGAGTTTGAGGGCGTCGACGACCAATTGAACAAGGCCATCGAAATCATCCTCAAACAGATGAAGGACTATCCCGACATCCCCGACCTTCCTGCATGGCCGGACAAGACGAAGTGAGGATAAAGAAAAAGTCCATCGGAAACCCGATGGACTTTTTTCATCTTAAATGCCAAGCCTTATTTCTTTGAGGCCTTCTTGACAGTGGTCTTCTTGATTGCGGCTTTCTTGACCGCGACTTTCTGTACGGATGCAGCCTTCTTGTCGCCAATTGCTTTCTTGGCTTGAGACTTGTGAGCCGGTGCTTTCGTACGAGCAGCCTTCTTCTCCACAGGAGCTTTCTCGGCCGTTGCTTTTTTTGCAGGAGCCTTCTTGGCGGGGGCTTTCTTGGCAGCCGCTTTCTTTGCGGGAGCTTTCTTGGCAGGGGCCTTCTTGACCTCAGCACCAGCCTTCGGCACGTTCTTCAGGATGTCGCACATGAAGTCCCAGAACATCTGGACGGTCGCAATCTCGCAACGCTCGTCGGGCGAGTGCACGCCGCGCAGGGTGGGACCGAAGCTGATCATGTCCATGCCCGGGATCTTGTCGCCGATAAGACCGCACTCCAGTCCAGCGTGGATGGCGCGCACCTTCGGGTCTTTCTTGAAACGCTTTTTGTAGCAGTTCACAGCGATGTCCAAGATGGCGCTGTTGGGGTTGGGTGCCCAGCCCGGATAGCCGTCGGTGTGCTCCACGTCGGCATCGGCGAGGCTCCACACGGCTTCCACCATGTCGGCGATGTCTTGCTTCGACGACTCGATGGAGCTACGTTGTGAGGTCTGGATGAAGAAATAGCCTTCCTTCTTCTTGCACGAGGCGAGGTTGGTGGAGGTCTCTACGAAGTTCGGGATGGTCTGCGACATGGCGATGACGCCGTGCGGGCAAGCATAGAGACCGTTCAGCAGGTTGAACTGCGAGATTTCGTCGATGACGACGTTGGGTTGCACTTCGGCGATTTCTGCCGTGACTTTCAGTCCGGGTTCGGTCACTTGATATTCTTGCTTGAAGTGCTTCTCCATGTCCTTCACATAGTGCAGGAAGTCGTCGACGCTCTCGTTCGGGATGAGGCCTACAGCCGTGGCTTCACGGGCGATGGCGTTGCGCAGGTTGCCGCCTTGGAAGTCGTAGAGGGCGAGGTCGAACCAGTTGGTGGCTTGCCACAGGATGCGGGTCAGCAGCTTGTTGGCGTTGGCCAGGTTCTTGTTGATGTCGTCGCCGCTGTGGCCGCCTTTCAGGCCGCTCACGGTGATGCGGTAGGCGGTGTGTTCTTCCGGAGCGGGCTCCAGCTCGTACCACACCTTCACGATGGTGTCCATGCCGCCGGCGCAGCCGATGAAGATCTCGCCTTCGTCCTCGCTGTCGAGGTTGAGGAGGATGCGGCCGGTGAAGTCTTTCGGGTCGAGTTTCATGGCGCCGGTGAGGCCCGTCTCTTCGTCGACGGTGAAGATGCACTCGAGCGGACCGTGTTCCACTTTCGGGTCGGCGATGACGGCCAAGGCCGCGGCCACGCCGATGCCGTCGTCAGCACCGAGGGTGGTGCCGTTGGCATGCAGCCATTCGCCCTTGATGACAGGCTCGATGGGGTCTTTCTCGAAGTCGTGCTTCTTGTCGCTGTTCTTCTCGCACACCATGTCCATGTGGGCTTGCAGGATGACGGTCTGACGGTCTTCCATGCCCTTGGTGGCGGGCACGCTCAAGATGATGTTGCCACACTCTTCCTTGACGTACTTCACTTTATGGTCTTTCGCCCATTTTTCGAGGTAAGCCACCATTTTGGCTTCTTTCTTCGACGGACGCGGCACACCAAGGATGCCGTTGAACTCTTTCCAAATGCCTTCCGGCTTGAGTTTTAAGATGTTGTCACTCATTTTTTAGTTGTTTAATTGTTTATAGTTGAACTGTTTAATTGTTTCATTGGTCACAAAACTTGCAAAACTTGACAAAACCATTTTCAGGTTGGGGAAGCCTGCCAACCGGCGGGCTTCCGACGGCGACACGGTTGTGTAGCCGCCATACGGTTTTATTGAGGTTTTGCATTGTTTTGAAGGTTTTGTGGATTAACTATTTTTCATCAGTTTTATCGTTTCTTCTGGATTCTTCGACTTGAAAACCGCATTGCCCGCCACCAGCACATTCGCGCCAGCCTCAAACAAGGCCTTGGCGTTTTGTGTGTTGACGCCGCCGTCCACTTCAATGAGCGCAGTGGCGTTTTGTTCAGCAATCATTAAACGCAGTTTGCGGATTTTTTCGTATGTGCGCTCGATGAATTGTTGTCCGCCAAAGCCTGGGTTGACCGACATGAGGAGCACCACGTCCAAGTCGCCGAGGATGTCTTCCAAGACGGCCACAGGGGTATGTGGGTTGAGCACTACACCTGCATGGATGCCCAGTGCCTTGATTTGTTGCACGGCACGGTGGATATGGTTGCAGGCTTCGTAATGGAAAGTGATGATATCGGCGCCGGCCTTGGTGAAGGCCTCGAAGTATTTCTCGGGCTCCACGATCATCAGATGGACATCGAGGGGCTTCTGGGCTTTCTTCTTAATGGCTTGCACGACAGGAATGCCGAAGGAGATGTTGGGCACGAAACGCCCGTCCATCACGTCGCAGTGGAACCAGTCGGCCTCGCTGCGGTTGACCATCTCGATGTCGTCTTCCAAGTGAAGGAAGTTGGCTGACAAAAGGGAAGGGGCAATGAGTCTTTGCATAGGACTTGAATTTGTGACAAAGGTAGAGAATTATTTTCAAATGATAACAAAAAAGCCTCCCAAATTTTTGAGAGGCTTTTTTGATTCTTAACCGAGATAACTCTTCAGGATCTTGCTGCGGCTGGTGTGTTTCAACCGGCGTATGGCTTTTTCCTTGATTTGACGCACGCGCTCGCGCGTCAAGTCGAATTTTTCGCCAATCTCCTCGAGGGTCATCGGGTGGCTGCCGTTCAATCCGAAATAAAGACGGACGACATCCTGTTCCCGTTGCGTCAGGGTGGAGATGGCTCGGTCAATTTCTTTGCGTAACGATTCGTACAGAAGTTCGGTCTCGGGTGTTGGGGCTTCCTCACTCTTCAGCACGTCGTACATGGTGTTGTCCTCATCCTGCACGAGTGGTGCGTCCATTGAGATGTGGCGTCCGGCATTCTTCATTGACTCTTTCACCTCGGCTTCCGTGATTTCCAGCACTTCGGCAATCTCCTCTGCATTGGGTTCGCGCTCAAATTCTTGCTCTAACTTAGCGTAAGTTTTGTTGATTTTGTTGATGGAACCGATCTTGTTGAGAGGGAGTCGGACAATACGCGATTGTTCGGCCAAAGCCTGAAGGATGGACTGACGAATCCACCACACGGCGTAGGAGATGAACTTGAAACCTCTGGTTTCGTCGAAACGTTGTGCGGCTTTGATCAGTCCCAAGTTGCCTTCGTTGATTAAGTCGGGAAGACTGAGGCCTTGGTTCTGATACTGTTTTGCTACGGAGACTACAAAGCGCAAGTTGGCCTTGGTGA
>Ga0310690_10011058_pt1 | contig 11166 bp, 12 predicted proteins | sample AusTroGonzalo_MG_2_FD_207661 | JGI IMG/M metagenome (GOLD analysis project Ga0310690, IMG submission 207661) | Bovine rumen microbial communities from tropical cattle in Woodstock, Queensland, Australia - Gonzalo_04 (v2) (version 2) | ecosystem: Host-associated > Mammals > Digestive system >...
GCTCGGCTGCTTCAGCTTCTGTCAGGCTGCCGGTTTTTTTCTTCCTGGCCAGTTCATTGATCCGCTCAATCTTTTTGTGATCCATCTTTATTGTCCTCCGCTGCAAGGTGAAAGGAGTTTCTTATGATTCATGGTAAATGGTTCGCTCCCGGTACTGATCTTTCCCCTGTTCTTCCTGTCCGAGAGGCCGTTTTCGGCCGTGGCGGGGATGAACTGGATGCTGAAAGCTGGAATGTCTTGGTCTTTCAGGATGATCAGCCTGTTGGCACAGGCAGAATCTGGTGGAGCGACGGGGCTTTCCGCCTGGGAGATCTCGGAGTCCTGGAAGAATATCGCCGCCGGAAACTGGGAGATCTGCTCCTCAGGCTCCTGCTGTATAAAGCGCAGTCCCACGCAGCCCGTGAAGTACGCCTCTCCTGCCCCCGGGATCTGACCGGTTTCTTTGCCCGGTTGGGGCTTCGGGAAGAATCCTCAGGACAGGATCCCGTTGAGATGATGATTCCGGGTGACCGGATTGACCTTGATTCTTGCAAAAACTGCCCGAAAGCCGACTGCGTCAACCGGAAATAACCTGCTCAGGCAGCAGGACCCGGTATCCTTATGGTATCGCTGCTCACACCGCTTTCCCCTTCCGGATTCAACCGCCGGTGATCGCTTCCGGCAAGAAGCGCAAGAATCAGAATCAGCAGACCGCATCCGGTAATCACGGCCAACTCGGCAATTTCGCTGCCCGGGGAAAGAATGCCTTTCATCGTTAAAATGATCATAACGGTACATACCGCGGCGGCAGTCAGGTCCGCTGCGATTCTGATCAATGTAAACCTCTGCCTTCCCCTCCGGAGCGTCCAGACCAGCAGACAGAAGTCCATCGCCCCACAGGAAGCATAACGGAAAATATCGCGCGGTTCATCCCGCAGGCTCTCTGTGACCAGGCGAATCAGCGCCCATAAACAGATACAGGTCAGAAGCAGATCCCCGTTGTCCGGTAAAGGCCGTTTCCGGAGAATTGTCCAAAGGCTGATTCCGATAAAACCGGCCAGGGCTGCCGCCAGCTCAATCCGGCAGGGTGCAAACCTTCCGGCTTCACTCAGCCAGCTGATGAGCGGAAGCGGTTCCATAACCAGCCTGCCATTCACACCGGCTATGAAAACCTCAAATGCGATCCATACGGCAATTCCCGGGAAAAAACCAAAGCCGATCCCGTTCATCAGCATCCCAGCGTGAAGGGGCTTGCCGGTGGTTTTTTTCCGGTCTGCGATCCACAGGATCATCAACAGGAGGGTAATCAGAACGGAAAGGGCGGAAGCTGCCAAGGTAACTGTCAGCTGTAGTCCGCCTATATCTGTTAATACTTCACTCATTCGGCTGTTCTCCCTTGAATACCCATTGCTGCTGGAACCGGTAACTGACAAAATAAAGAACCGTATCCGTAATCAGTTTAGCCACAGTGCTGCTCATACCGGTCAGCCCGAGCAACCAGGTTCCCGCCGCGCTGAGCAGCATAATACCGGCACATAGAACCAGATACTTCACAAAAGCTTTCCCGGCATTTCCGTTCTTTCCGAACACGAAATTCCGGTTCAGCAGGAAGTTCACTCCCGCGCTGATGACCCGGGCGGTAATTGTGCACAGCAGAATGATTCCGGCGTCTTTTTTGGCGCCGTTGGCAAAGACTGCCAGGTTCAGCAGGTTAAAAATCCCCTGGTCAATGGCCACGCAGGTCAGGCTGGAAGCCATGAACTTAAAAAAACTGCCGAGAATAACCTTGTAGATCCGCCAGCTGTCCCGGATCGGATGAAAATGCGTTCCTTTGTTTTCATCCTCATAGATCGTTTCAATCATAATCGGAATCATCGGAATACCGGCACGGGAGCAGGCAATCAGTACCTTCATCTCGTATTCAAAGCGTTCACCTTCCACATTGATCATGAAGGAGAGTTCTTCCTTCCGGAAGGCCCGGAGTCCGGTCTGTGTATCCGGCAGGTACTGACCGTACAGCAGCTTGAATACGATGGATGTCATCCTGTTGCCAAACCTGCTCTTGGGCGGAATATTCTCCAGCGTAAAATCCCTGCTGCCCAGATACAGCGCCCGCTCGCCCTTTTCCAGTTCTTCAGCCAGCCGCAGGCAGTCTCTTACCGTATGCTGACCGTCCGCATCCGCGGTAATCACGCCGCTGATGTCCGGAAGGTTTTCCATGATATACTTGTAGCCGGTCTTCAGCGCAACACCTTTGCCCTTGTTTACTTCATGATGAAGAACCACCGTGTCTTCAACGGTTTCAATTTGTTGAAAGATCTGCTGATAAGATTCGGAGGATCCGTCGTCCACCACAACAATATGGGCAAAACCGCCTTCCTTCAGCCTGCGGATATAGTCAGGAAGCCTGTTATCCGGCTCCAGCGACGGAATCAGAATCACCGCCCGTTCTGCCGCGTGTTTCTCCATTCACTGAACCTTCCTCTCATTCTCAGATCCTGATCTTAACTATCATAACCGATTTTGGAGCAAAATACAATATATATGGTATATTCACCTCATTGACATACAATTTATATATCATTATAATATGCAGAGGTTAATCATCAGTCGTTATTGATGGAGGTACAGTATGGGCATTATCCCTTCCCGGAACCTTGAAGATCAGCGCCGAGAAAAAAACGGCATTGTCTATTTTGACCGCGGAACCCTGACCGGGCGGAACGGCCGGCAATATGACCGTTTTGCAATCCAGACCCACTTTGTCGAGGTCGGTGAAGATCAGGCGGAACTTGTCCGGAAATATGTCCTTCCGCTTTCGCAGGACGGCGATGTCCTTTCTTTCGGTGCCAAGGTCATGGCCATGTGTACACGGAATGTGAAAACCAAAGAAGAAGTCCATCCCGGGTTTTGGGCAAAAAAACTGGCTCCTTTCGCCGGTATCAATGAAACAGGCGTCGGTATGCATGAACCCTATAAGCTTCAGCTTGTCATTGATATGTGCGGCCTTCCGCGTGTACTGTTCGCTGCTTTCATCAGTGCGGTGACCCGTCCGTTCGGCGTCCACGGCCTGTTCTACAAGATCTGCGGTAAAGGTGTTGCCGGCATCGACGGATTCTATTTCCGTTCCAGTTTTGACCGGTATAAAGAATTGGCTCTGATCAACCCTCCGAACCCTGTTGAACTGTGCAATAAACTGGAAAAGGATACCGGGATTCCCGTTGTCCTGATGGATGCCAATGATATCGACCAAAACCAGCTCGGCAAATGCGATGACTTCCCGCTGACCGACGATGAGATCCAGGATGCTATGGCGGACAATCCGTCCGGCCAGGGCGATGAATTGACGCCCCTGATCCTCATCCGGCCACTTTCCTGATCATGCGGCACGTTCCTTCCTGTGACACCGCACATGCCGGTGTCCTTTCTTTTGAAGAGGCTCTGCAGCCCACCTGTGATCATTTTGACCGTACCCGCTGGCTTTACGTTCCTGACCATTACAGTGAGTACCGTTATCTCCTCGGCACCCGGGGAAATCGTCCCCTCGTCTGTATTGGCATCAATCCTTCCACCGCCATACCGGACCGGCTTGACAACACCTTGAAATCCGCCGAACGCATTGCGCTGAGAAACGGATATGATTCTTTCATCATGTTTAATGTCTATGCCCAGCGTGCTACCAATCCGGACGATATGGAAAAAGAAATGAACCCGGTCCTTCATGCTGAAAACATGAAAGCATTCGCCTGGCTTCTTTCCGGCCTTGCTTTCCCTCCTGACCTTTGGGCTGCCTGGGGTGCCGTCATTGAAAAACGTCCTTATCTGCCAGCTTGTGTACTGGACATGGCCGCCATCGGTGAAAAATACGGTGCCCGCTGGTTCACCGCCGGTCCCCGCAGCAAAGCCGGCCATCCCCACCATCCCCTGTACCTGAAAAAAGATTCCCCGCTGGATCCCTTTTCCGATCTGAAAGATTATCTTCACGCTCTCGGAGGTTCAGATGTATAATACTTACGATGAAACCTTTACCCTCAGGCCCCGCGACTGTGACCTGAATGAAAAATGGCGCCCGAGCGCTGTCCTCGAAGCCATGCAGGATGCTGCAGGTATCCACAGCAAACTGCTGGGCTGCGGACGGGAGGAACTGGTTAAGCAGAACATCGTCTGGGTGCTGTCCCGGATGGAACTGCATATGAACCGCTATCCTTCCGTCGGAGAACAGGTCACTGTTCATACATTTCCTACGCCGACCCGTATCTGCTTCTTTCCCCGTTACTATATCTTTACCGATGTTCATGGGGAGATGATTGGCAAGGCCGGTTCCCTCTGGCTTCTGCTGGATCTGGGCACCCGTCGGATGCTCCCGCCGGGTGAAGTCGGAAAACTCATTCCCGACAATAAGGACCTCTCTGTTCCCATGAACCTGCCGGCCACCGTCGGAAACCTGCAGGGTGAGGAGTTTGTTTCCGAATATCGCCCCGTCTATACAGACCTAGATGTCAACGGGCACGTCAACAACACAAAATACGCAGACTGGCTGTGCAATACACTGGGCATTGAAATGATGAAGGAATACGAACCGGAACGGATTATCCTCAATTACAACCATGAAGTGCTTCCGGATCACGTAGTGACCCTTCGCCGGATCCTGAAGGAACAGGAATACCGCCTTTCTGGCAAAGTGAACGGTTCCGTTGCCTTTGAAATCGGCGGAACCCTGCGCAGGCGCACTTGACAATGTGTCCTGAACAGGATAAAATATCCCCCGCTGGGTGCCCGTAGCTCAGTTGGATAGAGTGTCAGACTCCGACTCTGAAGGTCACAGGTTCGAATCCTGCCGGGCATACACAAAAGGCACTGTGGATCAAATGGCCCACAGTGCCTTTTTGTTTCCCCGTTCCGTTCAGTACAGGATCTTTTCCGCGTCCTCCGCGCTGGCAAACGGTCCGGGAATCGTTTCCGTACCCCGGTGATTTCCGAAATAATCCCTGTCAAAAACGATATCGGTTCCGTCCGGATTTTCAAACCGCTGTTCAGGTTCGAAGGCCCTGCCGAGGGTTTCGGTGCAGATAATACCGTTCCTGAAGTCCTTCAGCTTGGAATAGACATTGGTTTTCAGGCTGTACTTCCCGTCTTTTTCAATAAGTTCGATCGTTACTTTGCTGCGTTTGTCCACCAGCTTCTTTGTTTCATGTTTGCAGACAGTGGCTCCGTTGAAGTAAGCATTGCCCTCTACCCAGACGGGCAGGTGCCCGAAATGGGCCTTGGCCAGGCCGCCCATATCCGGATTTCCGTCGGGCATGAAGGGGGTTGCCCATTCATCATAGGTCGGGAAAATATCAAACGGTGCCGTACCGACAAAGGGATGGTCAGCGTCCGTGGGCTTCTTCGTCTTATCCTTCACTGGATATGCCTGGATGAACAGGTTGTTGTAAATCCTGTCGTCTCCGTGCAGGATTGTCATGAAACCAGCCACTTCAGTCCGGTGGCGGATATGATAGGGCGTATAACGGGGTTCTCGCTGACCGTTTACAATACTGTCCACGCCGCTGTTGATCAGGCTGAATCCTCCCAGAATCAGGTTGTGTACGCAGGCGATACCCTCGGAGGGAATCGTGATGCTAACCGGGCTCAGCAGGACATTGTTGTCGATCAGGGTCGGTCCGTGGCCGACTTCAATAAAGATATCTGTGGAGAACATGGCTCCCCTGGCCTGTTCCAGTCCATCCGGCCGCCAGTTGTCGTGCATCAGATTCTGACTGATTCTCGCGCCCTGGGCTTCCCAGTCCAGCCATACACCCATGATACAGTTGTGGATATGATTCCGACGGATCGTCACATCGATACCGGCGTGAAGCTTGATCCCGGCAGTCTCGGCGCCGCCCAGCTGCTGGCTGTTGCAGATGTGGTGGATATGACAGTCCTCAATCACGGAGAACACGCCGCCCATACGGCCGACAATACCTGTCTGTTCGCAGTGATGCACATTGCAGCGGCGGATAATATGGCTGCCAACCTTTTCCTTCAGCCAGCCGTGATACTGTCCGCGGCACACAGCGTCACGCTCCATCTGTGTCGGGCTCTTGACCTTCTTCCGGAAAAAATACATGTCATTTTCCGGATCCAGGTATTTGCCCAGCGAAATACCGCAGCAGCGGCTGTTGCTCACTTCACAGTCCTCAATAATCCAGCCCCGGGACCAGTGCGGACCGATCATACCGTCCTGATATGCTGCCGGCGGAGCCCAGGTGGTGGCGGCCTTGGTGATCACAAAACCGCTGACGGTGATATATCCGATCCCGGTCTGATCCGGCATGAAGCAGTTACGACGGACGCTGATCTCAACTTTCTGCTTGTTGGGATCCTTTCCCTGGAAATTGGCATACAGTACCGTCTCATTCCCGTCCTGCTCCGTATACCACAGGTATTTTGCTTCCTCCTGATTCCAGGCATGCGGATCCGGCTTGCCTGCCTGGCATTCTTTCAGGGACGAGCATTCATACATGGCCGTATCATTCAGGTAAACCGATCCAGTATGTCGGATGACCGGGGAGAAGTACCAGTCGCCTTCCACTTTTTCGGTATAAGGGTTATATACGCCGAAGATACCGTTATTGACCCGGGCGGTCCAGACATTGCCTTTTACCTTGGTCCAGCCGGTCAGCAGTTCCGCGCCGGTAATGACCGCACCCAGCGGTTCCTGGCTGCGGTAAATGATCCGGGCATTCTCTTCGCCGGCGTGCACGGGATTGACGTATTCCCTGTAGATACCAGGCGCAACAAGAACCTCATCGCCGGGAAGAGCGACCTTCGCCGCGTCATTGATGTAACGGAAGGGGGTTTCCTTCAGGCCGTTGCCTTCTTTGGGAGCATTCGCATTCACATAATAGATCATCGGGCGTCCTCCTTAAATATAGATCTGGTAGTGGCCTGTCAGCATCAGCAGGCAGAAGAAATAGAGACAGTTATCATAATACCGGCGTACCCCCCTGCGTAGCGGCAGGTCCGCGAACTGCCGCAGGAAGCGGATTCGTTCAGGGCTCTGGCTGGCGATGGAAGAAGCTCCGAGCACAGCTTTGATAGCAGTCGGATGCATTGCAGGTTCGTTCTGCGGCGTGCCGTCCAGTTCATAGGCTTTCAGTTTATCCATATCCTGCTTCGCGAAAAAATCCTGAATGCGTGTGCATACCGCGTCCAGGGCCGGATCCGGTCCGAACCAGATATGGTCCAGGGCGATGTTTTCCACGACTCTGTACGCGTCCGAATAATACACCCAGGGTTTCCGGAACAGGAGAACCGTTTTGCCGTCATAATCCGCATACTCGGGGGAAAGACCAGTCTTCGGATCGGCGGAAAGGGCTATATATTTACGGCTTTCCTCAGCGGCCCGCTTCCAAAACGTCCGGTCTGCCTCGTCTGCTTTCAAGGCAAACAGTTCATAGAAATGAGGGAGATGATAGCTCGGGTCTGAAATTTTCATGCCCGGCACAAAGCGGATATAGGTATTTTCAGGTTCCCACATCGGCTCACCGCCCGGGATCATATCATGCTGGTGAACGGCATGGCGGAGGATTTCACGGGCCCGGGCAGAATAATTGAAACTCCCCTCTCCATCCCCCCAGCGGGCTGAAGCCATGAAAAGAGCCATGGCAAAATATTCTTCTCCGTCCGGGGCGGGGCCTTCCGCGTTATGCTTCCCATCCAGCCGGACAGACCAGGCAAAATATCCGGCATTCGGACCGTCTTTCAGAAGCATATATCGCTCTGAAAAAGTCCACAGTTTGTCAAAAACATCCTGGCGGTTCATCTGCACGCACATCATCATTCCATAGCTCATGCCCTCTGTGCGTGCGTCATTGTTACCGGTATCAACCATGCACCATGCGTCCGCTTCCGTATGGTGGCAGAAATTCTCTTCCGGATCGAAAAAGATCGTGTCAAACGCCTGCTCCACTTTCTGTTGCGCAGTACGGTCATCAATTCCAATCTCGGCGAGATAATTCGGGTATATGCCGGTCTGAAAGGCTCCTGTTTTCATCGAAGTCCTCCGGTTGTACGTACTTTTCTTCATATTAAAGCAGCCGGGATTTCTTGTCAAGCTTGAATTCAGCCCTGATACAGGATAAAATAACAAGAGGATTCATACGCTTTAAAGATTGTTCTCCGTCATCTCATTTTTTGTCATCATAAAGGAGTTTATATGCGTATTCTTCTGATCCGGCATGCTGAACCTGACTATTCAGTGGATTCTCTGACGCCAAAAGGCAGGATCGAAGCGGAACTGCTGAGCCGGCGCCTCATCCGGTATGATGTCAGGGATTTTTTTGTTTCTCCTCTTGGACGCGCGAAAGATACCGCAGAGTATACCCTGAAAAAGCTCAACCGCACCGCGGAGGTGCTTCCCTGGCTGCCCGAGTTCCGCGGTTCCTATCCGGATCCGGAAACTGGAAAGCGAAGGGTTGTGGCCTGGGACATCAAACCGCGTATCTGGACCGAATTCCCCGATGTGACGGATATCCGTACCTGGAGCCGGTCCGCCGCCTTCGCCGGAGGAAATGTGCATGAAATCTGGCAAGAAACTACGACCGGTGTGGATGCTCTTCTGGCCCGTTACGGATATCGGAAAGATGGCCCGGTCTGGCTTTGTGATGACAACAGGGATTTCACAATAGCCATTTTCTGCCACTTCGGCATCAGCATGGCTGTCCTCGGCTATCTGATCGATGTCTCTCCAATGGTGCTGTGGCAGCGTGTTCTTTGCCTGCCGTCTTCCGTAACAGAGGTAGTCACAGAAGAACGTATAAAGGGAGAAGTATCTTTCCGGATAACCAAACTCGGTGACCTGACACATCTGGAGGCCGCCGGTCAGCCCCGGAGTACAGCTGGCCTTTTTCCTGAATGTTATACAGGAATTGACTCCACTGATCCGGCTGTCAACGGTACCCTGAAATAATCACTTCATCCTGACCAGTTCGTATTCCCGGCTTCCGTATCCGATCTTTTCCGCATGCGCGAGGCATTCTCGCCAGCTGGTATTCGGATGGACATCCTTAAACGGATCATGGTGATGATGCCAGTCCGGTTTGTTCAGATGGTCAGACAGCTGGGAATTGGGCAGCGGACGGGCAGCCAGGCACAGGTCTGCGCATGCCTGATCCAGCGCAACAGCGTCGAAGGAAGCCAGCATGCCGATATCAGGCAGAATCGGCGCGTCGTTTTCTCCGTGACAGTCACAGTCCGGCGAGACATCCATAATCATATTGATATAAAATACCGGCTTCCCGGCTGCAATGGCAGCGGAATATTCAGCCATTTTCCGTCCCAGCGCTTCAGACAGGCTGTCAAAATTGGTATAGATTGCGTCAAAGGCACAGGCGCCGATGCATCGGCCGCAGCCTTTGCAGGTATTTGGGTCAATAAAGGCTTTCCCGCTGTCATAGCTGATCGCGTCTGACCCGCATTCCTTGGCGCATTTCCGGCACATTCTGCACAGTTCCGGATTCACCATCGGTTTTCCGTCATTATGCTGCTGCATTTTGCCTGCCCTGCTTCCGCCGCCCATACCGAGATTTTTGATAGCCCCGCCGAACCCGGCAAGTTCGTGCCCTTTAAAGTGACTCAGAACAACAATCACGTCTGCGTCGTATAAGGCTCTTCCGATATACGCTTCGCGGCAGAATTCCCCGTTCGGCACCGGTACGGTCACGTCATCCGTGCCCTTCAGCCCGTCTGCGATAATATTGTGGCATCCTGTTGTCATATAGTTGAATCCGTTCATATCCGCGTTCAGCAGATGATCAACGGCATTTTTGCGAAAACCCGGATAAAGAGTATTGCAGTCTGTCAGGAAAGGCTTTCCGCCTTTTTCCTTGATCAGGTCCGCAACGGCTTTTACATAATTGGGCCGGAGAAATGCGAAATTGCCCAATTCGCCGAAGTGCAGCTTGATGGCAGTAAACTTACCATCGAAATCAATTCTGTCCATTCCCGCCAGCAGGCAGAGCTTTTGCAGTTTCTTTCCCTGGCTGACATCAAGCTGTGTCCTGAAATCGGTAAAATATACTTTTGCCTTTTCCATCCTGTCATCTCCCTGCTTTTTTTGTTATTGTATCATTATTGGTGATCCGAAAGAAAGAAAAAAGCGCCGGAATGGCGCTTTGATAAAGATCCCTGGTTATTTTTTCGCGATTTCAACGAGCTTGGCGAAGCCTGCTGCATCGTTGACAGCCAGGTCGGCGAGCATTTTGCGGTTCACTTCGACGTTCTGCTTTTTCAGTCCGGCAATGAACTTGGAATAGCTCAGGCCGTTAAGCCGGCATGCAGCGTTGATACGGGTGATCCACAAGCGGCGGAAATCGCGTTTGCGGAGTTTGCGGCCTACAAATGCATAACGCAGGCTGCGGGCAACCTGTTCTTTCGCGGCGCGGTACTGCTTGGATTTCGCTCCCCAGTAGCCTTTCGCCAGCTTCATTACCTTGCGGCGACTCTTATGGGCGTTAACAGCCCTCTTAATGCGTGCCATGTTTGTTTTCCTCCTTGCCGGTGATTCGGCTTATTTGTAAGGCAGTAACTTATGAATCGTACGGGCTTCCGCGGCGTTGTCCACAACACCGGCGTTGCGCAGGTGACGGGTGCGCTTGGTGGTCTTCAGACGCACCTGGTGGTTGGCGTTCATCTGCTTATGCCTTACGATACCGGATTTGGTAAAGGAAAAGCGTTTGGCAGCTCCGCGATGGGATTTTTGTTTAGGCATAGTTTGGTCCTCCTTCCAATGCGGTTTACTCCTTCGTCTCTTGCGAGGCGGCATTCTCCCTCTTTGCCTTTCTTTCGGCAAAAGAAGCCTTGACGGCTTTGGGAGCCAGGATCATGATCATGTTGCGGCCATCCAGCATCGGGCGGCGTTCCACCATGCTGACGTCCTTGCACCTTTCTGCGAAATCCTGCATCACTTTCAGGCCGATCTCGCTGTGGGTGATCTGACGGCCGCGGAAGCGGATGGACACTTTGACTTTATCGCCGTTCTCCAGGAAGCGGATTGCCATCTTCGCCTTGGTGTTTACATCGTTTTCCTCGATGGTGGCAGACAGCTGCACTTCCTTGATATCGACAACGCGCTGATTCTTCCGGTTCTCGCGTTCCCGCTTGGCCTGTTCATAGCGGTATTTGTCATAATCCAGCAGTTTACAA
>Ga0310690_10011059_pt1 | contig 11165 bp, 8 predicted proteins | sample AusTroGonzalo_MG_2_FD_207661 | JGI IMG/M metagenome (GOLD analysis project Ga0310690, IMG submission 207661) | Bovine rumen microbial communities from tropical cattle in Woodstock, Queensland, Australia - Gonzalo_04 (v2) (version 2) | ecosystem: Host-associated > Mammals > Digestive system >...
GCAGTTGAAGGGCTTCTATTCGGATGAAGGCGGACAGGTTCGCGAGATGTTGCCTCTGAACTTGCAATTGGGTCTCAACTATCGTTTCAAACATGCGCCAATCCGTCTCGGGTTGACGATACATAATATACAGAGTCCGAAACTCAACTACGAGCGAACCAATCTCACGGCTGAAGAGTTAGCCGATATAGGGTGGGCCGATATGCTATTCCGTCACACGATATTCTTCTTAGATATCGTGCCAAAGAGCGAACGTTTCTATCTTACAGTCAGTTACAACCATCGTCGCCGTGCAGAGATGCATCTTTCAGACCAACGCTCCCTTGCAGGTTTCGCGTTTGGTGCCGGTGTACGTATCTATAAGTTCCGCCTTGGCTTTGCGATGTCCCAGGCCACTAAGTCCAACTTCACTTACCAAGTCAGCCTTGCGCTTGACATAAACAGTTTACTCAAATGAAACGCATCATTGTTGCAATAGACGGTTATTCGTCTTGCGGTAAGTCCACGATGGCGAAAGCGATTGCCGCTCATGCGGGTTATACATATGTGGACACCGGCGCTATGTACCGTGCCGTAGCTTTCTATGCGCTGCAGCATGACCTTAATGAACAGCAGTTGATAGCTGCATTGCCGGACATTCATGTCTCGTTTATTCACACACCGGACGGTCAGCACGTTTGTCTTAATGGTGAGGATGTAGAGCGTCTGATTCGTACGCTGGAGGTGGGCAATAAGGCTTCGCAGATTTCTCCGATTCGTGAGGTACGGCAGTTCCTCGTGGCGCAGCAGCAAGAGATGGGTAAGGAGAAAGGCATTGTGATGGACGGCCGTGATATAGGTACGGTGGTTTTCCCGCAAGCGGAACTCAAGCTCTTTTTGACGGCTACGCCGGAAGAACGTGCTAACCGGCGCTTCAAGGAACTTCAGGCCAAGGGTGAGCACCCTGTTTTTGAGGAAGTTTTGCGTGATGTGAACGATCGTGACTACCGCGATACGCACCGTGCCGAGTCGCCGTTGCGTCAGGCGGAAGATGCGGTTGTGGTAGATAACTCGAACATGACGCGCGATGAGCAAGCGGCGTACTTGTGCGCCATTTTCGATGACTATATCAATAGATAAGGGTTCAGGCTTTTGCTTCGGCGTTACCAGCGCTATTCGCAAGGCAGAGGAAGAACTGAGCAAAGGTGCTTTGTTCTGCCTTGGCGATATTGTGCATAACGGACAGGAAGTGAAACGCTTGGCGCAGCTCGGTTTGGAAACGATAGACTACGACGATTTGCGCACGCTCCATAATATACGCGTACTCCTGCGCGCGCACGGAGAACCGCCTTCGACATATCATATTGCCCGTAATAACGGCAACGAGATAATTGATGCTACTTGTCCTGTAGTCAAGAAACTGCAGGAACGAATTCGCTCAACGTATCTGGCGCACCGTGATGCGCAGATAGTAATATACGGCAAGGCAGGTCATGCAGAAGTGATTGGTTTGCAAGGACAAACGAATAACACCGCTATCATTGTTGAGTCGCTTGAGGATGTCGGCAAACTGGACTTCTCCCGCGATATTTACCTGTTCTCGCAAACGACAATGTCCGTAGAAGGGTTTGAGGCAATTAAGTCGGAAGTCTCAAATCGAAAGGCGAATGACATTGTATTTGAAGCGCATGACACGATTTGTAGAAACGTGGCTAATAGGGTAGCCAATTTGCAGGCATTTGCGAGGGAGCAGGATGTGGTGCTGTTTGTCGGTGGACGCAAGTCTTCGAATGCCAAGGTTTTGTTCCAGCACTGCCTTGAAGCCAATCCGAATACAATCTTTATTGAAGGGCCGGAAGAAATTGAAAGTCTGACATCTATCAGCGAAACGGTCTCACTTCTATCCGCAGAGCGGTCTAAAATCGGCATCACCGGCGCGACCAGTACACCTCTGTGGTTAATGGAAAAAGTAAAGACAGCCGTAGAAAGACTGTCTTAAGCATCACGATTGCGTGCCGTTAGCGTCACACTTATGTTACGTTTATATTACGTTTATGTTACGTTTGTAGCCAGTCTAATAATTCTTTCATGTTTGCGAAGACTTGATCGGCTCCTTCATTCCATAATGCGGCATCGGCGAGCGGACCAGTGTTAACGGCGATAGTATATAGTCCTGCGGCTTTTCCTGCGCGCACGCCAAGCGGTGCATTTTCGATGACACAGCATTGCATTTTAGGCAGTTTGCATCTGTCCCAGGCCATCAAATACGGTTCGGGATCGGGTTTGCCGTGTGTGACATCAAAAGCTGTAATCATTCGCGAGCGGTCAAAGAACGGCCCGATTTTGGTGTTCAGGTTGTCTAAGAGCGAAGCTTGTGCGCTGCCGGTGACTACCCAGATTTGTTTTTTCTGCTTGCGCAGGTAACGGAGCACGTCTATGACACCCTTTATCGGTTCCACTTCGCCTTGTGCGATAAACGCTTTGCCTTTTTCTTCGTAGATATCCCAGATCTCGTCTTCGGTAGCTTCGCGGTGCTCAAGTTGCATAATGGCCTCACGGATAACATCTTGTCCGGTGCGGCCTTCGTTCATAAAGCAGTCTTCTTCGGTAAAATTGAAGCCATGTCGTTGCATAACCTCCGCCCAAGCACGTGCGTGCTTGGGCATGGAGTTATACAATATGCCGTCCTGGTCAAAGAAAAACGCTTGCATTATTGGTGTTGCTCTCTGAGCAGGTCATTAACGGTCTTCACAGGGTTGAAGGTGGAGATGGGCACTTCAACGAAGATGGTGTTCCAGCGGCTCATTGCTCCGTTCCAGAGTCCGGGTAACTCGAGTGCGAGCAGTTCTTTGCCGTCTTTGGACTTCTGGGAGATAAATCCGGTCTTCGGATCCACAAAGTCGGGCAGATTGAACGGTTTGCCGTTGACATCGCGGATGGCGCAAACGAGATCTACCGGATTGAAGTGTGTGGCGGTAGCCATGAGGCTCTTGTCTTCGATTTGGCTTGACTCCAGGATCTGTTTGGAGATGCTGCCGTCTTCCTCGCGTACCAAGAACGGTCCACCACCGGGTTCGCCGGTGTTCTTTACTACGCCGCAAACGCGAATCGGGCGGTTGAGACGACGACGCTCTTCATCACTGAGGTCAGGATTCTTGAGAAGCTCAAACACACGTTTTTGCTCGGTAACCAAAACGCCGGCCAGGATTTGTTTGTAGCGCACGGTGTCTTTTTTCAGACGGTCTGGGACTACGTTGTCGATATTCTTGATAAACACGATGTCGGCATCCTGTTGGTTGAGGTTCTCAATGAGAGCACCGTGTCCACCCGGGCGGAACAGCAGTTTGCCATCGGCTGTGCGGAACGGTGTGCCGTCCGGATTAGCGGCCAAGGTATCTGTGGAAGGCAGTTGCTCCGAGAACGAAATGTCGTACTTAACGCCAAATTTCTTTTCAAATGCCTGCAAGTTGTCAGCGATGTGTTTTTTGAACAGCGGGAGATGCTCGTGCGAAACGGTGAAGTGAATGCGTGAAGCGCCCGTCATGGCACCTTCAGCGAGATGCTCTAACGCGGGTGTGCGTGCACCATCTTTATATTTATGGAAGAGCAGCAAACCTTTCGGCAGTTTGCCGTAGTTCATATTTTCGAGCAAGAACCGAACCGCCTCTTGGCCGGACTTACCTGCTAATTGGTCGCCAAAGGCAAACTTGTCGATGTTGGCAAGGAACTCTTGGATAAACGGCGTTTCGATGCCGTTGTCGAGGTACTCAAACAAGTTCTTGAACATACGGCTGGCGGCACCGCTGGCTGGAACGAACTTCAGAATCTTATGGTTGCCTTTGCAGTATTCTTCCCAAGCAGCGATATACTGCTCCTGCTCCGCTTTTTTCGGAGCCAAGATACCGTCTTTGACGGAGGCTGGTGCTACAATGTCCAAACTCGGAAAGCCCGTACGGAAACTCTCCAATTGCTTCTCGGCTTTTTCTACGGAAATGCCACGTTGAGCGAGTTGCTCGATGTCAGAAGGTGTAAACATAGTGTTAGAATTTATAGTGTTAAATATGGTTCTTAGCCAAAATATGCGCAAAGGTACTGCTTTTTTTGCATATATGCAAATATTTTTTTTATATTCCCCCAAAAATGTACTTTTGTGCGCAAATTTGATGATTTTTCAAAAAATGCATAAAAAATTAAAATAAATTTGGTTGATTGATAAAAATGTTGTACTTTTGCGGTCGATTTTGAATTTTAATCCGATTAAAAACCAAAAATAACGTAAAAAGTATGAGTAATGTTCGTTTTGATGCGTTAAGGATGGCTTTTTCGCATACACCGTCGGATGTAACGGTGCCGGAAGGTAAAGTAAAGGATTATTTCGCTCAAGATGTATTCACGCGAGAACGAATGAAGGAATATATTGCGCAAGAAGTGCTTGACCAGTTGTTTGATGATGTGGATAACGGCAGGACTATTCATCGTGATATAGCGGGTAGTGTAGCTATTGGTATTCGCAAATGGGCCATAGAGCATGGTGCTACGCATTTTACACACTGGTTCCAGCCGCTGACTGGTGGTACCGCCGAGAAGCACGATGCGTTTTTTACGTTGAAGAACGGGGCGCTGATGGAAGAGTTCAGTGGTGACAGTCTTTATCAGCAGGAACCCGATGCGTCATCTTTTCCGTCCGGAGGTATTCGTAACACGTTTGAGGCGCGAGGCTATTCGGCCTGGGACCCTTCGAGTCCGGTGTTCCTGATTGGTGACACTTTGTGCATTCCGACCGTGTTTGTGGCATATACCGGAGAGGCGTTGGATTATAAGACGCCGTTGATTCGTTCGACGGCGAGTCTTTGTCACGCAGCGCGTGAGGTGTGCGCATACTTTGACAAACAGGTGAAGCACGTACACGCGAACTTGGGTTGGGAGCAGGAATATTTTCTGGTGGACGAGGCGCTATATAGTGCCCGTCCGGATTTGATGCTTACGGGACGCACATTGATGGGACATAACAGCGCCAAGAGTCAGCAGTTGGAGGACCATTATTTCGGTGCTATCCCTGCGCGTGTGCTGGCGTTTATGCGCGAGTTGGAGTACGAAGCACTCAAAGCGGGTATTCCTGTGCGGACACGTCATAATGAGGTGGCGCCGAATCAGTTTGAGATGGCTCCTATTTTTGAGGATGTGAATCTTGCCAATGACCATAACCTGCTCATTATGTCCATTATGGAGCGTGTGGCGCAGAGGCATCATTTCCGCGTGTTGCTGCACGAGAAACCGTACGCAGGGGTTAACGGAAGTGGTAAGCACTGCAACTGGTCGTTACAGACCAACACCGGCATTAATTTGCTTGCGCCGGGTAAGAATCCCTACCAGAACCTTCAGTTCGTGACATTCCTTGTGAATGTATTGATGGCGGTTCAGCGTCATAACGGTTTGCTAAAAGCGTCTATTGTGAGCGCGACGAATGAACATCGTCTGGGAGCTAACGAAGCACCACCGGCAATCATATCCGTTTTCCTTGGCAAACAAATAACGGCTGTATTGGATAAGTTGGAGCACGCTAAAGCAGAGGAAGCCATCATAATCAACGCGAAGAAAGAGATGAAGTTGGGTGTGGCGAATATTCCTGAAATACTGTTGGATAATACAGACCGCAACCGCACATCGCCGTTCGCTTTCACGGGCAACCGGTTTGAGTTCCGTGCTGTGGGTTCGTCCGCGAACTGCGGCGCTGCAATGTTGGCACTCAACGCAGCCGTGGCAGAGCAGCTGATGCTGTTCAAAGCGGAAGTGGATAAGCGTATCGAGAACGGGGAACCCAAAGAGCGTGTCTTGTTTGATGTGATTAAGAAATATATTGTGGCATGCAAGGCTATTCGTTTTGACGGCAACGGCTATAGTGAAGAATGGAAAGAAGAGGCCGCCAAACGTGGTTTGGACTGCGAGACGAGTGTGCCGGTAGTGATAGACCGTTATCTTGCGCCGGACAGCATCAAAATGTTCGAGACGACAGGTGTGCTAAGCGAGGCGGAGTTGCATAGCCGCAGTGAAGTGAAATGGGAAACCTATAGCAAGAAACTACAGATTGAGAGCCGTGTGCTCGGAGATCTTGTTGTCAACCACGTGTTGCCGGCTGCCAAACGGTATCAGACGATGTTGCTGCAGAACGTGCTGGCTGTCAAACAGGTCTTTAGCGCCGACGAGACAGCAAGTCTCAACGAAATGGACTATAGCATTATTCGACAGATAGAGCATCACTCGGGTGCTATTCTTGAAGGCGTAGAAGCCATGACTGAGGCGCGGCATAAAGCCAACCGTCAGCCGGACGAACGCAGCAAAGCCATTGCTTATCACGACACGGTTCTGCCGCTGATGGCCGAGATTCGTTCTCACGCCGATGCCTTGGAGTTAATAGTTGATGATGAAATGTGGACATTACCCAAATATAGAGAATTGTTGTTTATTCATTAAATGAAGTTATTGCCGTTCATAAAAATGCACGGTCTGGGCAATGATTATGTCTATATAGACGCACTGCGGCCGCTTACTGCTCAGATGATATACCAGGAGGATATGCCCGCCTTGGCGCGACGTGTCTCAGACCGTCACACGGGTATCGGTTCGGATGGATTAGTGTTAATATTGCCATCGAAAGTAGCCGATGCGAAGATGCGTATTTTCAATGCGGACGGATCAGAAGCAAAGATGTGCGGTAACGCTCTGCGTTGTATAGGTAAATATCTATACGAGAGCAGTTTTTGTCATAATACTACGATACATTTAGAGACGCTGGCCGGTATAAAAACGCTCCTTATCCATACTTCACCCAATGATGATGTGATAGAGGTGACGGTAAACATGGGTACTTCTATTGGCAATCCCCATAAAGTGTTTATTACTGACCAACCTTTGGAGGAAATAGCGGTTGCAACGTTAGGCCCTAAATGTGAGCACTCAATTCAAGGGGGGACCAATGTGGAGTGGGTAAACGTGCTTAATAGGCATGAGATAGCTATGCGTGTGTGGGAACGCGGTTCAGGTGAGACTCTGGCATGTGGCACGGGGGCTTGCGCGGCTGCTGTGGAGACCATGAATCAGGGCTTGACTGATAGCGAAGTCACTGTACATCTTCGCGGGGGCGATTTGCTGATTCGTCGTGACGAACAAGGTGTAATATACATGACAGGACCAGCAACGGAAAGTTTTTGGGGAGAATTTTATTTAGATTGAATCTATGAACAAAAATATCAATTATCAGAATTTGCAAGAGAACTATCTCTTCAAAGAAATAGGAGACCGTGCGGCAGCGTATCTCGAGGCACATGCGGGACAGCATCTGCTGCGAATGGGAGTCGGAGATGTGACTCGTCCTTTGCCAAAAGCAATCGTGGAAGCCATGCAGCAAGCTGCAGGAGAATTGGGACAAGCGGAGACCTTTAAGGGGTACTGTCTGGAAGAAGGGTACGAGTGGTTACGTCAGGCTATTATAGATAACGAATATAAACTGCGAGGCATAGACTTGGATATTGATGAAGTCTTCATAGGAGAAGGTGCCGGCAGTGATTTGGGTAACCTGAGCGAATTGTTTGCTACAGACAACCGCGTAGCTATTATGGACCCTACGTATCCTGCCTATACAGACGCAAGTATCATGGCGGGGCGCATGATTACATATTTGCCGTGTCATCCGCAAAACGGCTTTGTCCCGGAATTGCCAAAAAGCAAGGCAGATATAATCTACCTTTGCCTACCGAATAATCCGACAGGAACCGTTCTTACGCGCAAACAACTTGAGTTGTGGGTTGAATATGCCCGCAAGAATAGGAGTATTATTATTTTTGATGCAGCCTATGAGGCGTATATCACCCAGCCGGATGTGCCACATAGCATTTACGAAATTGATGGTGCCAAAGAGGTGGCTATAGAGGTGAGGAGTTATAGTAAAAGTGCCGGTTTCACTTCTGTAAGGTGCGGGTTTACAATAGTTCCCAAAGCCACTGGTCTACAGGCAATGTGGTTGCGTCGGCAATGCACAAAATACAACGGAACCTCTTATATCGCTCAGCGCGCTGCATTAGCCACCTATACTCCTGAAGGAAAAGCCGGAATACGCGCAAATCTGGACTTTTATCAAGAAACAGCACTACTTATTAAACAGAGCCTGCAAAATATTGGTTATGAGGTGTATGGCGGTGAAAACGCACCATATATATGGTGCCATGCTCCGCATGGTTGGGATTCTTGGACATTCTTTAACCATTTGTTGCAAGAGTGCCAGATTCTTTGTACCCCCGGCGTTGGTTTCGGTGCGTCAGGAGAAGGGTATGTGCGCCTATCAGCCTTCTCAAAGCGAGAGGACTGCGAAGAAGCACTAAAAAGAATACAATCTATAATGTAGAATCATAAAAAACTAATAATATGTGTGGAATAGTTGGTTACATAGGCAAAAGAAAAGCGTATCCGATTTTGATTAAGGGTCTTCATCGCCTCGAGTATCGCGGTTATGACAGTGCCGGCGTGGCGCTCATCAATGAGCAGGGAGAACTGAACATCTACAAGGCCAAAGGCAAAGTGGCGGAATTGGAAGCCTTTGCGGCGGACAAGGATACCGGCGGAACTATTGGTATTGCGCACACGCGCTGGGCTACGCATGGCGAACCGAATACTATTAATGCGCACCCGCATTATTCGGAGTCTGAGCGACTGGCTATTATCCACAACGGCATTATCGAAAACTACGCCGTGCTCAAAGCCGGTTTGCAAGGCGAAGGATATACGTTCAAGTCTGACACGGATACGGAAGTGTTGGTGCAACTGATTGAATATACGCAAGTTAATCAGCATGTAGATCTTAAGACGGCAGTGCAACTCGCTCTCCAACAAGTCATAGGAGCGTACGCGATAGCTATCCTTGATAAGGACCATCCGGATACACTCATCGCTGCCCGTAAAGGGTCTCCACTCGTTGTGGGGATTGGCGAAGACGAATATTTCCTTGCATCAGATGCGACGCCAATAGTTGAATATACGGACAAGGTTATCTATATTGAAGACGAAGAGGTCGTAAGCCTGCAAATAGGAAAAGATGTCGATATAACGACCATCAACAATGTTACCAAAACACCGGAAATCAAGCGTCTTGAACTTTCGCTCAGCCAACTGGAAAAAGGCGGCTATCCGCATTTCATGCTCAAAGAGATTTTTGAGCAACCGCGTACGTTGACGGATTCCATGCGAGGTCGTGTGAACGTGCGGCAAGACAATATCGCTCTTTCCGGTTTTATTGACAATAAAGAGCGTTTTCTCAAAGCTAAGCGCATCATCGTCACGGCGTGTGGTACGTCATGGCACGCAGGTTTGATTGCAATGTATGCCATTGAGGAGTTTGCGCAGATTCCGGTTGAGGTTGAGTATTCGTCGGAGTTCCGTTACCGCAAACCCGTTATCAACAAAGATGACGTAGTCATCGCTATCTCGCAATCCGGTGAGACGGCCGACACGCTTGCAGCCATCCAGCTTGCCAAGTCCAAAGGCGCGTTTATCTTCTCCATCTGCAATGTGGTGGGAGCCTCTATTCCGCGTGTTTCGGATAGCGGTTGTTATACGCACGTCGGACCCGAGATAGGTGTTGCGTCCACAAAAGCCTTTACGGCACAAGTGGTTGCGCTTACCATGCTTGCACTCTGCATAGGTAAGGAGAAAGGGACCATGACTCATGAGCAGTACCTCAAAGTGGTTCGCGAACTGGGACAAATTCCTGACAAGATTCAGCGTGTCTTAGGCCAGAACAAACGCATTGCGGATTTTGCCAAGACCTTTACTTATGCTCAGAACTTTATCTATCTCGGACGCGGATATAACTACCCGGTAGCGATGGAGGGTGCTCTAAAACTCAAGGAAATCAGTTATATTCACGCAGAAGGCTATCCTGCTGCGGAGATGAAGCACGGACCGATAGCTCTTATTTCTCAGGAAATGCCGGTGGTAGTAGTTGCTCCTCATTGTGGCACGTATGAGAAAGTGGTAAGTAATATTCAGGAAATAAAGGCACGCAAGGGTAGGGTGATTGCCGTGGTGACCGAAGGGGACAAACATGTCAGCAAAATAGCCGATTACATTATTGAGGTGCCGGAAACAGAGGAGTGCCTGACTCCTTTATTGACGGTTATTCCGCTCCAGTTGTTGGCTTATCACATTGCCGTTGTCAAAGGCTGTGATGTGGACCAACCGCGTAACCTTGCCAAGTCTGTTACGGTGGAATAAGAAATCTGCTTTATTCGTTTTTACCGAACTCGTTTTCCGTCCGCATCGTAGATGTGCCCTTCGTAATGGAGGAGCATGTGTCCGTTGTGGAGGTATTTGTGCGCATTTCGTTGCTGTTCCGGTGAGAGCGCGTCCGTATTGGTAGGCGTGCCCTGTGCAGCTTGAATGTTGAAGACGGTCATGATAACGGTGGTAGGCAAGTAGTTGTTATTGCCGGGATGGTAAGCTATAACTGTCACTTCTCCTTCGTTCTCCGGCATGATGATGCCGTCTTCGATAGTTAGCAGACACTCCGTATAAGCGTACGTAACGTGCAAACCGGAAGACAGTACGGCGGTGGAGACGGCCGGTTGTCCGACGGTGAGGTCTGTCTCTTGCGAATCCCAGATAATCGTCTGCACGGCCTTGTCGATGTGTAGCGCAACCGGGAGCGTGCGGGTGTTATAGAGGCATGCGTCCGAAGGAGTGAAGAGCAGTGTCAGGGCATAGTCTCCCGCATCCAGCAGGGTGTCCGGCCGTATTTCTGACCATGTGAACGTGCCGGAGACCTGTCCCAGTGTCTCATGCACAGCGGCTTCCTGAAGCAACTGACCGTAAGTGAGGTCGTCCACCGTAACCCCTAACATCGGGTCGGCTTTGCGAATCGTCAGGTTCTTCGCAACCGGTTCTGCCGGGTTGAACTTATAGTTTCCGGGCTGTGTGGCGGTCAGCGTCACGTTCCCTGCGCAGACAATGTGCAGTTCGTTGTTTTCCACGTAAGCAATGCCGGCGTCGGACGTTTCATAAACGACATCCAGTCCGGATGAGGTGAAAGCGTTGAAAGTGATGTGGTCGGTGGCGGAACACTCATCCAGCGTCTGAATCCAGGTCAGGGTCTGGTCATATTTCTTTGTTTCACCCGAAACGGCAATACGTACTTCCTT
>Ga0310690_10011060_pt1 | contig 11165 bp, 9 predicted proteins | sample AusTroGonzalo_MG_2_FD_207661 | JGI IMG/M metagenome (GOLD analysis project Ga0310690, IMG submission 207661) | Bovine rumen microbial communities from tropical cattle in Woodstock, Queensland, Australia - Gonzalo_04 (v2) (version 2) | ecosystem: Host-associated > Mammals > Digestive system >...
ATTCAGGAACACACCCGTATTGTTCGTCCCCAACACCTCTCCTTGTCGGTCAGGACGACTATATAAAATATATGTATAGGGTTCCGTGCCATTTTTTCCTTTCACATACGCATTGCCCATCGTGGAAGAGGAGTCACAGAGCAACGCAAGTGCATATTCAAACTCCACTGTTTTAATGTCAACTTCCAGCGTGTCATACGAAACCATCGACTCACAGGCAGGGGCAGCATACATATCATTGGGTTTGAGCTCAAAAATGTACTGACCTGGCATTGAGACTCTTACGGAAGTATTCAAGCCAAAAGAGGAAGTATTGACCTGGCTATTGTGTGGGGCTTGAATGACCTTTATGGTGGGGTCGATAACACTCTCCATCGTATCCACCCTATCTTCAGTAGCGTACCTTCTGTATAACGTTCTCAAATATTTTCCGGCCGTATATTCTATGTACATATTGCCGCAATCCTTTGTCACAATGTAAGTTGGATTCTCCAAAACTTCCATTTTCACATAATTGTAAAAACGGGCTTCGTGTTTCAATAAGAAAGAGTCACAAGGCGTAACCACCTCGAACCAATAGGGTCCAGCCAACAGGCAATAATCCCTAATCGACAATGCTCGACCATCATAGCTTCCCTCAATAATCGCTCCATTCTCCACACGGTCGCGCGTGATTTCCCACCTTTCAGTAGCTGGGTCATACACTGCCTCGAAATTGTAGAAGTTATGATCCGGACTGCGCACCAACCGCACTTTCGTTGAGACGGGCGAGGCGGTGATGGGCGACGGCGATTGCATCAGGGTCACACGCTGCATATCTCGGCAACAATACTGCTCTTCCTGGCTTTGTTCGGTTATCCAAGCCGGCACCACCCGCCCATGACTACGGAAAAACGTCATTGTATCTTCCGTGGCATAGAGTTCGCATCCTTTTCCGTCCATCAATCTGCGAAGGACGGGAATCGTCAAGATGGTATCCTCCAAAGAGCCATAACGAGCCTCCACTTCGTGCGCATACAGGTAGGAGAAATCTGTGATGATCCCGATGGTGTCCGTTTTGATGACTTCACCCGTTCTCTTATCCGTGTAAACCCACGACAACGGATGTGTATAATAGTATCGATAATATTCTTGTGCTATCGGCACATCCGAAGTCACATCGTAAAAAATATCAGGCATATAAGGGACATTGGGATATATGCTTGTGGTATAGTAACGAATACTGTAATAATCTCTTTGCCAGTCTCTTGTGGTAGCACAAGGCTGCTCGTTCTCGTGAATGGCGAGGGTCACATTGAGGGTATCTTTTTCAAAAAAGCGCTCATCGGGTTTCAAATACTGAAATGCAAAGGTTTTCTGCCATTCTTCACACCCTTCCAACTTATATTCAAATGTGATCTTGCGATTCCATATATCACAATATTTTCCAGCAGAATACACCGTATCATAAAGCACAAACGATTTTCCTCTAACGCTGGATGGCAGAGGCATCCACTCCTTAGCTTCAAGACCCTCATACACAACACGATAGCGCGCATATTGCGCCATATATGCGCTATAGGGTTCCACCGTTTTGTCGAATTGCACATTAACTCTCACCACATTGGAATCCGCAAAGTTGCCAGAAGAGGAATAAACCCTCAATTTAGTCACCTTCGGGAGTCCCGTCACCGCTACGTTTTGCGTGATGCGCGGCAGACCATAGCCGCAACCATCCACCAGATAAAAATCCCAAGTTCCCGCACCCAAGCTATCAAAGGTATAATAATATCGATAAGAAGCTTCATCAGCGTAAGAGCCATGATTCTGATAATCAGGAAATATTTGCGTGCGGAGCGTGTCGCCCGTTGAATGGTCGCACACCGTTACCGTGTATGGAAAGCGACCACCCACTGCCAGCAACTGCACGCGCCCACTGTTTCCACAAGACACCGTCGGCATATTCCCCGCATAGTTCGTATAAGCAGCAGTCTGCACCAATGCGGATGCTTCCGGCTTCCGATAGGTGGTCGTCACCGTCATCACCGTTTGTGTATCCACCCTTACAAAACCATTGGAACCGTTGTCCAGCAAACCTTCGACCCCGACAACGTATGTGCCACTGTTAATAGTAAGCGTGTCCTGCCCTCCGGTATAATACCAACCCGAATAGTGGATGGTGTCGCTATTCGGCAACCGATAGTAGATGCGCACTTGCGACAATCCAGCGGGCAACGTGTCCAACGCCATCCCTTCCGAATCCGTCAACGCATAGACAATCTTGCCATTGTTATAGCAAGAAGCGGCTGAAGTCGAAAAGCGGACATTAAATGGAACATTTTGCGCTTGAGTCAGCATCGCACAAAAAATCATCATCGTCAGCAAAAATTGTAGTTTTTTCTTCATGACATGTTTTTTTTGATAATAGTTGAGTTTTTTAATTCTAATTGTTCTAAAAAAGATTCGTCATATCACGAATTTTCATCGCGGCAAAAATAAAACTTTTCCCAACACAAAAGCCGATTAATTAAAATTATTTTTTATTTTCATTTCTTAACAATTAACTGTAAAAATTAACGTTTCGCATTTTCGGTTAAAAATGTCGGATATGATATCAAATTTGAAATTAAGGTTTGCATGTAGATGGAAAAGTGGATGGAAGAATGGCACTGCAGACGTGAAAAATGGAATTTTGAGAAAAAAGGCATTGTGAAAAAACATCTCTTAAATGAAGTTGCTAACGTCTCAAAAATCGTATCTTTGCCGCCTGAAAAAATCATTCAAGAATATGCTACCTGACATTTTTGGGTCATCTGAGGCCTGCAAAGACAACTTTTTCTTCATCGCAGGGCCGTGCGTGGTGGAAGGCGAGGAGATCACATTTCGTATCGCACGAGAAATCAATGAGATATGCAAAGAATTAAGCATACCGTTCTGTTTCAAAGCATCTTACAGAAAAGCCAACCGTTCGTCGGCCAGTTCCTTCACGGGCATTGGGGACGAGAAGGCTTTGGCGATTCTAAAAGCCGTAAAGGAGGAGTTGCACGTCCCCATTGTAACGGACATCCACACAGCAGACGAAGCGGCATGGGCGGCAGAAGTTGCTGACGTACTGCAAATTCCCGCTTTTCTATGCCGACAGACGGACCTGCTGGTAGCGGCAGCTCAAACGGGCCGCACCATCAACATCAAGAAGGGACAGTTTATGTCGCCGGAGTCGATGCGCGGCGCGGTAGGCAAGGTGCGCGGCGCGGGCAATCCGCACGTGATGCTCACCGAGCGCGGCACCACATTCGGCTACCAGGACCTCATCGTCGATTTCCGCGGTGTGAAGGCCATGCAGGAGAACCAATGTCCGGTCATCCTCGACTGTACCCACTCACTACAGCAGCCCAACCAGCCCTCCGGTGTCACTGGCGGGCGCCCTGACCTCATCGAAACCATCGCCAAGGCCGGCGTGGCTGTCGGCTTCGACGGTCTCTTCATGGAGACGCACCCCGAGCCCGCCAAAGCCCTCTCCGACGGCGCGAACATGCTTCCACTACACGAGCTTAAGCCGTTGTTGGAGAAGCTGTTAAGAATACGGAGAGCGGTGGTGTGATGGCTGTTAGCTATTGGCTGTTAGCCTTGGCCGTGCACTGGCGAGAAACTGATGCCTTATAACAACTACTTAGTACATAAACTTAAACTTAGACATAGACTATTCCCTATTCCCTAAACCTTAAACCCTAAACAATGAAAAAAAACAACCTCCACCGACTGATCATCGCCATCCTTGCGGTTTTGTGCTACGGGAACACCCTTACGTTGCACTATGCGCTGGACGACCGCATGGTCATCCTTGAGAGCAAGTACACCATTAAAGGCGGGTGGGATTCCGTGAAGAGCATTTTCACAGAGGACACTTTCACCGGATATTTCGGCAGCGACCATTCTATCGTGGCCGGCGGTCGTTACCGTCCCATGTCGCAACTCACCTACATGATTGAATTCCAATTGTTTGGAAAGAAAATCCGCGAGCAAATCGGCGACCTCGACGATTACTACAACCTGCATAATCCCGCCAACGAGCAACTCTTCTACGACACTCCCCTACCCTTCGTCAACCACTTGATGAACTTGTTGTATTTCATCCTGTTATGCTTGCTTCTGTACGAAGTCTTGGCACGGATTTTCCCGCAATATTCGGGAATAGATTCCCAACGCTCGGAAGCGTCGGCACCGAAGTGGTTCCAGTCGCTACCGTTCATCGCGACGCTGCTGTTCGCCATGCACCCGATTCACACCGAGGTGGTGGCCAACGTGAAGGGTCGCGACGAGATTTTCGCCATGTTAGGAGCCTTCGCCGCGCTATGGGCATCCTTAAAATATGTCGATACCAGAAAATGGTACTGGCTGATTGTAAGCTTGTTAGCCTTCACCTTCGGCATCTTCTCGAAAGAGAACACCATCACTTTCCTCGCGGTGGTACCGTTAGCGATCTACTATCTCCAAAGTGACAAAAAACGTTCCATCGACTATCTCATCACGCTGATTCCGCTCGTGATAGGAAGCGCATTTTTCCTCTATGTCCGCGCCAAGGCGTTGGGCAGCATGATGCAGCCGGACATGACCAGCAACATACTGAACAATCCTTACGTTCACTCCACGCGCGCGCAGCAAATCGCCACCACGTTAATTACCTGGGGCATCTACCTCAAGCTCCTCTTCTTCCCGCACCCGCTCACTCACGACTACTACCCGCACCAAATCGCCATCACTGACTTCAGTAACCCGTTGGTTTGGTTGCTGTTAATAGGCTGTATTGCCTTGGTTGGCTATGGCATCTGGAAGCTGAAGAAGAAGACCGTACCCGCCTTCGCCATCCTCTATTTCATCATCACCTTCTCCATCACCTCCAATCTGCTTTTTAACGTGGGCACTTTCATGAACGAGCGATTCGTTTTCATGGCATCCGCCGGATTCACGTTGCTTGTAGGCTGGTGGCTATACCTGTTGGCCACCGCACACGCGCCCGCACTGCAAAAGACAGCGGTGGGTGTCGGAGCCGTAGTGTGTCTGCTCTTTGGCATCAAGACTTTCACGCGTAACTTCACTTGGATGGACGATTTCACCCTTTTCCTGACGGATGTAAAGACCTCCGACAACAGCATCAAATGCAACATTTCGGCAGGCGGCAGCTGTCTTCAAATCTGGAAGAAGAGTCACAAAGAGCGCGATAAACGCGACGCCTACAAATATCTGGACAAAGCACTGAAATTGGACAGCCACGCCTTGAATGCATACCTGTTGCTCAGCGAGTTAGCTTATCTGGACGAGCGAACCGATCTGGCACTGCAGGCGGCACAAAACGCGGTGCTCATCGATCCTGAGAATCCGCAAGCGCAGAACCTGCTGACCGCAGCATCGCAATCGCAGAAAGCGCACGAGCTGGATCCCGTCAACGAGCTTCTCAACCAAGGAAAAGTGGATGAAGCATGGCGCGAAGTCAACAAAATCCTGGAAAAGGAGCCCGACAACATTGTAGCGAAGAACGTAAAAGGCAACGTTTTAGGTCGCGGATATGGACAGCTGGACGAGGCCATCAAGATTTTCAAGGAGATTGTGGACGAGCATCCCGACTTCTCCAGCGCATGGGAAAACATGGGCATCGCTTACGCCCTCAAAAAGGATTTCACTAACGCCGAACGCTGCCTCCTGAAAGCCCTCGAACTCAGCCCCGACAACGACAACATCAAGCTGAACTTGTACTATATGTATCTGGACAAGGGGGATGAGAAGGAAGCGGCGAAGTATAAGAAGTAATGCTGTTGGCTGTTAGCTGTTGGCTTCTCTGTTCCCTAAAAAAAATACTATCTTTGCGTTTTAAAAACCAAAACCACCTATGGCCTTAGAACAACTTCTGGAAAGAATTAAGAATCAGAAAGTTATCATATTAGGATTCGGTAAGGAGGGCGTTTCAACTTACCGTTTCATCAGGAGACATTTCCCGAAAATGAACCTTGTGATTGCGGATGGCAATGAAAATCTCAAAGTGGATGAGTTTGCCGAAGACAAGCATGTCAAGTTCATCAAGGGGAAGGAGTATGATCGCAACCTCAACCATTACGACTTCATCTTCAAAAGTCCTGGCATCAGTTTCAATCGACTCGACTATTACATTGAGAATGAGAAGATTACCTCTCAGACGAATCTCTTTTTGGAATACTTTCACCAGCATGTAGTGGGTGTGACCGGAACGAAGGGTAAGAGTACCACCTCTTCCCTGATTTTCCATATTTTGCAGCACGCCCGTGGCAATGTCTTTTTGGCGGGCAATATCGGCACGCCCTTCTTCGACATTGTGGAACAGCTTGATTCTGAATCCATTGTGGTGGCGGAGCTGTCGGCGCACCAGCTGGAGTTCGTGCATCATTCACCCGACAACGCCGTGCTGCTGAACATCTACCAAGAGCATCTCGACCACTTCAACTCCTTCAACACGTACCAAATCGCCAAGATGAATATCTTCAAATTTCAGCAGAAAGGTAACTTCTTGGTTTACAATGGAGACGATGAACACATTCCGGGTTGGGTGAAGGGTTACAAACCCGAAAGCGACACCTGCATTTTCGGCACGCAAATACACCCGGGGCTGCACGTGCGTTGCAAAAATCACCTCATCCGCTTCATGAATGACGGCGAAATCGTCGATGAATACGACCTGATCGACTACAAAAACCTCCCCGGCACCCACAATTACTTCAACATTATGGCGGCCATCTCCATTTGTCGCCGTTTGGGCGTGAAGCACAACGACATCATGGATGCACTGCTGACTTTCAAAGGGTTACCGCACCGGATAGAATATGTGGGCGAGTTCAAAGGCATCGAATTCTACAACGACAGCATCTCCACCATTCCTGAATCCGCCATCGCCGCCGTGAAAGCATTGCGCGGCGTAGATACACTCATCCTCGGCGGCTACGACAGAGGCATTGACTACCAAATACTTATTGACTTCCTCAAGGAAAACCCGATACCAAACATCGCCTTCACGGGTCCTGCCGGTCATCGGATGTTGGAAATGTGTCGCGAACAAAACGCACTCCCTGAAAACTACATCGAAACAGATGATTATCAGGAGATTGTGCGTTTCGCCTACAATAAAACCCCGCAAAACGGCGTTGTTCTGCTTTCGCCTGCCGCCGCCAGCTACAACCAGTTCAAGAACTTCGAAGAGCGCGGAAGCTACTTCAAAAAGTTGGTGGTTGGCGATTAGCAGTTAGCAGTTAATAGTACATTCCAAAAGGGCTGCAAGCCCGACACGTGTCAACCCAAGGTGAGCGATAGCGAGCCCTGGGATCACCAAAAAACCAGAATATGAAAAAACAAATCCTTATCCTCTCCCTCGCGGCAATGATGTTCACCGCCTGCGGACAGAAAAACAAAACGGATCAAAATCAGAATCCGATCCAAACTGAGACGGCCAATGATTACGACCATCTGAACCCCGGCCAAAATGACGGGCAGGCAGCCTCATCGGAGAATCTTTCAGGCAAGGTCATCTCCCTCACATCCGATGAATTCATGAAAATCATCAAAATCGACCGAGAAAAGGGACTACTCTACAAAGGAACAACGCCTTGTATAGTAGATTTTTACGCAGAGTGGTGCCGTCCTTGTATGCAACTGAAACCCATCACCGAAAAGTTCGCTGAAAAGTACAAAGGCAAACTGATTATTTACAAAGTCAATGTGGACAAGGCGCAGGACATCTGTCAGGCCTTGGGCATCCAAAGCATCCCCACCCTTTTCTTCTTCAAGGCCAACGCTCAACCTGGCAAAATGGTCGGCGCACCTTCGGAGGAGGAGCTGGGGCAGGTGATTGAAGACTTTTTGAAGTAGATGTTACCATAAACCCATAACTTTGCAAAGACTCGGACTCCTTTTCATCATAGTTTTGGCGCTGGCGACGACAAGGGCGCAGGTGCCGGCGGATTCGCTGCCGGGATTGTTCCAGCGGTGGGACAACCGTTTGGGGGAGCTCGACTACGAGGATCCGGAGATTGTGTCGCTGCACTACCTGTTTTTGCAAGACATCCTCAAGGCGATGGACAAGGTGGATGCGCAGCTGAACACCACGTTGGCGCGAAGCACGAAGACGGATTTCTACGCCACGAAGCAAGCTTTCCGTCATGTCCACAACAAAGCTTTGCAGATGAACGATGTTTTTGCAGAACACAAGGCCGTGGTAGACCAAGTCTTCTACCAACGTGCGATGGAGGAGCTGGCCTATCGCGACACTAACCGCGCGATGTACAACCTTGAGCGCGCCCTGCAATACAACCCGCTCAATCCCGATGCCATGCTGCAAAAATGCAAGATTTTACTCGCGCAAAAACAATTCCAACCCTGCGTGGACCTTATTCACAAAGTTTATACTCAAGCGACCCTTACCGACGAGCAGGAAATGGCGGTTTCTGATTTCACGCTGGAGCTTTACGACCGTCTTTATACGCACGGCAGTGACCTAGTGAAAGTCGGTCGGTCGGCGGAGGCATTGGAGGTCTTCCTCGCCCTCGAACACTTCTGCAACAACATGCCCAGCGGCTACTGCAACGACGACTACTACAAAGGCATTCTGCTCTCGCGCGAAGGGGTCTATGAATCCTACCTCAGCATTGCCCGCGAAGCCGAGAAGCGCGGCAACAAAGAGATGGCGATGAAGTTTTACCGGTACGCGGAAGAGTATCTGCGAAGAAACGAGGAATGATGGATTATAATTAAGAATTAAGAATTATGAATTATAAATTGACATCATTTTTGGGAGTATTACCATTCCTTTTATTATGTAACTGGATTTACGCACAAACTTACGGTTATGTTGAGCCCGTGAGGTCGGCAGTAATATATTCCGGTATTCCTATTCCCGTAACAGTGCAGACGGACGGTCGTCCGGAAGATGTCACCCTCACCATCTCGGAAGGTGTTGTCAAGCATGAGGGGAACGTATATTACCTGCAAGTACCTGATTCCATGCAGGGTAAGCTCGTAACCGTTTCTGTCGTGAAAAAGAAAACGGGAAAAGAGATCGGTTCATCCAAATTTCGCGTTTATAAAGTACCTAATCCCAATCCAAGCCTCGGAGCATTGTTCAGAGAAGGGTATTATACGGCGGATGAAATTCTGCGATATACAAGACTTAGAGCCACAGAACGGGCAAATTTCCCTTACGATGTGAAATGGTATGTGATTTCGTTTCGGACCACCGTAATCAGTCAGGGCAAAGTTGTCGCTGACGAAATCTGCTACGGGGATTCCATTCCCATGTCCATCCAACAGATCATCCGCAAAGTCCCGAGCAATTCATCCGTCACTTTCAGTAACATCATTGCGCATTCGGAAGCTGGTGCAATGCGTACCTCCACGGACTTCACCGTCTTCATTATCAACCCGAATGATTCGGAAAAATATCCGGAAAAGATTGCCGAAGGAAACTTCGATCCAGAAAATGAGCCATCGTTTCCTGGCGGTACAGATGCTATGAACATATTCTTGGCAAAAGAGATTCAATACCCTGAAGTGGCCCGTAACCACAACATACAAGGGGTCGTTTGGTTGGAATTCACCATCGAACCCGACGGTAGCATCACCAATCCGAAAGTGGCCACTCCGTTGTTCGCGCCATGTGACGAGGAGGCTCTTCGTGCCGTCAAAGCCATGCCCAAATGGATCCCTGGACTCTACCGCGGCTTGCCCGTCCGCAGCAGCTACCGGTTACCCATCACTTTTAAGATGATGTAATAAACTTCAAAAGAGAAAAAAAATGTATTTTTGCCAACATAAAACTAATTATACTGCACTATGAGCCCAACTTTTAAAAAAGAACGAGGTTATACCTTTAAAATTTACTCCAATGAAGAAGAGCGCTTACATATTAATGTGGTAAATGATAATGACGAGGCTAAATTTTGGTTAGAACCTCAAATTGAATTAGCTAATAATTATGGTTTTTCAGAAAAAGAAATAAATGTAATCACCAAAATAATACAGAACAATGCAGACACTTTTAGAAAGCAATATAGGCAACACATCGGCAAACGTATTGATGATTAACAGTCAAGGTATTATGATTTCCGTGTGTGGAAATGACTATTTTTTGTCGTACAACCGCATTCCATGGATGCTTTCCGCTGCTATTGGTGACGTGCTAAATGTCCGTATGTCAGGCCGGAACGCCATCGAATGGCCCGCTCTCAACGTGGATTTGGAAATTGAAAGTCTCCAGCATCCAAAACGCTACCCTCTTATCATGAAACGTTCTGAAACAGAAGTACTTTAATATGAAAAAGCTCCTCTTTTTAGCCTTGGCGACCATCCTCGTGGCCGCCACCTTCGCCCAGGCCCCTGCGAAGTACTGGGTGGCGTTCACCGACAAGAAGGGAACGCCCTACTCCATTGACAAACCCGAGGCGTTCCTGTCGCCCCGCGCCCTCGAGCTGCGCAAGGCGCACGGCATCGCCATTGACGAGCGCGACCTGCCCGTGAACCCCGAATATGTGAAGCAAGTGCTGGCCCTCGACACGGCCGCCCGCTGCTTCACCACCTCCAAATGGCTGAACGGCATGACCGTCTATGCCACGCGCGAGGACATGAAGGAAGCCATCGAGAAGCTGCCTTTCGTGGATTCCGTGGAGCGCACCATCACCATGAAGGAACCAGAACCGCCGATAGAACCCGCATACGTTTTCCCAGGGAACGCTGGCAAGCCGAAGCTCACTTATCAATCTGATATTCAAAAAGATAACGACTTCGACTACGGCAAGGCGAAATTTCAGGTGCGCATCAACAACGTGCACTGGTTGCACCGTATGGGCTTCCGTGGCGAGAACATGCAAATGATGGTGCTCGACGGTGGATTCCAAAATATTGACTCCATCAGATGCTTCGAGAACCTGCGCAACGACAACCGACTGCTGGGTGCGCGAAACTTCGTGCAACCCGAAAAAGACCCGATGCGCAAGCATACACACGGCACGATGGTGCTCTCCTGCATCGCATCTTACATTCCCGGTTTGCTCGTCGGCACCGCCCCGATGGTGCAAGTCTTTGTCGCTCAAACCGAGGATGGTCGCAGCGAGAATCGCATTGAAGAGGACAACTGGGTGGCTGGTCTGGAGTATGCCGACAGTCTTGGTTGTCAA
>Ga0310690_10011061_pt1 | contig 11165 bp, 2 predicted proteins | sample AusTroGonzalo_MG_2_FD_207661 | JGI IMG/M metagenome (GOLD analysis project Ga0310690, IMG submission 207661) | Bovine rumen microbial communities from tropical cattle in Woodstock, Queensland, Australia - Gonzalo_04 (v2) (version 2) | ecosystem: Host-associated > Mammals > Digestive system >...
AGAACGTTGTACTGTGTAGGGGCGGACCTTACCGTTGGCCACAGCCACGTGTTCAGGATGAACGGCATAGCCCTTCAGGGCCTCTTCGCTCTCCAACGTGCTGTCAAGCATCACGTCAGCATTCGACGATGCCAAACGTCCGTCAACGTGTACTTTTACGTCGATGAGTCCTGGTACTTTGCCTACCAAGCCTTCCAAACCTTCCTTAATACCTGCCTTAACGGCCTTCTTCTCTTCTTCTGAGAGTTCTGGATTCAGTGTCCAGAGAATAACATGTTTTACCATAATTTATTTTATTTTTAAGACAACTTGGACAACTTTAACAACTTTAACGCTGCAACGCCAAACTCCGACTCGTCAGAGAACCTTTATATATTGTTGTTTTAGTTGTTTTGGTTGTCTTCATTATTTCATTTCTTTATTTGATTTAAGGTGCATCTGCACCTCTTTCACTGGGTGACGGAACCAAATCTCTGCTGCATGTAGCATCAGGCGTTCGCCCTTCGTGCCATAGAGTTCGTCGCCCACGATGGGACGGCCCAGTCCGTCAGGATGTGCACAGTGGATGCGCAACTGGTGGGTGCGGCCCGTTTGTGGATATAGCGCTACAATATTAGGACTGATGAACTCGTAGTCTGTCACCGCCCGCTTCCCATGTTCCATATCGACAACCTGTCTGGGCCTATTCATGGGGTCTGGCCTGATTGGCAGCTCAATCCTACCTCTTCCATCTTCCATCTTACTTCTTCCATCTAACATCGCTAGGTACTTCTTTTTCACCTGATGTTTGATGAACTGCTCTTGCAGAGCACGATAGACGTCTGGCGACTTGGCAATAATCAGCAGGCCGCTGGTACCCATGTCCAACCGATGGGCAATCATACTACCAGGATAGCGCTCCTGCATGACTGTTTCGACAGAATACTCAGAGACGCGTCCAGGCACAGACAACATACCACTGGGTTTGTCGACCACCACGAGCCATTCGTCTTCATAAACCACAGGAATATCCATTTTCTGAAAACCTGACAATTCTGGATCTGGATCCACCTCCAGTCCTTGCAGCATCCACGTTAAAATAGGTTTACATTTTCCACGACAAGCCGGATAGTAGTTCAGGTGTTGGCGCAACTCCGTTTTCGTCGATTCACCCCACCAGAATTCTGCCATACAGACAGGCTTCAACCCGTGTTGGTAGGCATACTGTAACAACTTTGGCGCACAGCAATCACCCGTACCACCTGGGGGCATCGGAAACTTTTTCCTCAGCTTGGGCTTGTCGTAGTAATCTTGCCAAATATCCACCAAATCCTTCACCGCCCCTCGGGCATTCAAAAGTTGGTATTGATGGAATAGCCACTCTTGTAAATTTTGTGACATCTGTTTAGAGATGAGAGGTGAGAGATGAGAGGTGAGAGATATGATTTTTTCTTGTTGCTTAAAGTAGCCGTCAGGCTGCTGCGCATCATATACGGGAGGCACGAAATACTCCCAATCATTTCGCCCTTCCAACAAACCGCTATACGCTGCTAAGAAGCACAGGGGGACAGACCCCATGTGCGATGTGTCGCACAGAGGGTCTGTCCCCCTGTGCTCTCCATCTTCCCTCTCCACCACCAGCACGCCAAACATCTTGCCTTCTTGCGGATTGATACGGGCAATCTCAGCCTGCACCTCCTTGGCTGCCAATTGGCACAAAGGATGTGGCTCATAAGCAAAAGGATACGTGAACCGCTCTGGCTTCTGGATGTCTGTATGCAGCGGATGTATCACCATAGATGTCCATTCTTATGGGGTTGGGGTGACGACTTTCTACTTACCGATTATTACGTTCGTATCACCCGTCACATCGGCATTATTGCCACCACCATACACGTTACCACGAATGTCAACGCCCTTAATGACATACTTTTTGTAGTAAGTTACACCTTCTAGTGCTTTAATATGATTGGTTTCAGTATAAGTATAATTAGGTGCTGTTCCGGTACGGGTGTAATATTTCTCTCCTTCCGGCAAAGTCGGCAAGATTTCACCCTCCTTAATAACTACCGCCATATACTCATCCTCTCCAACTCGAGTACCAATGTTAACACTCGTTTTACCAATAACCTCAGCAGCGTTACCACCACCAAAGACATTAGTGATAGCACCTATAGCATCTTTTTTATGATAAGGGATAGGATAACTTCCTTCAACAGTCTTTTCAACTAACTGACCATCTTTGACAGCCATATCTTTCCAATCGGTACCATCTTTTCCGATTTCCGCACTGCTTTCAGAAGCTTTGCCACCTAAAGCCACATTGATATTCACAGTAGGATCACCCACCATCACAGCCGTAGAACCATAGCCACCACCATATACGCTACCGATACTGGTAAACGACTTGACATTCACTACAGGATCCTTGTAAGCCTTTTTCGTACCTGACTCTTTGATTGTTCCATTATCGTTATAGCCATAGACGGAGTAAGGAGCCAGGTTACCACCACCATACAGTTCGCCAATGATGATGGGCCTACAACCAATCTCCTCGATATTCACCTCGATGGGTCCACGAATAGTACCACTGATATTATTACCACCAAACACACGGTCGAAAGTTCCGTTGGTGATATTCAGCGTCACACCACCCTGGATGTCAGCAGCCTCAGCACCGCCATAGGCTGCTTTCAAACCAGGGATACAAGCCATATAAATCTTAGCATCGGCATCCATCGGGGCGCTCTTACCACCGCCATACACCTCACCGACATTGAATGGACAACAATCTTCAGTTCCTTGCTTCTCTTCAAGTAAAGTGATGGCTGTTTCACGCACATTACCCTTCGTGTTCGAACCACCAAAGACGTGGTTAATCAGACCACCAAAGACATTCACGGCAGCCTTACCTGTCCCATACACATATTTCTCCTTAAAAGTCTCTGAAGTTTGCTCGTCTGTAGTTCTCTTTTCTTTGGTGTTATAAGTATCCTCCTCAGCAGAATAGTCGTAGAATCCCACATTAGCACCTGGGTTATCCTGATAGCTCACTCCTTCGTTGTAGGTAATTCGGTCTGCGCCATTACCGCCACCGAATAGTTCATCTATCTCAAACGTACCATTCACCGTCACTTCCGTAGCTGGTGTTGAGGCTGCATTACCACCACCATATACTTGCCCAATACTGGTGCGTTCGCAACCATCAATAATCACGTGCGTGGAATAGGTCGTATTCTTTCCGTCGTAGTTATTATCAGTTGCATCAGGACCTTTTGGCAAGTAGGCAGCCATGTTACCACCACCATAGACCGCCTTCACGTCAAAGCGCCCTTTTTCCTTGGCATTCGTCACAGCTGGCTTATAGCCTTCTTGGCCCTCTGTACCGATTGCCGGTGTATTAGCTATCTGTGTAGCTGCAGCGTTCTGCGTTGCATAGACATGCACCGTCACATTTTCCTGTGGCGAACTGTTCACATTGTTACAGCCAAAGATACTACCCTTAACGATGCAACCCCTAAGCACATCTTTATTCAACTCAACGGTAACGTTCTTCGAGACTGCAAATCTCACCTGATCAACTGCAGCCATGCCTCTGGTACCCATACATCCGCCATAGACATTCTGAAAAATTTCGCCGCCTTTCAGGTTTACAGTGATATAGCCATGGTCTGGGCCATCCTGCATTTTACCGTAAAGAGGATTGGGGATATACTCTTCAGGATTGTCTGGGTTTTTCATCGTCGTCAGGGCGAAATAGGTACCTACCGATGCGATACGTCCACCACCATAGACGGAGCCATACATCGTACCACCATTAATATTCAGCTCAACGTTACCACCCACAGTACCTGCCGTCAATGCTGTAGGTGATCCCTGTCCTCCACCGAACACATTGCCGTCGAAACCTGAGGTTGTGCCATCCGTCACAGAGCCTATCACGACATTGTCGCTGATGGTTGTTGTAGCTTTATTCAATACATGTCCGTCCTCACCGCCACCATGCACAGAGCCATATACCCTGCCACCAGAAACAGTCACGTTGGAATTCTGCACATTCGTAACCGTATTAAAGAAGATACGCTTGTCACCCATGCCGGCTCCAAAGATATGACCAATGGCTGGATTCAGGAGGATCTCACCCTTGGTACGAGGCACACCCACCGTTCCGCCTGTCATGGTAACAGAAACGTCACCCAGCACATCAGACATCTCACAGCCACCATAGACATTATTCAGGATATGACCACCCATGATTTCCAACGTTGCACTACCTTCTACGCGACCTGCCGAGAATAACCATTCACCTGGTGCAAACGGATAATAACCAGAACCGCCCGCAAACACATTACCATAGAAGGTGTGACCGTCAGTAGCCACCATAAAACCTCCCTCTGCCGATTTACCAGTCGTGTACTTACCATTCTCGCGAGCAAACTGGTCATAAGGCGCACCATCGTCAATATAGTTCCAATGGTGAGTAGGTTTCAGGTTCGTTGATTCTGATGCCCATTCTTCTGCACTATAGGCATTCTCTACTCCGTCACCACAACCTATCTGGCACTCATTGTCACCTTCGTTATCACCGCCAATGACAACCTTCGTATTACCCAGCACATGTCCACTCTCGCTACCACCATACACAGAGCCTCTGACAAAGGCCTTACCTTTGATGGTCAGCTCGGTACTGCCAAAGTAAGCACATATCTCAATATTCTTATAATTATCCGGGTCTAATGCATCACCTCTACCACCACCAAACACATGACCAAAGTCGTCAGGACCATCTGTCTTGTCCATCTTCATATTCTTTGTACCTATCTCACCGCCAGTAACGGTAACTTTACATAGACCTGTACCATACTTACATGCCAAAGGTTTTTTAAGTGGCACCTCCTTGTCTAAAGCTGCTTGTGCAGCAACATATGTTTCATCAGCAAAAGTGGTGTATGTTCCCACCGATCCCATGGCACCACCACCATAGACATTGTGTATAATGTGGCCGCCATCAATCTCTACGTTGGTATTGCCAAGCACGATACCTGCCAGGAAGTTGAACATATCATTAAACTCATTCCCTTGTGAATCTGTTTTGCCACTACTGTATCGGTCAGTACCACAACCGCCACCATACACATTACCACGGTAGGGATAGCGTGGACCTTCGTAGGCTTGTCCCGATTCTTCATCGGTAATGGGTGATCCCGATTCAATACCTATCGTTCCACTATACACCTTGACATGCGTATCATTGAAGGTATGCCCATTCTCTCCACTACCATATATAGACCCCCTAATCTGCGGATTCGCCAGGTCAGGAGTCTCGCTCTGGGTTCTTCCTATTGTCACATTCGTATCGTAAACCCATGCCAGACGATCGTTGGGATCAACTCCATCTCCTACATCAGGTTTAGCCACGTCACCTCGTGACGAACCGAACACCATGCCATTGTTCTCACCGTTGGTACCAATCGTGCCACCCGTAATGGTGACATTGGTAGTGCCACCATTTGTTTCTGTCTTACGTGCTATAGGTGCCCCTACCGCTACTTCCGGATGCTCAGCGTGATCGTCTGCATCCGCATACTCGAATTCACCCACTGAGCCGTAAGCACCACCGCCATAGACATTATGGTATATCTTGGTTGTCTTACCTTCCTCCTGACTAATGGTAACATTGGTATTGCCTTTCACGAGTCCAGCCAACTTGTCACTGTCCTTTCCCTTACCGCCACCATACACATTGCCATACTCAACACCACCTTGGCCCTGGGCACCAATGGTTCCGCCAGTAACTTTAACATCAGTATCGCCGTCTACACCAGATTCTTCACCACCACCGTAGATACTTCCACCTACGGTAGTATTGCCTTTAATTGTCAGATCGACAGAACCGACAGAACCAAGATTTGAAGAACTTATATTTTGTGTAGTGATAACTTGTGTGCCGTCAAAGCCTGCACCTCCTTCAGAAGGGTAATTCTCAACTTGTGTCCATGTGAATTTATCCGTCCCAGAATAAGTTCCAGGCTCAAACATACCCGATGAACTATTGAAATTAGGTGCTTTTGTAAAACCATCACTCCTCACCGCAATTTTTGGCAATGTGGCAGAATATCCTGCACCGAATACATTACCTGTTACCTCACAATCTTCAAGTGATGACTTAGCTTTACCAGAAACTTTTCCTAAGCTACCGCCACCATAGAAGTTTTCAAGAATCTTACAACTCTTCAGCGAAGATTCCACATCATTACACTGCGCCAGCGAGAAGGATACAAACTTCACAAATAATCGGGCACCTGTTGTTCCAGAGCTCCACACGAAAAACTCATAATCGAAATCAGTTGCGATACCTGGACCTTTCTTGCCATATTGGTCTGCTGCACCAGTTCCTGCTTGTTTAGAATTGGTGCTTGCTCCATCAAAATAATGACCCTTATCTGTTGTATAATAGCCTGCAAGTGTACTCCAAGTCGGGTTACCAGACTGGTCATAATATTTCTTTCTACTATAGGAATTTCCGCCGTAACCAGCACCGAAGTATTTTCCGAACACACAGCCTTCTGCCGTCGTTTTCACCTTCTTCCCCGATGCCATATTGCCGAACTTAGGACCGCCACAAAACAGGGTTACATGACTGTTGAAAATATCCGTAGTGATGTTGCCCTGAACAGGCTTGGCATCATTAATACCTCCGCCAAAGAACTCGGTGATGTCTGCATTGTAGATTTGCCATTGGATATTTCCTTTGGTTGTAGCTGATTCCGATTTTCCTATCTGCTCCTGTCCTGCCCCAGCCAATTCGCCAAAGCGGCCACCGCTGATATAACATTCTGCATTGTCATCACGAATATTCGAATTTGGGTTATAAGTGCCTGTCAAATAGAAACTGTCGTAATCGCCACCAGTTACCGATACCGGCACATGTGGTGTTGACTGTTTGCCATCGCTATGAGTACCCATGCTGAACTCATGTATCCACACATTTCCACCTACATGTATATAATATACTTTGCCATTAACAGCAGTATTCTGAGTAGAGACAAATTGGTCAAAAACACCTCCTTGAAGAATAAGAGGGGCATCAACCTTACCACTATTGTCTTCATAAGGTGCGCTAGAGTTTTTTCCTAAATTTTCGTACTCAAACTGTGAAAAATACATCAATGAAGTATTGGTGATCTCAAACCAGCCTTTGGTCCTACAGATGGTCATGTTGCAGATGAGACTTGCTCCATTAGGTTTCTGGGCCTGCGCCGTTCCAATGACATCCAGAAAATCAAAACGAATTGGACTTATAAGCAAACGATTTTTATGGTGATAAACAAGACTGTAATCAGGCTCATGGTCGTTATCCTTGTCCACAGACATCAGGGTGAAGGGGATATCTCCGTTTGAAGGCACACCATCCAAATGAAGATTACCAACCAACACTACTGCATTGTCATAGACTGTAGAACCTGGTGATTCAATCGTACCAAGGGCTGCGCTGACAGAAGTTTTAATAACCTGATTTGCATCCCCATTAAACGTTGCGCCACTACCCACCTGTGTACCCATCTGGCTAACATTTTGTTTGCCACCATAACTGTTATTATATACTACATCGTAGTTCGCATCAGAGACGTATGCAGCCTTTGCCCAATAGGGTTCGATGGTGATGGAGGTTACCCCATAGGGGACATCAAAATAAGCTCCCTGTGAGAATACACGACCACTCACAGAATAGAGGTCTTTATTCGAGCTCTTGCGGTCGGCATAATTATGATTAGGATAATCTGTAACACCACTTGTGGGATAGTTTGCCGAGGTATAATCATTGTCATTTATGGCTGTAATTTCTGTAATCTTCCATCCCGTCACCACACGGTTGCCGGTATAGTTGCCTGTACCCACATCGTTGTAGTATGGCAATTGCACCTTATCGTAGTTAAAGTTGAAACGGTCTTCATCTTTGTCAGTTCGAGTTAGCTCAAGGTAGGTTCTCTTTAAACTGGCACCTGTGGGCCATGATTGTCCTCCAGTGGGATTGCTGCTGCTACCGCTGATAGTAACGGTAAGTGTACGTCTTAGAGAAGGAAGCTTTCCACCCTTGTTGCGCCCTACTGATGCGCTATCAGGAGCATTCTCAAAGTCAGGATTGATGATAGAAGGATAGTATCCTTGAGCTTTTAAAATGGGATAAGGATGGGGGGTGCGTCCACTTATACTTCTGTCTGCCGTTTCCAACACCCATTTTGCCATCTGATTGCCATTGTCCGCAGAGCCTGTAGCGTAAAATGCTGCCAGTTTCTTATTACTGTTCAGCAACAGACGGTAAAACTCAAAACGGTTCAAGTACTTTTCTTCAACGGCCAATGCGCAATTGTACTTGCCTTCGGTGATTGCTGCCGTCTTCAATTTATCGTAAGCATAATAGTTGAAGGTATTCAAACCGCCTTGCAGGTTGTTGATATTACTGCCGCCATATATAGGAGATACTTTATTGCCGCTTGTGATATCTCCATAGAACATACAATTCATCACCATAGTACGGATGTCGCTGGCTGTAGAAGCAAAATAGTTATAACCTACAATACCGCCAACATTACTACTATTACCTACTCCACTGACGTTGGCATAGCTATAGCAGTTGATAACACGGGCATAACAGTTATCATTATTATTTTTATCTCCCAATATACCCACAATGCTACCGACTAATCCATTACCACTGACACTGCCAGGCAACACACCGCAATTATAGATGGCACCAATTTTATCTGAAGTACCAGTAAGCACGTTGGCAATGCCACCAACATTTGTACCGCTGGAAATATTCACACCCTCAAGCACGATATTCTTTACCGTACCACCATTAACTGTTTGGAAGAGGGCATGAGTAAGACCGGAGATCTTCGGGAAGCTACCGTCAGCCTGAGCTTCACCTTCAAAGGTTCCTGTAAATGCTGTTGCTGAATAAAAATTAGCTAGCTCTTTGGCATCTATATCGTCCACAAGGATATAATGGCCATCAGAAGAGTAAGTGACAGACGTCATGCCACTTGTAATTCTTATCCCTCCTTCGGTCAATGACTTAAAGGTTGCCATAACATAAACACCATCATAATCAGCGGGAACAGTAAAGACATACTCTGCTGAATTGGGATTTTTTACACTACTGATAATATCTTTATCTGTTCGTCCTGAACCAGAATACATCGTTCCAGGAATCACATCGGCGAATGCAGGTGTACGTCGCTCTGGAGCATTGGCCTTTCCTGGATCAACCAGTTTCTCCACAACAATGTCCGATGCTTTGATATAATATCCCTCACCTGGCGTAATGGTCAGGGTCACTGTATGTTTGCCGTCAGTATCAGCCACTATTCCGCCATTCCCCACTGTTCCTGTTCCTGTTACAGTTCCCGTAATCGTAATATCGCTGTTACTAAACGAGAAGTTACTTTGAGCCCACACTCCACTTGCAACTCCAAGCCACAGAGTCGTTACCAATAAAAAGAACCGTATTATCTGTTTTATATCTTGTTTCATATCATCATCTGCATTTATTTATGATTCACTTCACAACTGTCTTGAGCTTCGCTCGAGCTCGTTCACGTTCGGAACAGCCAGAGCTTGCTCTATTGTTCTCTCACTTAATCACGACCTTATTTCCATTATTGATATACAATCCCTTCGTGGTGGGCTTACCGTTCAGGCGACGTCCATCGATGGTGTACCATCGTTCACTTCTTCCATCTTCCATCTTCCATCTTCCATCTTCTATTCCTGTCATGTCATTCCATGCTATTTTCAGACGGGCTGGTGCTGGGGTTGAGGATGGAACAGTATGGTTCGGGTTGAGATAGACCTTACCCTTTTTCATGTTTCCCGCCTTGTTGAAAACAAACTCGTTATTATAGAGTACGTAAATTTGTTTAGTTGCGAAAGGAGCAGATTCTGTTCCACTATCATAACCGGTGGTTGCCTCTGTCACTTCCTCCAGCATATTTCTGTCTTTCTGATCTTGAGTCACATCTCCGCTCTCAACATCTGTCACCACGAATCCGTTGATTTGTTTATGGGAAACCAACAGTACTGGCACACCAGCAGGAATATAATCCAACGGCTCTGGTATGGCCCATTCTCCTTCAATGCCTGAAATGATGAAAGCGCAAACTCCTTCTGGCAAAGCATGTCCGATAGTAGCACCAGAACTTTCTGCCACGAAGGTTGCCGACCATTCTTGTTGGTCAGAATCGGTGGTGAAGGACACAACAGCATTCCTGACACTAAAAGAGCCTGTATAATTACCTATGCCCGTGACAGTTCTTAAGGAGTATTTGGTACTGGGATCCGTATCATTGCCTACGGTGTAATCTGTGTTTATCACCAGTGCGCTACCAATAACATCATCCGTCAGAAGGATAGTGTTACTCTCACCAAAGTCAAGGATATAGTCAGAGGTAAGAGTACCATTACCAATACTTTTTTGTGTAATGGTGAATAACTGCGTATTGGCAGTAGGTAATTTGTAGTTGCCTGCTTTATCGCCTGTAAGTGACGCTGTAGCTGGATAGTCTACTCCTGCATTGGTTTGAGCGCCTAATACAGTGACAGTAATGGCATCATTATTCACCATTCCCGTAACAGTAGCTGTGGGAGCATGCTCCTCTCCGTCATAAGTGAAAGATGGCGTTGCATCATCCCAAGTAAGTCCGACTTCCTTCTGTTCTACGGTCAACGTACCTGCAACGAAAGAAATGTCATAGTTATTACTTGTCAAACCTTTAGGTGTAATGGTATAAGTACCCACATCACCAAACTGCTTATAGTTGTAATCGTAGTCAACTGTACCTTCCAGCACACCTGACACACTTTCTGTCTCACCATTCACAAAACCATCGTAAGTCACGCCATTACCTGAAGGAGCCTGGCCGTAGGTGATGGCGTTATCAGTAGCAGTAACACTAAGTGCCGCCTTGGTAATAGTGAAACCCTGCGTATTGTCGGCAGGCAGTTTATAGTTACCTGCATTTGTGCCAGTTAGTCCTGAAGCTGTGGCAATGTGGTTACCTGCAGCTATTTGGTCACCTGACACCGTAACAACTACCTCATCATTATTCACAATACCAGTAGCAGTAGCAGTGAGGCAATGACTTGTACCATCATAGGGGAAAGATGTAGTTTCGCTCCAATCA
>Ga0310690_10011062_pt1 | contig 11164 bp, 7 predicted proteins | sample AusTroGonzalo_MG_2_FD_207661 | JGI IMG/M metagenome (GOLD analysis project Ga0310690, IMG submission 207661) | Bovine rumen microbial communities from tropical cattle in Woodstock, Queensland, Australia - Gonzalo_04 (v2) (version 2) | ecosystem: Host-associated > Mammals > Digestive system >...
CAGTTTGCAAAAAGTAAGGATTCGGGAAGGTATCATTTGGCAAGCTCAACAACTTCTCATAATTTTCCCTATCCATACAAACATCTAAATCATCATCCCAAGGAATAAACCCCTTGTGCCTAACTGCTCCCAACAATGTCCCAGCAAATACTTGAAATTTTATATTGTGACTTTTACACACATCGGAAAATATTTTCAACAAATCAAGTTCAACTGCCCACACCTTCTTCATTTCAGAAGAAACTTCATAGCCACAACGGACCTCTGCGTCTAAGAATCCGTTTGGTAAATCAATTGAAATTGGCAAGTTCATTTTATAATTATGGGTGTGGATCAATTCTAAAAGAAACCTATATTAAAGACACTATCTCCCCTATCGGCATGCAGAGTTCCTCGCTTGCCTCCTTGGCGCGTTCGCATTCCAAGATGCGCTGCGCTGCCTTCATGGCAGCAGGATAGGCCGCGCGGAGAAGATGATTGGCATATATTACAATATTTACGCCAATATCCTTCAGCTCGGTCTCGGTTATCTGCGCGTATGTCGACGGAACCACTATCAATGGCGTTGTAGACGAAACTTCGGTCCGAAAGCGCCGCGTGAAAGAAACTACCTCGTCTGGCGTCTTTGACTTGGAGTGTATGAGTATGCCGTCGGCACCCGCATCTATGTAAGCGCGGCAACGTGCAATGGCGTCATTCTCCCCTGCGCCGGCAATCAAGGACTCGCATCGCGCAAAGATCATGAAGTCATCTGTGACCTGCGCCTGCTTTCCAACCTTTATCTTGTGGCACTGCTCTTCGACCGAAGCCTGTTTCTGAACGTTGCCGGATTCAAGCAGGGAATTCTGCTTCAAGCCGACTTTGTCTTCTATGACAACTGCGGATACGCCAAGCCGTTCCAACGAGCGCACGAGGAATACAAAATGCTCCGGTAACCCACCCGAGTCGCCGTCATATATTATCGGCTTTGTCGTCACTTCCAAAATGTCGTTGACCGTGCGCAAACGAGAGGTTAGATCGACGCTCTCGTTGTCTGGCTTGCCCTTCACCGTTGAATCGGTAAGGGAGCTCAGCCACATGGCGTCAAACTCATGCCGGACGTTGTCCTTCGTCACAAACGCGTTTTCCACGATCAAGCCCGAAAGACCGGAATGTGCCTCCATGACGCGGACGAGTGGCTTTGCGCCCAGCAGACGGCGCAAACGGCGGCGGCGGATGTCAGGCGTTGTGCCGACCTCCCGAATGGCCTTGTTCAGCTGCGTGGAGGAAATGCCCTCTGTGTACTCCGGCTCCACAAGCTTGCCGCCCCAAGTGGCAAGCGTGTCGATTACTCGCTGGCGGGTCTTGGCCTGAACGCCCTCGCGCCAGTCTGTTCCATGGACTACGAAGTCTGGCTTTAACTTCAAAAGGTTAGGTATGTAGTCGAGCTGTTCCTGGGGGATTACCTCCTCAACCCCTTTCAGCGCCCTGACTACTGCTGCGCGCTGCTCGTAGTTCATGTAAGGGAGTCGCTTGTAGCTCGCAATCGCCGCGTCTGTAAGAACCCCTACCGTGACCACTCCAAGCTTGGTCGCTTCGTTTATTATGTTAAGGTGTCCGGGATGGATGATGTCCGCGGACATAGCCACATAAACACGTTTAGACATTGAAAATCTCCTTTGATATCTTGCAGGGATTGTTCGCCAGACGCTGCGGATTGACGTTCTCAAGAAGCGCGTCCACCAGCAAACCCCAACCAATGGAGTTTCTCGACGCAAACTCCCTTAACGAGCAAAGCGATGGCACTTCCTTGATGAACTCAGGATGACCGTTGGCACGGCATACATAGTCGAACATCATGTAGACGGCATGGCCGTGGGGGACCCCGTATTTCTGGGTCATGTAGTACGAGAGGGCATGCGCCGCAGTCGTCCTTGAAATGTCGATAGCCCGGCCCGCCCAATACGAGCCTAGCATCTGCTCTCCCTCCGACATCAACTCAAGTGCTTTCCTGGCATAGCTGCGGCTTTCGTCTGTCGCCTCCACCGCCCAGAGCGATTCGACGGCCTGGGCATATGCATCAAACTCCGTACACGCCCTACGATACTCTGTCTGGGCTTCCGCAAACTCTGGAATGAGCAGTTGATCCGTAGGAAGGTATCCTACGTTGTCGGCAGAACATTTCCGCCCATGGTCGTAATAAACGGCGAAGCGCGTTGCCTCTGCGCCCGTTCCAGCGGTTGTCGGCACCGCCAGAAAAGGAACTGGCGCATCGTCCCTCAATCCGCGAAGCAACTTTGCAGTGTCAATCACGGTTCCTCCGCCAACGGCAATGAATGCGTCAATCTTTCCAGGCAGCAAACGCTTCTTGTCTTCGACATCTTCCGCCCGGGCGTTTTCGCCGACCGTGGTTAGATGCGTTACTCGCTTGCCTTCAAGAAATGGCGCAAAGAAATCTTCCGCCCCGCACGCCGCATACGAATTGCGCCCCGTGACAAGCACTATGTCGTTCTTGGCCTCCAGCCAGCGCGCCAGAAACGCCCTCGAATTACTCGCGTTGTAAGCCATTCCCACTGGATTAAACCCTTATTTTACACTTGTAAGAGATTTCAACCGCGCCATGAACAGATCCTTGTTTACTTGCGGAGGCTCCTTGGGCCGGCCAAGGTCTTTCCGCGCGCCCTTGGAAACCTTTACCTCTACAAACCGCAGGACATTGCCATGGCCACCACTCCAACTAGTGGATGCCAAGCTTGACGCTAGTCGATCTCTTTCAGGGCTCATAATTGGCAATTCCAACCCAGGATGTACAACATCGTATCCAAGCGCTTCGGCAACGGTCATTAAATCTATGTCATTCCCTACCGTAGGCTGCCCGCCAACTGAATCGTGCGCCGCGTTATTGAGGACAATATGAGTGAGATTCCCGCATAAAGACTGCGCGGCAATCGCCATATTCCCCATATGCATAATTGAAGCACCATCGCCGTCAATGCATACAACTTGACGATCTGGCTGAGCCTTGGCTATGCCAAGCGCGATCATCAACGCATGCCCCATTGAGCCAACGGTAAGGAAATCGCGAGAATGATCTTGCCCGAGTCGCTCACGCGTCTCGTATACCTCTCGCGATATCATACCAGTAGTCGAAACAACGACTGCATCTTCCGGCAAAGCCTTCAGAATTATTTCAATCGCTTCTTCACGCTTCAGGTCTGAGATATTTCTTTTCTTGTTCTTAAGATAGTAGGTCTTGAAAAGTCCCTTCCTGACAATCAATGCTACCGGGCACGATTCCAATTTCGCTCGCTCAACTACATTCTTCGCCAGATCAAGAGCAGCTGTTTCGTCGTCCGGGAGAATCTCGGTTGGAATATCTAATGTTTCGAAAAGCGGAACCGTTATCTTCCCTTGCTTCACATGCTGCGGCTCATCCTTGACTCCTGGCTCGCCTCGCCATCCAACGAGCAGAACCATAGGTATAGAGTAGACATCTTGGTCGGCCAGGCTACATAGCGGATTTACGGCATTACCCTGCCCAGAATTCTGCATATATACTAATGCGGGCTTGCCAGTGGCAAGATAATGCCCTGCCGCCAGTCCGACCGCCCCGCCTTCATTAGCCGCGATTACATGGCTATCAGCGCAATTATCGGTCAAGTAAGCGCAAAACGACTTAAGAAGAGAATCGGGTACGCCAGTAAAGAAATCGACGCCCGCCGACTCCAGCACATCAACAAATCGCTTAACATCAATCATTTGCCGCGTATTATACTATTTCCCTTTATTCCCACGCAAGAGCAAAACCGCCGCGAGGGCCAAGGCGTCGATATTTGTCGGCGTCATCGCCGGCAATCCACTGGCAGAGGCGGTTCATTGCAGTTGCGTCGATTCGCGTCATAGGCTTCTCTGCGGGCGTCCACTCCCAAGCCGCCAGGGCAAACATCAAAAGCCGCCCTTCCGCGCAAACGTCAAAATAGGCCCAAGCGGCTTATTGAGCGTCGACAGGCCTTGTTTAGCATCAAAACCAAGGGAAATTTCGCCGCGAGCGCTTCACGGGCTATCTGACGCTCGCCGTCGCTTATGCAAGGCGATAGCAATACCGCGCCGTGCCGCGCGGCGGCGAAGAGCGCTTTGTGCCTCGCCGTATTCGGGCGAAGTTCGCTCTATTATCGGCTCGCCGTTGGGGTCTTTGGTGATCTTTAGCCCGCCGCAGCGCTTCGGCACTCGTTTGTAGACGGAAAATCGGCGCGAGCATTGAACATGGGCAAAAGGCAATTACGACTTTGAATAAATCGCGCCTCGCCCTTTTAACCGACACCAAAGATCAGTCAATTCGCAATGTGCCGCGGCAGGGACACCATAGTCATTAAGCTTGTCTACGACAACTTCGCCAAACACCCTGCTTTTGCAGTTAGCGAGAACGATAGAGATAGAATATATGCAAGGCTCTGTATAATCCCTTATGCTATTTCCTGCCTTCGCCGCGCAAGGAAGCGCAGAAGTTTGGTATACTACCGGCAATGGAAAATAAGCTTGAAGTTTCGGTCGTCATCCCTACATACAACCGCGCAGAAATGGTTTGCGACTGCACGGCTAGCGTGCTTGCGCAAAAAGGAACATCTCTCGAAGTCATTGTTGTTGATGACTGCTCCCCTGACGACACAGGCAAGCTTATCAAAGAGAGATTTGGTAACGACGAGCGGGTAAGGTATATCAGAAACGACAAGAACTCTTTTCAAGCCGTATCCAGAAACAATGGAGCAAAAATCGCTAGAGGCGAATATATCCTATTCCTGGACGACGACAACCTTCTGAAGCCAAACGCCGTCCATGAGATTCTTGAATGTTTCAAAAGGCATCCCAACGCCGGTCTTGTAGCGCCCCTTTCCGTCCATCAGAGGCCCAACTTAGAAAACCTGATTTGGACTCTTGGCAGCGACTTCAACCGTTGGACGTCACAGCCCAAGGACAACCTCCCGAACCTTCCCTTTTCACAGCTTCCCAAAGAGCCAATAGACTGGCCGACGACATATAGCCCAAATGCATTAATGGTCCCGCACACCATCTTCGATAAAGTCGGCGGCTTTGAAGAACACTATGTACAGATATTCGAGGAATCAGATCTTGGTTGGAAAGTTGTAGAGGCAGGGCACTCCGCCTGGATTGCCGCGCTAGCGCACACCGACCATCTTGGCTTTCTCGAGCCTGGGTGCGTACCGGAGCTGCGTCAGCTTGGAATCGAAAAGCCATACCGCACCTATTGCTTCGCACGCAACAGACTCCGCTTCGCAAGGCGGCACTTCAATTTGCTTCAGGTAATTTCCGTGACGCTTGTATTTGCGCCTCTGTCGGCCGCATACTACATGGCGATTGCGTTCAAAAACCGCCGCTCCGACATAGCATGGGCATACCTCAAGGGAACCCTCGCAGGCATATTTGGCCTATAGTCAGTCACCGGCGGCTTGATTGCCTGCCTTATGGTATCCTGCCGCGACCTTTCTTGCCCTTGTACAAATTCTGTTCCGGATCAAACTCAAGGTTCGTATCGTTGGGGATAGGATTAAATACTGATTCGCCAACAACCACTTGAATTGTAAAATGCAACGGGCCCAGGATTTTAGCGTAATTAGCAGAAACAATCTCTCCTCTCTCATTGCAGACCACCCTCGTTCGGACAACCATATATTCATCACTTCCAACCACCGGAGCTTGATGTAGCCAATTATTCCCTTTTTGCGCGACAATTTTAATTGGGAATTCTTCAACAAAGGCAGCATCTTTATTCGCTCCGTAAGTAGACGGGAAATTATCATTGCCCGTCTTCTTAGCAATGTATGCACCACAGTTCTGCGCAAACTCAATTCTGCCAATTATATCACCCGCTTTAGGGCATTCTTTTTCACCAGCCCTAAAGGAAAAGAGCCTCTGGATTTTCCTGCGGTCGCATTCTTCCTCTGTTGCGCCGTTTTCGCCAAAGTTCCGCACATAATAAAAATCCGCTACCTTGCCTTGCCCCAATGGCGGGAGCCAATCAAAACATTGCAGATCAAAGCCGAATCTTCCGTCCCAATATGGTGCTGAAATATCTTTCTCGGCAGTATAGGCAAACATAGGTTGAGGATTTTTCTTGCGGTAAAGACGAACACTTCCGCAGCTCTCATGCTCATTCAAAACAACACTGACAGACGAAGAACTTAGCCTCTCTTCGCTCTTGAAGCATCCGTCGAATACCATGCTTGGATAGCAGCTATTCGCAGTTGCCCACCATGAGAAATGCCCATTAGGGCAATTAAAGCGAACTGTTACGACACCATTTGAGTCAGCATTGGCAGAATATTTGTCAAAGTCATTTGCCTTGTCACTTCCAAAAAGGATAACCTTGTTCATGGCCTTTACCGTTACTACCGCATCTGTGACAGCGACATTATCATAATCTGTCACATTGACAGTAAATGTTTCTGACGCACACCCGGAGCAGGCAAGCGAAAGAAGGCCCCAAAAGACAATATACTTCATCTATTACCTCCTTGTTTTATGAGAATCATTATCGACCTATACAGATCTTTTGTACGCCGATAGGAACGTTGAACGAAAGTACTGTGGACCCATTTCTTCTCATCCTCTGAAAGCCCAGCTTCGTTCGCCGCATCATGAAAAAGCGTCGCCATATCATAATTACCCTCTCTAACTATCGACAAATCTTCAACATTGTCCAAACGAGGAAACGGATTCGCGCCAACAGCAAACGATTCTGATGGTATCGCATATGCCAGCATTTCCGCCCTGTAGAGATAATTTGAAGCCACGATGACACCATTGGATGATGAATACATTCCCGAATTAGCAAAATCAAGAAAGAATGGCTTTAGCCTCAACTGCGGGTCCGTCAAAGTTTCCGCATCATTCGGAGGCATATGATATCGGCTCTCAACATATTCATTGCCTAGCCACGAACCTGTCACAGTGTCATAGTATTGGTTGAACCCCCATCCGCCCTCGTATTCATGGAGCATCATTGGCCACAATCCCTTTAACGTCTCTTGATTGTACCAGACATAATTACGCGTTGCGATAGTATGTTCATTGCCGTCTCCGTTATTAACGACTTCTTCCTCGGTCGAATAGAAGTTTACGACTTTCTCTCCATCAACGAAAACATCCGAAATCTTAGAAAACCTCTCCTTCCAAGTAAGCAACCTTCGCCCGTCATTTCTGGGGAACCTTTCGAACCAGTGAGTCGACCTGACCTTGTCCGAGTAATTCTTCCAGGCTCCAGGAGTCATGTTATCATGAGACTCCTGAGTAATGCCGCTATAAGAATCATACGCCTCCATAGCAACAGCCGAATTAAGCATAAAGTATTTCTCGTACTCCATGTCATAATCTTGGATCGCGGCGGAAACAAGCATGTTGCCTAGCGAGTGCGCAAGGAACCATTTCGGTCCGCCGACGCCTTGCATTGCGCTCGACAGCGCCGAAGCTGTCGCAAACGCGTTCTGGACATTTCCGTAGTAATTGGGGGTCATAAAGCCCACACCCGGAACATAAACCTGCCCTTCGTTGCCGCGCCACTGAACTGCAATAAAGCCTCTATTGAGCCCCGACCACCATAGCTTCTTGAATACGTTCTTCGCCCAAAGCGGGACCTCTGCATCCTCCGCCATGTTGTAGCCGTGCACAAACACGATATTGCCTTCATCGTGCTCGGACGCGGGCCACCCAGGAGTATCCAACCGTGTAGGCACACCGTCCGATCCACCCGCGGCACTTCGCAGATTCAACCACCCCATCATATCCGATACGTCACCGACATGAAGCCAGATCGCATCCGAGAAGAGGCACGCATTATCGGCTTTCGAGTATATCCTAAGATAAAGGCCATCAGTTGGAACAGCCTTAGCGAACTCAATGAGTAACGTACTGCGGCCTAATCTCGAGAGCGCCGCAAAACTTGTCGGCAAAGTCAATCCCTGCCCAATAGCAGTTACAGGCGCCTCGAAAATCCTGTTGCCATTCACATCCATATCTTCACCAAGATGCGTATCGCCTATTTCAGACCAGTCGATATCGGCAAAAGCGACATTCGCCTTGAGAAAATCCGGCAAGTACGTCTCAAGGCGGAAGTAGACTTCATTTGCGCTCCAATGAGAAACGAACGGGGAAATGTCAACCATAACGGGAAGGAAGTTTATCAAATCATTGCGCCCGTCTATGACTTTATTGCCTGCATTTTTGAGCACAAAGGTCTCAAACGCATCATCACCTTTCCATTCGTCGTCATTAACCCAAAAATAGACCTGTCTGCCATTTGCTAGCATCTCGATATCATGAGTCCCAATAATGCCGTCTCTGTCATAGTCAACCCGAAGCAGCGGATCGCACGAGGACATTACCTGCTCGACGACATCGTGGACATAATGCCTGCCGTCAGATGCAGCATATTCAAACTTCAGCCTGCAGCGGCCTTCGGACGATGAACGCACATACAAATTGAGGGTGTTGGATTCATGATACCTCCTCATTATGCCGCGCCACTCCTCCATCGAAAAATATCGATCGACGATACCCTTCCCGTCAAGCAGTTTTTCCCGGTCGTGCCAGGTTGAATTATATCTTTTTTGCCAATCTGGGAGCCAGACTTCAAAATCTCCAGTAACATCTTCAAGCGCAAGATGGACATATCCTCCTTCCAGTTTTACGTCCGTACGCAATTCCAGCGAATGATCAACACCGACTGCCGCGATAGGCAAGCCAAAATCAGGCGAGAGACTATTGTAGCGCTCGATGGGAACAGGCCAACTCCGGCCGATCATTTTCAACCCCAGCACAGTGAAGTCGTGCCGCTTGCTGGTTACGCCATTGGTAATGAAGCATACTGGCGAATCGCCAAATTTAAGGCTAGGGGTCAAGCCTAACATGGTGACCGTGCAGGGCTCATGGGAAATGCTGAAATCATTCCCACCCGCGTCCTTGACCGCCACTCGCTTCGAGGAAGACGCCAATGACACGTAGTTCGTGGCCCAGTGCTCCGGGCACAGACAGCACTTTTCCGGAGAGCCTTCCGGTACCGTCAGGTATTCCGTTCGCGGGTTGCTGCTGTGAATATACAGCACATCCGGCATCGGCAAAAGAAGCCCATGTACGATATTCGAAAACGCCTCGGCCGCATCACTGCAGTCGTCATCGAGGCATGGAGACTTGTTCTCGTTGCATCTGCAATTCGATGACGAACAATGGCACCAACCTTTGCCGTCGCAAATGCAGGAGTTGATCCCCCCGCAGCTGCATTGCCACAAACGCTCGTTGTCGTAATAATCGTCATAGCCGGGATCCCCCCTTGGGTCGACCGGGGGCATCTCGTCATGAGAGAACTTCGGGCAGAACCGAAGCTCCTGGACAAAGCTCATCACTGAACCGTTAAGACGCTTCGGATGGTCTATGGTGTATGATATTGATCGAGACCGGTCCCTGGAGAAGTTTGCGGTCACTTCAGCGGAGACCGGCGGAATGTTGCATATGGACACTCCTTCATCATCACTGCTCCATGTCGCAGTAATCCCAGGGAACTCCTCGCCGTGAGCAAGCGAGATCCCTTTGCCGTTCGCGATAAAGTCGTGAATGCAGGGCGGCACCGCATCGGTATGCGGGAACGCAATCCACCCTCGCTGATTGCTGCGCTTCGGAAGTTCGCCAATGGCAAAATCGTCAGATTCGATTTCGAACTCAAGCCCACCCGCCCTTTCTACCCAGATATTTTTCCTTACGCCCTTTTCCACTGCAAGCAACAGGGTGATTTTCATACCGTCGACAGGCCCTGGGCAGTCCGAATACAAGGGCACCACCTTATCACCGACGACCAATCTTCCGTGTCCATATCCGTCTCCATAGGGGTATGCAGAGACCTTGAGCACTGCCGTATCGCCAGTTGGTTTCGGATACTCAATCGCCCCGTCAATCGTGCCAGAGTAGAACAAATGTTGAAGGACTGAATTTGTAGAGCCGTCAGGATGCGACAAAAGGTCATTGCCGCCCGCCTTCACGGCAATGCCATCGCAGACCACGCCGCCCGCCGAGTAAGGCTTAAGCGGGTCGGTGCCGTAATCGAAAAGTTCCTCAAAATCGTTCAGCCCGTCATAATCGGAGTCGGCAAGCGTCGGGTCGGTGAAATACACAAAGATCTCGTCTTTCGTCGAAATCCCATCGCAGTCAGGGTCGGCATCGCAGTCTTCACCCTTGTGAACCGGATAGAACGTCAATGACGTCAAATCCGGAGGAATGTCGTCCAGCCTCCATTCGCCATTGCCGAAAGACGCGCCGATATCGATAATGGCTTTGGCGATGTCGCTTTCGTCAAGCCGCGACAGGTCGTAGCGGAATACAAATCTGCCGGACTGTGAAATTTCGATCTGCACGCATATGGGCTTGTCCGGCGACCTGTCAAAAAGCACTTCCCGCCAGGTCAGCAGCAGAGTATTCTCCGGCGTTATGCAATGCCAGAACTGGCCTTCAACGAAAGGTCTCTGGCGCGGGATGCCCAATCTCGTCTTGAATGGAGCGAACCAGCATTTGGACTGTGATTCGGCTTTCGCAAAAGAAAAAACGCGCAGCCTGTCGACCTCGTTCGTTCCATGCCTGAACGACCAGCTGTTCAAGTCGATATAGATCCAGTCCTCAGCCGCTCCGAACGACTCCCAGTCATAACACACGACGGCGTTTGCCGGAGGAGAGAAGTCGAAGACCTCCTGTGTTCCGACGCGCGTCATTGCAAAGCCGCGCTCGAACTCCTCATTCGTGATTGTCCGCGATTCGGCCGCGACCCCCATTGCGATGGAGGCGATCATGAAAAGAGCGGCCAATCGCACAAACACCGTATTACCTCACGATCAACAAGAATGAATTACGCCGGATATTGCACGACACCCAATCGTCAGATAGCGATTCGCCGCGCCGGACGACACGCATCATATCCCATTCGGGGCGGAACAGCCATGGCGGCGGCTTGTCGGCAATGCTGCCGAATGCAGTCGAACCTCCACGTTTTGCGGAGAAGCTGAAAGGAACTACATCAGATGAATTCTTGATGTTTATGGCGATAGAGCCGGAGTTCGCACAGCCGGACGAACAAGACTCGAATCTCTCCCACGTCCTTACGTTCTCGACCACATACCGGCCGTGGCGCCAT
>Ga0310690_10011064_pt1 | contig 11163 bp, 11 predicted proteins | sample AusTroGonzalo_MG_2_FD_207661 | JGI IMG/M metagenome (GOLD analysis project Ga0310690, IMG submission 207661) | Bovine rumen microbial communities from tropical cattle in Woodstock, Queensland, Australia - Gonzalo_04 (v2) (version 2) | ecosystem: Host-associated > Mammals > Digestive system >...
GGATATCTCAATGCGGGAATTCTATGGATTGGATAAAAAGCTAAGTCGCTAAAGCGGTATCCTGTATTCCGGTCTGGCGGTTTCCGCCATTCCGGAATGCCGGTTTATTTTCGTCGGAATATTCAGTTGGTCGAGTCTTTGAAAAAGGACGATTCTACACCATGTCCATGAATGTTCGTTGGATCTTGTTGAAGATGACTATTCCGAACGCTAGGATAAATGTTGCGAAGTTTATTGTGTAGCCGTGCGCTGCCCAGCTGAATTCTCCGACGCCAAGCATTCCAAATTTGAATGTCTCGATAATGCTTGTGGGTGGATTGGCCTGCATGAGGATTTTGAGGCGAGTGCCGTAATGAGTGCGATGAGTAATGGCGTGTGCAAAAGGTAAATCTTGGTCGAAAAAATCGGCCTTGAACAGCGGGGTGCGCGGGTCAAATATTAAATACTCTTGTAAAAAATGCGGTTGCTTTGTTGGTTTTATAACACTAGTATAGTCTTTATGGATAGTTTTGAATATTTTGCAATTGAATTTAAATCAAAATCTTTTGAATCGCGCATTTTCACCGCCATCTCGTAAAGATATGTCAGGTAACCTTGAGCTCGACCGTAAGAATGTGCTTCTTCCTTGGATTTGAACGGTCTTTTTTTACGTTTTCTTCGTTTTTTCATGTTTATACCATATTGTGGAATTGTTGACGCCATTTTTGATGTGCTGATTCAACGATTGCGGTATTTTGCAGAAGAATTTCCATTGCATAGGTGAGACCCAAGCTGAAATTCTCGGATGAATCTCCGCCAAACATGTGGCACATTTCGTGAACATAGGTGGATAAACCGTCGTAAAATTTATCTACGTCTATAATGGAGCGCTTTAGGTACAAATAATAGATTTTGTTTCTGATGCATAAGTGCATCTTGTTGAATTGCTTTCGCTTGTTTTTATACAGTGAGACCATTCCGTGGTAGGTTGCTTTAGGATTTGTTATGATTTTATAGGATGGCCATGGATCTGCGATGAAAAAGTCGCTGAATATATTCTTGCATACTTCTTCGAGAATTGAAAAACAGGTCTTTTCAATTTCTGAATGGAGGTTATCGTCCTTGACGAGTCCTCCGTTGCGTCTGCATTCATCTTCAAGTGATGAATAGCCTAGCAACGAAAATGGTTCACCGACAAGAATGTATTTGTCTCGAACATTCTTGTACCAGCTACGAGCTTCTTGTCTCCAATTCATTTGAGCTTTGTTTTGTGTTGGATAGAGATAAAGAAGATTCGGATATTTGTCTTTGAATTTTTTGCAGTATTCTGAAGAGTACAAAATGTTGGATAGTAGTCTCCGAAGTACGGGAGTCCAACTTTCGAAATCAAAATGGTCTGTGCAGTTGGATATCTAAACGCGTCTCATTTTTTCTACAACTTTAAAGGATGCTTGTGCCGATAAAATTGCGCTCATTCTTTTAAAAACAGTTACGACCTCCATTTCTAAGAGCGTGTCTCGTTCGCGATCGTTTTGTTCAAAGTCGTGCAGGCATATGACAAGATCGAATGGATTTGATCCTCGGATTTGATAACCGCAAAAAACGATTCCTTTTCTGCCATAATCGTAATTATACGGAAGGTAGTGATCGTATTGCGCTTTGCTTCGGGTGTATACCGCACCGTCGCAATTTTCCCAAATTTTTTCGCCTAAAAGTTCATTTTCAGGATAGTAAAAGCTTCTTAAGGCGGTTTTGAACATGTTGAAGTCTTCGTTTGAAACGCCTTGCAAGATTAGTTCGCTTTTTTGAGTTGATGAATCCGATTTTGTTAAATCGTATGCGAGCATTTGGACCTTTTTCCCGTCAATGGTGTGGTCTGAACAAATGACTTTGAGGCTCCAATTATCTGATGACATTCTTATTTCCCAATGTTTATCGCGGAGTGCGCAGAGTGAGGCTATCTTGAATCCTTCACCGAAATAACCGGCGTGTTTTTTGTCAGAATTGGTTTTTGTAGAAGCTCCAATGTGTAATAACCACTCGTAATTGAATGTTTGATTCTCTATGTACATGGTGAGCGTCTTGTCATGAAATTCGTAATGAAATCGCTCGTGCCATTGATTGCAAGAAACGGAATCATAAAAATTTTGTATATAGTCCCTGAAAATTTTGAATGTATTCCAATGAACTGGATATGTGAAAACGATGTTTAAGGGGATGATTTTGTTTTCCATATAGTAGATGTCCTTTTTTGTAGTTCGAAATCTATATTCCTCGCAATTACTCTGTCAAGCCCCCGTTTGTCTGAGTGTCCTATTGTGGATTTACAATACACCTGTTGCATTAACTAAAATTTTAAATTAAATTATTGGTGTATTAAAATCTGAGGTAGAAATGGATATTCTTTTTGAAGATAAGGATTTGAAAAAATGTGCTACTGATAGAGCTTTTGCTCTAAAAAGGCTTGGTCAGCGACGTGCTCAACGTTATGTTGATCGCTTGGCTCAAATTAGCGAAGCTGCTAATTTTGAAGATCTGCGAGGTTTGCCTGGACATTATCACGATTTGGTTGGGAATCGTGCGGGGCAGTGGGCTTGCGATTTAGATCAACCATATAGGTTGATTTTCAAGAGTACAAACGAGGGGCCGGTTGCTCAAATTGTGTGGGCTAACGAACGCGTTGCAAAAATGCTTGAAATAGTAAATTATCATGGGTAGGCTGAAATATGAACGAAAAAAAAATTGAATTGTGGCATGTTCCTTCTCCAGGAATGGAACTGGCTGAAAAGCTTGAAGAAATGGGCCTTGATGCCAATGATTTGGCTGCTCGCATGGGCTATACGCCTAAGGCGGTGAACGATATTTTGCAGGCTAATTGTCGTATAACGCCGGATTCGGCTATTGCGTTGGAGATGGTTACGGAAATACCTGCTATTTACTGGTTGCGTCGCCAAATGTCATATGATGAATTTATTTCGCGCGAACGCATCAAGGCTTCGCTTTCGGACCAGTCTCTTTGGAAAAAGTCTTTTCCGTCTGAAATCAATGTGCGCGAATGGGTGCGGTATGACAAGGGAGACGAAAAATCCTTGATACCTCTCCTCAAGTTCTTTGCGGTGGCGTCTCCGCAGGCGTGGGATGGTTACTACAAAAAGGCGCAGTTGAAGGTTGCTTTCCGTATTTCGCTTGCTGAGGTCAAGGACCCGTATGCGACCTCGGCGTGGATTCGCCGTGGTGAGATTCTTTCGGATCGAGACCCGATGGAAAAGTTGGGGCAGATTCCTGTTCGTAAAAAGCTTAAGGCGGCGCTTCCTGAAATTATTGCGTTTGCAGCGGCGAACAAAACGCTGCCGAAACGCGCCAAGAAAATCACTTACACTACGCCTGAGGCTGATGTGGTTGACGATTGCATGACGGGCTTGCAAGCTTTGTGCCGCAAGATTGGGATTCGTGTTCTGTTTGTGCAGAATTTCAAGAGCGCGCCTATTCACGGGATGTACCGCTGGTATAAGGATGTTCCGTTAATCCAGTTGCACGACCGTTTTGAAAAACGCGCGGCGATGTGGTTTACCTTCTTCCATGAGCTGGCACATGTTCTTTATCATGGTAAAAAAGGCATTTGTTTGCAAAATATAGAAATTACGCATAACCACCCCGAAAAAGAAGACGAGGCGAATTGTTTTGCGCAAAAGTGCATGCTAGAAGCGGGTTTCGAAGTATAGTTTATCAAAAAATCGTAGCGTTTGTGCTACGATTTTTGTCAGCTTCTTTACTAAGTTCCTAGAACGTCTTTTCTCTTACAACGTATTGCGGTGACTGATTGATGCTGATGTAGATGCGGCCGACGTATTCGCCGATGAGCCCGAGCAACAGCATGATCATTCCGCCGATAAAGAGCAGGGAGGCGAGTAGACTGGTATAGCCCACGGGAACTTCAGGGAACATCAGTTTTTTGTAGACGACAAAAAGGCCTGCGGCAAAGCCGACGAGGGCGCAGATGAGCCCGATGAAGGTAGCGGCGCGGAGGGGCTTTACGGAGAATGCGGTAAAGCCGTTGACCCAGAGGCCGATAAGTCCGGCGAGTGTGTAGCCCGATTCACCTTCGAGGCGGCGGCGGTGCTGCACTTGGACGTTGCCGAGGTTCTTGGTCGCACGGAAGACGAGTCCGCTGATATAGGCGAACGGGTGCGGATAGCGCACGATTTCATCGACGATGAACTTGCGCATAATGAAAAAGCTTGTGGTACGCAGTGTTTTGGGTTGGCCGATGATGGCTTCTGCCATTTTCTTATTGACCCAGGTTCCAAAGCGGCGGAAGAGGTGCTGCGCGGAATGTTCGTAGTAGCCGTAGACGACGTCGTAGCCTTCTTCGATTTTGTCGACGAGCTTGAACGATTCGCTGGCGGGCGTTTGTCCGTCATCGTCAAGGCTTATCACGTAATCGCCTGTAGCTTGTCCGTAACCGGCCATTAGGGCGCCGTGCTGCCCGAAGTTCTTGGCGAGGCAAATTCCCTTGATGCGCTTGTCTTCGAAGGCGAGCTTTTGGATGACTTGCCACACGTTATCTGGGCTGGAGTCGTTTACCAAAACAATTTCGTAGTCGGTGCCGGGGCGGGTGGCCACGGTGTCGCGGATTTCTTTTACGACGGTTTCGATCGTGTTTTCGCTACGGTAACAGGGAATTACAAAAGAGAGCTTCATCTAGAACCTTTGCTGAACGGATTCCCACTTGTTGCTTTGGGCGGACTTGGCGGCGGCTTGCATCATAGCGAGGCCTTCGAGTGATGTGCGGATGCCGCATACGTATTGGCTTTTGAAGCTGCCGGTGGCAAAATACTGGTTGAGGCAATCGGCGATGTCTTTATAGTAGTTTGCGAATGCTTCGATGAATCCGGCGGGGTGGCCTGCCTTGAAGCGGTTGTAACGCTGCTGGTTGGCAATCTTGACGTCGCCAGTGCGGTCGCGGAGGCTTACGTTTCCGCGGAGGTCGCAGGTCTTTAATGTTTCGGGTTCCAGCTGGAACCATTCGGCGCTGCCTTCGCTGCCGTACACGCGGATGCGGAGCCCGTTGCGGTTACCGAGGGCGGTTTTGCTGAACCAGATTTGTGCACGGACGTTGTTCGTGTACTGTGCCAGCGCTCCGACGTTATCGACGATTTGTGGGAAAAGTCCGAATGTGGCTTGGTCGGCGACGATGTGTTCGGGGCGTTCGCCGGTCAAGAAGTAAATCATGTTGTGCAGGTGGCTTCCGAGATCCAAGGAAATCTTGGGAATCACGGTGTCTTTGAGTCTCCAGCTTTGCGGTTTGGGTGGTTCGTTGTTCGTGCCCAGGCGCATAAAGCCTTCTTGCGGCATTTCGACTTGTACTTGCTGGATTTTGCCGAGTTTACCATCGGCGATGAACTGCTTGAGTTCGCGCACCATTGGGTAACCGGTGTAGTTATACGTGGTGCAGAAAAAGCCCTTGGTTTCGGCAACTACTTTTGCGATGGCTTCGCCTTCGGCAACGCTTGTGGCGAGCGACTTTTCACAAATGACGGGGTAACCTGCTCTGAGAGCTTCGATGACGATGTCTTTGTGGTAGTCTGTCGGTGCGAGCACTACGACGGCATCGAGTTTGCCTTTTTCGGCTTGCAATAAATCTTGATATTTCGCGTACGTGCGTTCTTCGGAAACACCCCAGGTGCGGGCTGTTTCGCGGTTTGTTTCTTCGTGCGTGCTGAATGCGCCGGCCACGAGTTCAAAATGGCCGTCCATCTGGCTTGCTGCCTTGTGGACTTCGCCAATGGCTGAATTGATTCCGCCTCCGATAAACGCAATTTGGTAAGGTTCTTTTTTCATCGTTCTTGAATATAGTAAAGGATTAGACGAAAGACGAGAGACGAAAGACGAGAGAATGCTCCCTGAGCTTGCCGAAGGGTACATCTTAAATTACTCGGTGATTATTTTCACGAGGTCGACCATTCTTGCTGTTTTGTCTTGCATTTCGGCTAGCGTGTCGAACTTGAAAAATACGATGCCTGCTTTGTATAAAAGCTTGTCTGAAATAGATTCGCCCGGCTTATACCACAAAAATTTTTCGACGATATTCTTTTGAATTTCTGGGGCGAAGGTGACGTCGCGGACAATTCCTTCTCGATCCGCCATAATGCAATGTCTGAGCAAGAATCCTTGCGTGGGAACATCGGAGATGCCTGAAATGTCCATTCCCGTTTCTGCCATCACGATGAATTTTGGGTAGTCGATTCCGGTGGCGTATTTGACGAATTTGATGTACAAATCTCCTGGCGGGCGTCTACAAATTTCAATGATGACTGGTGTGCCGTCAGCACGCTCAATGTACTGGATGTGCAGAATGCCATTGACCAAGTGCAGTTCGCGGGCGATGCGTTCGCTGTAGTCACGGAGCTTGGCGAGGCCCGCTGCACTTGTGGTGCTTGGCGTATTTGCTCCCGAGACCATGTACTTGTTGAGGTAATACTGTTCGTTGTCGGAAAATGCAAATGCGACTTTGCCTTTCACGAGCATGGCGGAGAATCCATGGTTTGTGCCTTGTACGAATTCTTCGACTACAATGTGGTCTTGGCGTGTGCGGCTGCAAGCGTCTTTGTAGGCTGCATATGCTTCTTCGATGTTGGCTGCACGGTGAATTCCCTTGCCACCAGTCAAATCAACGGGTTTGACGATGATAGGGAAGGTCAGCAGTGTTATTGCTGCGTCAAAATCTGCGGCGTTTTCCCTTGCGGAATCAGTGCCAGCGACTTTGACGGTAATCGCGCGCGGTGTCGGTATTCCGAGTCTTGTTGCAAGTGCGCGATATTTGTCCTTATGATGTAACTCAAGGCTTGTCGCGTAGGAATCATGCCCTGGCAATCCCAATTTTTCGCAAACGTAAACTGTCGAAAGCAAGGCAAAATCGTTGCATCCAGAACAAACGGCTTGCACGCCTTCATTGCGGGCTAGTTCTAGCATGGCGTCTTTGTCGCTAAAGTCTGCAAAAACGGTCTTGTCGGCGTAAGGGTGGCCGAGTCCATCGCGGTTGTTGCCCGTGGTGATTACGTACCAGCCGAGTTCATGTGCCGCATGAATGAGCGGAATTTCAGCATGGCTGCCGCCTAATAGCAGGAGTTTCTTTTGTGGATTGCTTTGCTCCATTTCTTTTTACTTCCCGAAAAATTCCTTGACCTTGTCACACACGAATTCCAAATCGTTTTGCTTTAATCCGTAGAACATGGGGAGTCGCAACAGACGGTCGCTTTCGTGGGTGGTGTAACGGTCTTCGCCATTGAAACGTCCGAAACGTTTACCGGCGGGGGCGTTGTGGAGTGGCACGTAGTGGAATACTGCGAGAATTCCATTTTTGACGAGATGCGCGATGAGGGCTGTGCGTGTTTTGAGATCGGCGACCTTCAGGTAGAACATGTGAGCGTTGTGGCAACATTCTGCCGGAATGTACGGGAGCTGCAAATCGCCTGCATCGGCGAGCGGCTGTAAACGTTCTCGGTAAGCGTTCCAGCTTGCCATGCGATTGTCGAATATTTTTTGAGCGTTTTCGAGTTCGGCGTAGAGGTAGGCTGCGTTGAGTTCACTCGGCAAGTAGCTCGAGCCGAGTTCGACCCAAGTGTACTTGTCGACTTCACCGCGGTGGAATTGCACGCGGTTTGTGCCTTTTTCGCGGATGATTTCGGCGTGGTCGGAATACTTTTTGTCGGCGATGAGAATGGCTCCGCCTTCGCCCATGCTGTAGTTCTTTGTCTCGTGAAAACTATAGCAACCGAAATCTCCGAGCGCCCCAAGCGAACGACCTTTGTAGGTGGCCATCATGCCTTGCGCGGCGTCTTCGATGACGAATAAATTGTGCTTTTTAGCGATGGCGTTGATTGTATCCATTTCGCAGCCGACGCCTGCATAATGCACGGGGACGATGGCGCGAGTCTTCTCTGTGATAGCTTCTTCAATTAGCTTTTCGTCAATGTTCATGGTGTCTGGGCGGATATCCACAAACACGCATTTTGCACCGCGCATGGCAAAAGCATCGGCGGTCGAAACGAACGTGAACGATGGCATGATGACTTCATCGCCGGGCTGGATGTTGCACAAAAGTGCGGACATCTCAAGAGCGTGGGTGCAACTTGTAGTGAGCAATGCGCGGGCGACTCCCGTTTTTTGTTCTAGCCAGGCGTGGCATTTTTGGTTGAATTGCCCATCGCCACAAATACGGCCGCTTTCAACAGCCTTGCGTACATAATCGATTTCAGGCCCCACGAAGGGTGGCTGGTTAAAAGGAATTCTCATTGCTCTACACATCCCTAATTGTTTACAAAGCGTAATATATAATTTCTTTGGGAATGTAGAGCTGCAAATATTTAATACCTCAATCCGAATCCGTACGGGAAGAGCCCCTTTTTCCCGTCGCCAACGTTGATCGGGATTTGCTTGGCGTCCTTGGGCCAGGTGTGGGGGAGTTTGCCTGTAGGCTTGACTTTGCCAAAGAGCACGTCTGCAACACCTGCACCTTCGCTACCGGGGAGCCATGCGACTACAAATGCATCGGAGGCGTTGATGAGCGAGGTGATGGGGAGCGGGCGGCCGGTGATGAGCACGACGGCCACTTTATGGCCTGCTTTTTGCCATTCTTTAATTTGTGCGATGTCGTTGTCGGTGCTGTTGAACGACATGTCGGTTCTGGCTTTCTTGGTGATGATTTTGTTGTTGAAATCGTCACCGCGGTAGTCGCCGAACCACTCGGCGTACGGAACTTCGCCGATAACATAAATGATGGTCTTTGCTTCTTCGGCGGTGGCGACGCGAGTGCCTTGGGCAACTTCGTCAAAGCCTGCTTGGATTGATGTTGCGCCGGGGACGTTTTCCATGGTGCCTTGCCAACCTTGTGTCCATGCGCCGCACTGTAAGCCGGTGTTGTTGGCGTGGGTTCCGGTGACGAAAATCTTGTCTGTAGTCTTGAGCGGGAGAACCTTTTTATTCTTGAGAATGACGAGGCTCTTTTGCACGGCTTCTCGGGCGAGTTGGCGGTGCTCTGCGCTGCCGATGTTCTTTGTAACGCCAACGTAAGCGGCAGGGCCGCTCGGATTGTCAATCCTGCCCGCGCGGATTTTTGCACGTAAGATTCTGCGGCAAGCGTCCTTGACGCGTTCTTCGCTGATGGCGCCTGCTGCAACGAGTTCCTTCATGCTGCGGACAAATGCTTCGGCAGATTGCGGAACCATTGCCATGTCGAGACCTGCGTTGATGGCGTTCTTGATGGCGTCTTTTGAAGAAATTCCGGTGACGAGTCCGGGCGAGTAGTCGCCTGCGGCGCCTGGCGTTGTAGAACTTTCGATGCCTTCCCAGTCGGCGATGACATAGCCGTCGAATGCAAGTTCGGTTTTGAGAATGCCTGTGATTTTTGCGGAATCCACGTGCTGGTGGATTCCGTTTACTTGGTTGAAACTTGCCATGACGCTGAGGGCGCCTTGTTCAACGCCTGCTTCGTAAGGCGGCAAATACTTTTGGCGGAGGACTTTGTCTGTCATGGTGGCGTTACCGCGGTCGTAACCTTTGTCTGTGGCTCCGTCGCCAATGAAGTGCTTGAGCGTGGTGATGACGCGCCATTCGGCATTGTTGTTGTCGCCTTGCTGACCGCGTACAAATGCAGCGCCGAGGTCGACGGCGAGTTCTGTCGTTTCGCCAAATCCTTCGTACACGCGGCCCCAGCGTTCGTCTTGCGGAACGGTGATGGCGGGGGCAAAGTTCAAGTCGATATGGGCTGCCCACATTTCTTCGGCGACGGCTTGCCCGATTTTACGGACGAGTGCTGAATCTCGCGTGGCTCCGAGCCCGATGTTGTGCGGGAATATTGTTGCGTTGTTCACATCGGCGACGCCATGAACGTTGTCCTTGCCGTAGATGACTGGAATTTTCTGTTTCCAAGCGTTGGTGTAGAAGTCTGCTGTGTAAGCTCCGCCGCCTTCGAGGGCGGAACCGCAGATGCTGTTGCCGCATTTTACGGTCGGTGCTTTGGCTTGCGTCATTTGTGCAATCATGTCGTCAAGTGTCATTTTTGCCATGATGCTGTCGATGCGGTTTTCAATCGGGTCGCGCTTTAGCGTGATGTTGCCGTAGTTCTTTTTGCCGGGAATGACGCTGAGTGTTTCGGGTAAAAATCCCGCTTTGCGTACGACGATGCTTTGGCCTTTCTTGGCATTATTCAAGTTGAATGCACCCTTGTCGTTCGAGAGCGTTCGCGCGTTGGCGATGAGCTTCGGGAGTGTCCTGATGGTAACTGCTGCGTTCTGGACGGGAGAGCCAGATTCATCAACGATTGAACCGCTGATTCCAGCCTGTGCCGTGGTGATGGCGGTGAGTGTCGCGAATGCAAAAATGCCAATTTTAGGAAATGCCATATTTATACCTTCTTCTGTAAGGTAAATCTACATTCAAAAAAGCGGGCGTGAAAACACGAACCCGCTTTTTACTGTGTACGTCTGGAAACAATTTTATTCTTTTCCGCCGCGTGTTGTAATTGGGGTAGTTGTGTTGCTCAATCGTTTGAAGCTTGGAGTCAATTTGTCTATGCAGCTGATAATGTTGTCGCTGGAGGTCCAAAATTTGACGTTGTGCGCACCTTCGCTAAGGGAATAATTGAGAAACCATTTGCTTCCTTTCGAACAATCATTTAGGCTTATGGTAGATTCGGCTAACCAGTTGTAATAGGCTTCTGTGGCGTCATAGCTAAAGTTTGTGGAGCTTGCAATTCCGAGGCTGTTGCCTGCTGGGGATCTGTATCCAATGTCGTGCCAACTGCCGCCTTTCCCATGCTCGAATGCGTATGTTTCTTGCAATTTCATGTAGGTGCCTGCGGCGACGCTAATTTCGGAAGCTTTGGATTTGTCGATGAAGCCGAACAGCTTAGGAACGGCTACGGCGGCCAGGACGCCCATGATGACGATCGTGACCATTAATTCGATAAGGGAAAACCCTTTTTTCTCCATATTGCTCCCTTGAAATTGTTTTTATAAAAATAAGATATTTACAGAGGGAAAATGTAGGATGAGTACAAAAAAATAGCGTTACCTTGTTAGATAACGCTATTCGTGGGGCCTCCCGGACTTGAACCGGGAACCAACGGGTTATGAGTCCGTGGCTCTAACCGATTGAGCTAAAGCCCCAGTTCACCCAAAGTTA
>Ga0310690_10011065_pt1 | contig 11163 bp, 8 predicted proteins | sample AusTroGonzalo_MG_2_FD_207661 | JGI IMG/M metagenome (GOLD analysis project Ga0310690, IMG submission 207661) | Bovine rumen microbial communities from tropical cattle in Woodstock, Queensland, Australia - Gonzalo_04 (v2) (version 2) | ecosystem: Host-associated > Mammals > Digestive system >...
TATAATCTGGCGGAAATAAGATGTCTGAATACAGGATGGAGTAGACCATGGATGGGGAGAAAGATCAACTGAAGGAACTTCAGTTGAAGATCAAAAAACTGGAACGGGAAAACCGCAGGCTGGTAACAGAAGGGGAAGTCCTGAAAAGCCTGAACGAGCAGGTGAGCAGGACGCAGAAGTTTTTCCATGAGGAGAATCAGCGCCAGATCTGCTATAATAACCAGCTTCTGAAAACCTCGCCGTATATTCTGGTGATGGTTGATGAAAAACTGAAAACCGTTATGGCTTCGGATGTGTTTTTCCGGATCTCGGGGGTGAACCGTGACGCGGTGAAAGAGGGTATGGAACTTGAATCGGCATTTTCCGGTATTCTGAGGGAAAATGATCTAAATGATTTCCTTATCCGGTGTGAGAGTACCCTTGAGAAACAGGGGACAGATTCGTATCTGCTTACCACCGATGTGGAAGGCGTGGAACGCTTTTTCCAGGTGGATATCTGTTTTTATCTGGCTCAGGCCGAGGATGTGAAGGGGCTCAGTATCATTTTCTCGGATATGACGGAGATCATCGAGGCAAAGGAAAAGGCGGAGAATGCGGATAAGGCGAAAAGCAATTTCCTTGCGAATATGTCCCATGAGATCCGTACGCCGATGAATGCCATCAACGGTATGGCGGAGTTCATCCTCCGGGACAGTACGGATGAAGAGGCAAAGAAAAACGCCTCCATGATCAAGTCGGCAACAAGGTCCCTGATCAATATTATCAACGATATTCTGGATTTCTCCAAGATTGAGTCGGGCAAGATGGAGATCATCAATGATTCCTACAGCCTTTCCTCGCTGGTGAATGATGTGGCGACAATGATCCGTATCCGGCTGGAGGATAAAAAGGTATCGCTGAAGCTGGATGTGGATCCGGAGCTTCCGGACAATCTCTTCGGAGATGAAGGCAGGATCAAGCAGATCCTGATCAATCTTCTGAATAATGCGGTTAAGTTTACCCATGTGGGAGAGATAACCCTCATCATGGGATTTGAACGGCTCGGTACCGACCGGATCCGGCTTATTGCAAAGGTTAGGGATACGGGAATCGGCATAAAGGAAGAAGAACTGGGAAAGATCTTTGACAGCTTCACCCAGGCGGATACAAAGAGGAACCGGTCCATAGAGGGAACCGGCCTGGGCCTGGCGATCTGCAGGAAGCTTACCGCCATGATGGGCGGAGAGCTTCGGGTTACCAGTGAGTACGGAAAGGGTTCGGAGTTCTCCTTCGATATCGTGAATGAGGTTCTGGACTGGAATCCCATCGGAGATCTGTCAAAGCGCACACAGAATGCATATATTGATGCATATGAGACACAGTTTTATGCACCGAAGGCCAGAGTGCTTATCGTGGATGATAACAAGCTGAATCTGAAGGTGGCGCAGGGAATCCTTAAACCCTACGGTATCCTTCCGGACTGCGTGGAAAGCGGTGCAGAGGCTCTGGTGGCTGCACAGAAATGTGAATATGATCTGATCTTTATGGACCACATGATGCCGGTGATGGATGGGGTGGAGACCATGCAGAAGCTCCGGAAGATGGAGGATGGTGCTTCCCTTAAGATCGTTGCCTTAACGGCTAACGCTTTAAGCGGAGTAGAGGCAAAGTATCTGGCGGCGGGCTTTGACGGTTTCCTGGCCAAGCCCATCGAGCCAAGAGAAATGGCAGCAGTTCTTCTTGAAATGCTACCCGAGGAATTCATCCGGACTGAAGAGGAATCTTTGGCAGAAGAACAGTCAGAACCGGACGACGGAGTATTGGAATTTCTCCCGGATGATGACGATGAAATCCTGGAATTTATACCGGATGATCCGGATGTGAATAATGAATCAAATAATGAATCGAATAATCAATCCAAGTCAGATCCGGCAGGAGAGGAGCGCCTGCTGGAGGAGCTGAAGTCTCTGGGGATCAATGTGGACAGCGGCCTTCGCTATTCCGTGGGACAGAGATCATTTTACCTGGAAATGCTGAGGGATTATATTCACGACTGGAGAGAAAAGGAAGAAAAACTGGGACAGTTCCTTGCTGCTGCTGACTGGAAAGCTTATGAGGTTCTGGTCCATTCGCTGAAAAGTATATCCAAAACCGTCGGTGCGGACGATATATCCGCTGCGGCAAGGGAGCTGGAGTTTGCGGCTACGGAAGAAAATGGTGAATTCATCCGGGAAAATCATCCGAAGCTTATGGAAAGCGGAAAGAGCCTGGTAGGAGAAATGAAAAAACTGATGGATTAGGAGAGACTGATTTGAAAAGAGCTTTTTGGATCATTCCGGTCTTTATAATGTTAATGCTTTCGATGACGGCCTGCGGGAAAGCGGCGGAAGAGACATCGGGAAGTGTTACAGAGATAATAAGTGATACGACCGGGAATTCTTCGGGAAATGCGGCTTCCGAAAAGAATACGGAAAATCCGGTCACAGAAAAGATAACAACAGAACAGATAATAACCGAACTGGTGACAGAAAAAGAAACGGAAGCTGATACAGAAGAAGAATCAGAAGAAAAATCAGAAGAAAAATCAGAAGATAACTCAGAAGATAACTCGGAAGGAGGAAATAAGGAAGTGGGCGCAGCAAAACTCTTTTATCAGGGACACGCCAGCATGAGGATCACAACGGCAGAAGGAATGACCATCTATGTGGATCCTTTCATGGGACGCGGATACGATGTACCGGCAGATCTGATCCTGATGACCCATGGTCATTATGATCATACACAGACACAGCTGATCGAAACGAAGAATACGGGCTGCGAGACGATCTCCTGGAAAGAGGCACTCGCTGGGGGGAAGCACCGGAGCTTTGATCTGGGCTATGTCAAGGTGGAAGCAGTTGAAGCGGGATATAACCAAAATCATGATGTTTCAAACTGTGTCGGATTTATCCTCACCTTCACCAACGGAGTAACCCTGTACCTTTCCGGTGATACATCGACTACGCCGCAGATGAAGGAACTGGCGGGACGGTCGCTGGATTATGCCTTTTTCTGCTGTGACGGAGTGTATAACATGGATATGAAGGAAGCAATCGCCTGCGCCCGCCTTGTGGGTGCAAAGCACAGCATTCCCTATCACATGGTTCCGTCGAATAACTCAAACGGCTTTGAACAGGCAGTGGCAGAGAAATTCGATGTACCCGGAAGGATCATCGTAAAACCCGGTGAAGAGCTGGCTTTGGAGTAAGGCTGTAGACCGGTTCGGACAAAAACAGACAAGAAGGATTAAGACATCCAAAAGACGCGGCAGCTATCTTGTTCCAAGGCAACATGGCTGCCGCGTTTTTGAAAAGGTGTAAGTGACACGGTTCATTTCAACGTGTGAGATGAACCTGAGGAGGATGATTATGGCAAGAAAAAGAATCGGACTGTTTATGAGCGAGATCACGCAGTTCTTCCAGGAATCCTGCGGAAGGGCTCTCGTTAATGCGGCCCGGGAGCGGGATATGGATCTGATCATATATGCTTCCTACGGATCCTATTCTTGTCCCTTCGGGCGGAATCTTCTTTCGGAGATCGGGAAAAAGAATATCATCCATCTGCCGGATTACGCTTCCTTTGATGCGATCATCATACTTCCGAATTCCTTTGATATCCACGGTATGGATACGGAGCTTCTTACGCTGGTCCGGGAGAACGCAACCTGTCCCGTGATCTGTATGCAGAATGATTTTTCGGAAAAATATCCCGAGTTTTATTCCATCACGGCGGATAATGTGGAAACTCTTTATCATATGACGAAGCATATTATAGAACACCACGGCTTTAACGATATCTGCTTTATGTCCGGCCCGTTTGACGCAAAGGATTCCCCGGACAGACTGAAGGGCTTCCGGCAGGCCATGGATGAGGCTGGGCTTCCCGTGAGTCCGAATATGGTCTTTGAAGGTAATTACTGGATGAACCGCGGGGCGCAGGCGCTGGATTTCTTTATGGAAGGGCGCAAGACGTATCCGCAGGCGATCATCTGCGCAAATGACTTTATGGCTCTCTCCATCTGCGATGAACTGAAAAAACGGGGGCTGAAGATTCCTGAGGATGTGGCAGTTACCGGATTTGACGGTATCCATGAGGGAGATCAAAATGATCCGCCCCTCACAACGGTTTACATAAGTCCGGCAAATTTCGCTGAAGCGGCAATTCGGATCATTGAAGATGTGTTTGCCGGAAAAGAACCGGATCACCTAGTCAAGGTGTCCGACGAAATCGTGTTTAAAGAAAGCTGTGGATGTCACAGTCATGGAAATTCTCCGGTTGTCGGAAATAGAGACAGTCTGATGATGTCCATCGATAAGGATTTTCTTCTCAGAGAGGCCGGAAGGATCACGGGAGATTATCAGAACCGGAATGACATAGCAAATGCGCTTTCCGTGGCGGATTATTATTTCCAGTCCCTCGGATGTGCAAAAGGGTATCTCTGTTTCTGTACGGATAATGAAGAGCTGATCAGTTCACAGGAAGAGCGGATCTTCTCGGATGAAATGATCCTTATGCAGATCATGCGGGCAAATGCGCGGATGTATCCTGAAATTGTAGAAAAGCGGTTTGACCGTTCGGATATCCTTCCGAAGGAGTATTTTGATACCGATGAACCCCAGACCTACATCATCTTCCCGATCCACTATAAGAACCTGGAATACGGATATCTTGTTCTGAATCCTGTGGTCGGAGAGTGGCCGAGTTCCATCGCAAGTACCTATACCAATGCGCTGTCCTCGGCGCTGGAGAACAGCTATTATCAGAAACAATATCTGGAGTTTGCCGAGATAAAAAGGATGTCGGAGACAGATCCGCTGACCGGACTCTATAACCGTCGGGGCTTCGAAAACGGACTTTCCATCCTGCTTTCGTTAAATGAGAGAGAGCTTACGGATGATATGCATATCAGTATCGCCAGCATTGACATGGATAATCTCAAGATGATCAATGATGTCTATGGTCATTCCGAGGGGGATTTTGCTCTCCGGACTCTGGCCAATACTCTGCTGGCATGTATTGATGAAGGCGAGATCTGTGCGAGATTCGGTGGAGATGAATTCTCCGTGATTCTGATCACCGGGAAACCGGACCGGATCCGGACCTTTACGGAGCAGATGGACTCCATGCTGGCAAAGGCATCAGAAGATTCGGGAAAACCTTACCCGATCCATGCGAGCATCGGTTTCAGTGAACTGAAAGGCCGCAATACCCATGACATCATCGCCTGCATGCAGACCGCAGATGAAGCCATGTATATCCATAAGAGGAGTTATAAGGCAGAGGAGCGTTGATCCATCTTTTTATCAAAATGATTTTTAAGAAAGCCTGCGGCTAACCGCAGGTTTTTCTTATTATGGAAGCAGCGAAAGCATGTATTGACACAAAGCCGAACCTGGCGTACCTTATTGATAAATATTTTAAATAGGGCAGTTTTATCTGCAACATTTCATGTTTCCCATCTGTATAAAGAGTAGATGAGAAACGGTAAAGGAGCTTTCCATGGAACTTATAATCCGCTCTGACAACTTTACTTTTCCGGGAAGACGGAGGAGACATAGCGCATGCGGCATCATTCCTTTGATGAAGGCAGTGGTACATTGGGCGATGTCGTTGACCGCGGCATCGAAGATGTCAACCCGCCCGGCTAAGTCATCAATCCCATTCATTGCGACAGCAACCACCGACGAAGAAAAGAACCTCAGGGCTCAGCGCTTTATGAAGGTGCACGGAAATTCAATCCTCCGGCTTGCTTACTCATATCTCCATAATATGGAGGATTCAGAGGATGTGCTGCAGGATACGCTGATCCGGGTGCTGGAGGCAAATCCCGTATTTGAAAGTGAAGATCACGAAAAGGCTTATCTGCTCCGGGTAACTGCCAATGTGGCGAAGAACAGGATCGAGTACAACAAATACCGGGAAACGGATGAACTGAGTGAGGAACTGGTGGCCGATCAGAGAGAGGATCTGTCCTTTGTCTGGGATGCGGTAAAATGCCTTCCGGAGAAGGAACGCGAAGTGGTCCATCTCTTCTATGCAGAAGGTTACCGGACGGCGGAGATCGCAGAGCTTCTGGGCCGTAACGAATCCACGGTAAGGTCTGACCTGAAACGGGCCAGAGACCGGCTGAAAGACATACTGAAGGAGGATTACGACTTTGGCTAAGTATAATGAGATTATGGACCGGATTGAAGTGTCCGATGAAATGCAGAGCCGGGTTCTTAAGAATGTGGATCGGCATTTCGAGAAAAAGAGAAAGAAAAAGCTGATGAAGCTGTGGATCCCGGCGGTGGGAGTTCTGGCGGCTGCGGCGCTGCTGATCGCGGTCACTAAACCCTGGGAGAAACGGACGGAGATTACGGCAACGGAACAGCCGACGGAAATTATTTCTACGGAAGGTTCCACACTGGATACCGGAGATCCGACAGGAGGATACTATTTTGTAACGGAATACCCATCCCTTTCGGCACTTTCCGGGGCCATCGGTTTTGAGGTAAAGGGACTTACTTCTTTCACCGGAAGCATCCTTAAGACAGAATACAGGAATATCAGTAACACATATGCTGAGATTGATTACATCAGAACCGGACAGACGATAAGCTACCGGATGTCGAAGGGAACGGAGGATAATTCCGGGATCTATGATGAGGAGCTTAAGCCGGTGGTGAAGGAGATTTCCGGCTGCAAGGTAACCTTGAAGAAGGACGCAAAAGAAAATGTCTGTCTTGCCTTCTGGTCGGACGGGACCTATGCGTATTCCATCTATGCAGAGCAGGGGATCACTGAGGAAGAGGCAGTTGCACTGGTAGCTGACACATTGAAATAAAAAATTTTTTTGAGATTTTGCAACATTTTCACTTTGACATCTGTATACCTGATAGAAGCGCTTAAAAAAGCGCAAATAAAATATTTGAAAAGAGAGGTAAAGGATTATGAGAAAGAAGATTACACTTGCAATTCTGGCAGGAGCTATGGCAATGATGCTTGTAGGATGTGGAAATGATAAGTCGGGCAGCACGGCAGGTACCGCAGCCCAGACTGAAGTACAAACCATCGCAGCAACCGAGGCGAAGACTGAAGCAAAGACCGAGGCGGAGACGGATAAGGAGAAAGAAGCTAATCCTTCACCCGCTACGGAGGAAGCTCCTATAGTCGGCGGATGGAGCAGCTCTGAGTCCCCGGCAATAACGGAGGAGATCAGGGACCTTGTAGCTAAGGCAAATCAGGTTCTGGCCGGCGCTCAGTATGAGCCCGTCGCTTTACTCAGCAAGCAGGTTGTAGCAGGATTCAATTACCGTCTGCTTTGCAAGGTAACCGCTACGGTTCCGAATGCAAAGACATATTATGCGGTTATCACCCTTTGGGAGGATCCGCAGGGAGAGGCTTCCATCACCGATATCATGGATTCGGAGGTTGAAGCACCTTCAGGTGAGCAGCTGGATGGCGGGATCACCGAAACTGCGAGCCCGGAAATCACAGCAGATGCAAAGGAAGCTTTCGATAAAGCGATGGAGACAATGACCGGTGTGAGCTACAATCCGCTGGCCCTGCTCGGTACCCAGGTGGTAGCAGGAACGAATTACATCATCTTCTGTGAAGCAACAGCATCAGTTCCCGGCGCTGAGACGGGATATGCGATCGTAACCGTATACGCAGGCGTGGATGGAAGTTGCAGTGTAGCAGAGGTTAAGGATGTTAAAGCAGCCGAATAAGTTTTTTTAAGATAATCCCTGTCGGATCAGTCCGGCAGGGATTTTTTTTAATGAAAACTTAGGGAAAATGCCGTTTTTTGGTTCATTTTCATAAAATCCTGATCAAGAATTTATTTTCCGTTTATGTTCTTTTGGGTAAAAGTATGTTATAATTCTTCCGTATGTGCAAAAATGGATTAGCAGGCAAGGAATCATGGACAAGCGAGAGGTTATTTATTATACCGATGAACTGAATGATGAATTCTCCATCGCCCAGATCGAGCCTAGATCGATCGATGAGAATTATGTCTATATTCATACCTCGCTGTTCAAGCGGTTTACCCATTTTTTCTGGTACCGTGTGATCGCAACCCCCATTGCCTTCCTCTATGTGAAGCTGACCTTCGGACAGAAGTCGAAGGGCAGAAGGAAGCTGTGGAAGCACCGGCGTGATGGTTACTTTATGTATGGCAATCATACGCAGGATATCGGGGATGCATTTATCCCGAATGTGAGCAGTTTCCCTAAGACCGACTATATCATCGTACATGCCAACAATGTGTCGATGCCGGTTCTCGGGAAGATCACTCCGTCCCTGGGAGCGCTGCCGCTTCCCGAGGGAATGCAGGCCTATAAGAATTTCCTTAATGCCGTGGAAACCCGTATTGAGGAAGGACATGCCGTGGTCATATACCCGGAAGCCCACATCTGGCCCTATTATACGAAGATCCGGAACTTTCCGGACACATCCTTCGCCTATCCGGCCAAACTGGGATCACCTGTATACTGCTTTACCAACACCTACCATAAGCGTAAGTTCAGAAAACAGCCGAAGATCGTGACCTATATCGACGGGCCGTTTTACCCCGATATGGATCTTCCGATAAAAGCCAGGAAGAAGGAACTTCGGGATAAGGTATACCGGACCATGGTAAAGAGGGCGGAGAAGTCCGACCATGTGCAGATCCGATACATCAAACAGGAGAATAATCAATGATCGATATACTGTTCTGCGGAAATGACGGCGTATATGACGGGGTGCTTACCTCGGCGCTGTCCATCCTGATGAGGACGGAGACGGAAGAACCGTTCTGTTTCCATATCTTCACCATGGATGTTTCCCATCTGGACGAAAAATATACCTGCATTACCGAAGAACATGTTCGTTCTCTGGAAAATGCAGTGAAGAAGTATAACCCGGAGAATACAGTTAAGCTGTATGATGTGAGCAAGTATTACATGAAGGCGTTTTCCGGATGTCCGAATGAAGGCGCTTACTGTTCACCGTACACGCTGATCCGGCTCTTTGCCGATGTGGTAAAGGGGATTCCGGATAAGCTTCTGTATCTCGATGCAGACATTATGTTCAACCGGGATATCCGGCTGCTGTGGGACACGGACCTTACGGGCGTGGAATACGCGGCTGCCCGGGATCATTACGGAAAATATCTGATCCAGCCGAATTACATTAACGCCGGAGTGCTTCTGTTCAACATGAAGTATTCCCGTGAGACCGGACTCTTCAAAAAGGCCCGGTGGTGGATCAAAAAGAAGAAACTTACCTTTGCCGATCAGAGTGCGCTGATCCGGTCAACGACGAAAAAGAAGATGCTGCCCCAGAAGTTTAATGACCAGAAATTCCTGCATAAGCATACGGTGGTACGGCATTTTTCCAAGCGGCTTTTCTGGCTGCCTTACCCGCACACGGACAACATCAAGCAGTGGCATATTGACAAAGTTCATTCTGTCTTTAAGTACAGACAGTTTGATGACATTTACGATGAATACCTGAAGATCCTTAACCAATCCTCAGAGGAGTAATGATGAAAGATATCGTTTCAAAAGAATCTGTAACAAAAGAATCTGTAACAAAAGACTCGAAAACCAATACGGCGGTATTAAAAGGGGTGGCGTTAGCCGAACCTCAGATAAATGAACCGGTCATTCCCATTTTCTACGCCTGTGACGATGCATTTGTAAAGTTTACGGTTGTGTCCATGACTTCAATGATCCAGAATGCATCGAAGGACTACAAATATGTGGTGCATGTTCTTCACACCGAGATCTCCGAAAAGAATCAGGAGATGGTAAAGCGGCTTGCGGATATTGATGGTAATGATAATTTTGAGATCCGCTTTGTGGATGTGACCGACTATCTTACCTCCATCCGGGACAAGCTGCCGCTCAGGGATTATTATTCGAAAACCACCTATTACCGGCTGTTTATCGCGGAAATGTTCCCGCAGTACACCAAGGCGCTTTACCTTGACAGTGATACGGTTGTTCTGGGAGATGTGAGCCAGCTCTACCTTACCGATATCCGGGATGCATATCTTGGAGCCTGCCACGAGCAGGTTATGGTGCAGACCAGGGAATTCGGTACTTATGTGGAAAAGGTTGTGGGCGTTTCACGCTACAACTTCTTCAATGCCGGTCTTATGCTGATCAACTGCGAGCAGTTCCGGCTGCGTTTCGTACTGGATAAGTTTATCAGTTATCTGCATTACTATAATTTCGTGGTGACACAGGATGAAGATTATCTGAATCTCATCTGCAAGGATCATGTGTACTGGCTGGATCAGCGCTGGAATACGGAAACCTTCGGAACCATCGATTACCCCATTGAGCAGGCGAATATGATCCACTACATTATGATCAGCAAGCCCTGGCATTATGAGGATTGTCGGTGCGGAGAGTATTTCTGGGAGTATGCAAAGCAGACGGAGGTATATCAGGAACTGATGGATATACAGAAGGCATATACGGAAGAAGAGAAGGCCAGAGATGCGGAATCCGCAGATAAGCTGGTAAAGCTTGCCGAAACGGAGATCGCCCGCGAGGACAACTTCCTGAACCGCATTAACCAGGATAAGAGAGATAAGGGACGCGTTGAGATACTCCGGAAGATCGATGAGTTTGAACGCGACGGCCGATTCGATGAGGATGTGGAACAGGATCCGCCGGGAAGAATGCTTATGCCGGATGAAATCGAATATATCCGGAAGACCAAGGCCGAGAAGCTCAAGACAAAGATGGCCTTCAAGATGGCCCATAAGTTTATTGACGGACTTGTTGATGAGAAGAAGTTCATTATAAAAGAGATCAAGGGAATTGAAAACTTCAAGAATCTGGAGTGCGGGGCGGTGATCACATGCAATCACTTCAATGCTTATGACAGCTTCGCGATCCAGCTGGCGTATGAAGCGGCCGAACAGCCTGACCGCAGCTTCTGGCGTGTTATCCGGGAAGGAAACTATACCTCATTCCCCGGATTCTACGGATTCCTGATGCGCCACTGCAACACGCTGCCTCTTTCTTCCAATGCGGCCACCATGAAGAAGTTCTATAAAGCTGTTACGGAGCTGATCGAAAACGGTGACTATGTTCTGTTCTATCCGGAGCAGAGCATGTGGTGGAATTACCGCAAGCCGAAGCCGCTGAAGAGAGGCGCATT
>Ga0310690_10011066_pt1 | contig 11162 bp, 14 predicted proteins | sample AusTroGonzalo_MG_2_FD_207661 | JGI IMG/M metagenome (GOLD analysis project Ga0310690, IMG submission 207661) | Bovine rumen microbial communities from tropical cattle in Woodstock, Queensland, Australia - Gonzalo_04 (v2) (version 2) | ecosystem: Host-associated > Mammals > Digestive system >...
ACATTAGAAGGATATCAAGACATCGAACCAAACCAGTTTTCAATTACAGTTAAAAATGTCCCGAAAGGCGTGTGCGAGGCTCTTTTGCCAAAAGCGGTTATTGAATACAAAGTGCGTGTGAATCCGTCCGCGAATGAACAGGGAAAATTGTACGATACTTTAAACACCGATTTGTGCCTCGATAATAACTTTATGGTTTTTTATTTCGGTGATACAGCCGGTGTTTGTAACGTTCCCGACGACAACGGCCCCACCCAATGCACCGAGAATAGGGATTGTTGCGGCGGATTCTCTTGTGTCTATATAAATGCAACAGATAAGAGTAAAATTGGTAATGGTAATGGTCAATGTCAGGCTATCTTTGTGAGTGATGGTGTATTATTTGGTGGACAGAGATGGATAACCAGTTCAGGTACAATGAATTGGTACTCAGCCTACAATTATTGCGCAGCGTTGGGAATGAAAATGACGAATCGCACTGAATTAAATTGTTCTGGGAGCGGGGCAACATCGACATGTAAGGATTCATCTGTAATATCAGAACTGAAGCAAAGATGGGGGAACAGAGGTTATCATTGGCTAAATGATGAAGTGAGTGAGGGTTATGCAGTTAGTGTTGATATTACAAATGCAGGTCGTAATGCTATAAATGTTTTTTCTCGTGTTGAACGTGATTACGCCCTCTGCCATTAAGGATGTGAAAATCAAGACAGACCGCCGGTTATCGTATCAGTGTTTTTTTATGGATATTTTCCGACAAAGAATGCTTGCTTTTGGAAAAGCTTTCGGGTAGAATGCTTTGAAAAAGAAAGGATAAACTGATGAAAAAACTGTCTTACGATGAATTGCGCCATATGTATCTGGATTTTTTCAAATCCCACGGGCACAAGGAAATCCAAAACGCCTCTTTAATACCGGAAAATGATCCGACTGTCTTATTTACAACCGCCGGCATGCACCCGTTGGTTCCTTACCTGCAAGGTGAAAAACACCCGCAGGGCAACCGACTGACAGACGTTCAACGCTGCATTCGGACGGGCGATATCGACGAAGTCGGCGACACTTCGCATTTGACTTTCTTTGAAATGTTGGGCAACTGGTCGCTGGGCGATTATTTCAAAAAAGAAGCGGTTCAAATGAGCTTTGAATTTTTAACAAAAAAGCTTGAAATCCCCGTCGAACAATTGGCCGTCACTTGCTTCGCCGGAAATGCAACGACTCCGCGCGATGAAGAAACCGCCGCTTATTGGAAAGAATGCGGATTAAAAGACAGCCAAATCTTCTTCATCGAGGACAACTGGTGGGGATTGGCCACCGGCGGCCCCTGCGGTCCGGATACCGAAATGTTCATCAACGACCTGTCCAAGCCCCCTTGCGGCCCCAACTGTGGCCCGTCCTGCGATTGCGGTAAATACTTGGAAGTTTGGAACGACGTTTTCATGCAATACAACAAAAAACCGGACGGAACATTGGAACCGTTAAAACAAAGAAATGTCGACACCGGCATGGGCTTGGAACGTATCTTGGGCGTTATGAACGGATTAAACGACGCCTATATGACAGAGCTTTTCACCGATATCATTGCCAAACTGGAACGCCTCAGCGGCAAAACATACAAAGGAAACGAAAAACTTTTCCGCAAAATTGCCGATCACGCACGCGCCGCCACTTTTATTTTGGGTGATGTGCGCGGGGTAAAGCCGTCCAACACAGAGCAAGGTTATGTCCTGCGCCGCATCATTCGTTCGGCCATTCGCGCCTTAAAACAGTTGGACGTCAACGACAACGTACTGGCAACCTTGGCAGATATGTATATCGAAAAGCACAAAAAGTACTATCCGGAACTTCAAACAAATCGCGCTGTTATCTTGGAAGCCTTGGAAAAGGAAGAAACTTTATTTAAGCGCACGTTGCAATCCGGCTTAAAAGAAATGGAAAAAGTCGTTTCCAAATTGGGAACATCCCAAGTCATTGACGGACAAACGGCGTTCCATTTGTACGACACTTTCGGTTTCCCGTTGGAATTTACACAGGAAGTGGCAGCCGAAAAAGGCATAAAGGTTGATGTCGACGGCTTTAAAAAGTGCTTTGAAGAACACCAAGCCAAATCGCGTGCCGGTGCTGAACAAAAATTCAAAGGCGGGTTGGCCGACCATTCCGAAAAGACAACGGCCTATCACACGGCAACCCACATCTTGCAGGCGGTTTTGCGCAAAGTCATTGACCCGTCGGTCAGTCAAAGAGGTTCGAATTTAACGACCGAAAGAATGCGTTTTGACTTTTCGTGCCCGCGTAAATTAACGCCCGAAGAATTAAAGCGAATCGAAGACGAAGTCAATGCAATTATTTCCCAAAACCTTCCGGTAAAAATGGAAGAAATGACGTTGGAAGAAGCGCAAAAAGCCGGCGCCATCGGCCTGTTCACACACAAATACGATTCGGAAAAAGTAAAGGTCTATACGGTCGGCGACAATGTATCCAAAGAAATCTGCGGTGGGCCGCACGTCGAAAACACTTCTGTTATGGGACATTTCCGCATCCTGAAAGAAGAAGCTTCTTCGGCCGGTGTTCGCCGAATCAAAGCGGTATTGGAGTAAAAAATGGCCGAATATGATTTTTTAATTGAATCCGCGCAGAAACTTTTAAAAGAACGCTATGAAAAAGAAGGTCACCACAGCGTCGTGGCGGCATCTTTGATTACCGAAAGCGGAAAAATTTTCACGGCGTTGAATGTCGGGACGTATCAACCGTCCATTTCAACATGCGCCGAAATTATCGCTATCGGAATGGCCCATGCGGCCGAAAAAGGAATGAAAATCAAGGCCATCGCCGTCGTCCGTGATAGCGAGGGCTACTTGATTACCCCTTGCGGTAAGTGTCGAGAATATATCGCAGATTACAGCGATAACGCCCTTGTCATGATTCCGACAAAGGACGGGAAATCTTATTGCCCGACCCCTATTCGCGAACTTTTACCTTATAAATACACAAAAAAACTTTCTAAAACAAAAAGGAGATAAAATATGAAAAACATGATGGAAATGATGAACTTGATGAAGAAAGCCCAAGCCGTTCAAGCACAGGCGGCCGCCCTTCAAAACAAAATGGAAAACACTCAATTTACGGGTGAAGCATACAAAGGCGCTGTCAAAGTGACAATCACCGGCAAATTCAAGCCCGTCAAGATTGAATTGGATAAATCCGTTGTTGATCCGGCCGATGTTGAAACTTTGGAAGATTTAATCCTTGTCGCCATGACAGACGCCAAAGAAAAAGCCGACAAAGCGATGGACACCGCCATGGAAAGCATGAAGTCGAATTTGGGACTTCCCGAAAACTTTAAACTTCCGTTCTAACAATGGCCAAAACCGAAATAGACACGTTGGTTGAATTGCTTGCCCGATTGCCGGCCTTGGGCCCCCGATCGGCGCGGCGGGCCGTCTTGTTTTTGCTGAAAAAAAAGCAGACGCATATGGAACCGTTGATTCGTGCCTTTTCGGATGTTTATGAAAAAGTTTCCCCTTGTCCGCTTTGCGGCAATATGGATACACAGCAACCCTGCGTGATTTGTTCCGACCCCTCACGTAATCCGGCCGAAGTGTGTGTCGTGCAGGACGTTTCCGACCTGTGGGCCATCGAACGGTCACACACGTTCAAAGGTCTTTACCATGTTTTGGGCGGCGTCTTATCGGCTTTGGACGGTATCGGTCCGGACGAATTGAACATCGTTTCCTTGCTTGGGAAAATAAAACAAAACGATGTCAAAGAGGTCATCTTGGCCCTTCCGGCAACAGTGGACGGGCAAACAACAGCCCATTATCTGGCAGACATTTTGGAAAAAGAAAACGTTGTCGTTTCGACGCTTTCCCATGGCGTTCCGATGGGCGGAGAGTTGGATTACCTTGACGATGGGACTTTGCAAACAGCCTTTAAGCGGCGGCATAAGATATAAAGGAGAAAGATATGACGGAAATCAAAGAGGCTTTGGAAAATTTGGGATCTTCTTTAAAAAAATTGGAAGACGCCGTTGTTCAATCCACCGGTGTCAAGAGGGATCAAAAAGAAAAAATCGAAAATATGCAAAAAACAATCCAAGCGGCCTTCGCCAAAATGGATGAAGCCATCAATCGTTTCGAAAAGAAAGAATAATTTTTAAGAAGGGAGAAAATCAATGGCCGTTGTTACTTTTAAAATTGCCGGAAGACCCTATAAAATCGCCTGCGCCGACAATCAGGAAGATCACATTTTGGAATTGGCTCAATTTGTCGATGAAAAAGCAAATAAGCTTTTGGATTCCGTCGGTTTTATTCCAGAAGCGCAACTGCTCGCCATGGTCAACATCATCGTGGCGCAAGAATTGTTCTCTGCCAAAAAAGGCCAAAAAAACGGAACCGCAGATAAAGAGGATTCCACCCAAATCATTCAAATCATCGACAGCCTATCCACCCGCATATCCGATCTGGCCGACGTTTTAAAACAGGACGATTAAAACGAATTGACTTTTCCCGTTTTTTCCGATATAAAGGATACGTCAGAAGGTTGGACAATCGCTGAACCCTTTGCGGGTTGAGAGGAAAGTCCGGACTTCCTAGGAACAGGATGACGGCTAACGGCCGCCCGAGGTGACTCGAGGGAGAGTGCCACAGAAAATAAACCGCCTGCCCTTTGCGACAGGTAAGGATGAAACGGCGAGGTAAGAGCTCACCGTCTTGTTGGTAACAAACAAGAGCAAGGTAAACCCCATCCGAAGCAAGACCAAGAAAATGACAGTGGCTTTGCGCCACAAGGTATCGTTCCTATACCGTCTGATAGGTAGGTTGCTTGAAATTTTTAGCGATAAAAATTCTAGATGAATGATTGTCCCCGACAAAATCCGGCTTACAGACCTTCTGACACTTTAATCCAAAAAGGGCTTTAACATCTCCCGAACGGCTCGCATCTGATCCAAAAGCTCCCGAACCTTTTGCGAATCGGCAACTTCTTCGGTCGACGGCGCTTCTTTGTCCAAAGCATGCGATTTCAAAAGCTTTTGCACGCCCTTTATCGTGTACCCTTCCGTATAAAGACAATCCCGAATGCGTTTCAAAAGTTCAACATCTTCCGGACGGTAATAACGACGTCCCCCCACGCGTTTTACAGGCTTTATCTGAATAAACTGCGTTTCCCAGAAACGCAAGACATGCGCCGGAACATCCAACAATTCGGAAACTTCTGATATATTTCTAAAAGCGTTTTCGGACTTTACCATCTTAAAATCCTATTTTTGGGCCTTCAATACAGCCTTTTTCAATGTCTGAGAGGGCGTAAAGGTCAGAATGGAACGTGCTGTAATCGGGTATTCTTCCCCTGTCTTCGGATTGCGACCGATACGTTCTTTTTTATGACGCAACGAAAACGTCGCAAAAGAAGAAAGTTTTACATTTTCGCCCCGTTCAAAAGCCTTTATAATTTCCTCAAAAACCGCATCAACCAAACGTTCCGAGCCCAAGAAAGAAAGCCCCAGTTCCCGGCAAACGGCTTCTGCCAAATCCGAACGTGTTATGTTTTTATTCATTTTTTCCTCTTTTCTTTTTTACTAACTTCTTGAAGTGTATAAAAAAAAAGAAAAAAAGACAAGCCTTTTTTCTTTTTTTTCGTTATCTTTGCTCAAAATCAAAGCTGAGCATCCTCGTCGGAAAAGATAATATCTTCCAAATCAATACGGATTTTTTCGCACAAATCGTTCCGAACCAAGTTAATAGCCGATTCGACCGCAAACGAATATCCCATCGCATCGGCACCGCCATGACTTTTGACCGAAATACCGTTCAACCCTAAAAACATCGCCCCATTGTAACGGCGCGGATCCACCCGCTTTTTCAAACGCAGATAAGTCGGCAAAATCAACGGAACCGCCAACCATGCCAAAACGGACTTTTTGGCGTACGTCTTTATCATATTTTTGACCATGTGGGCAGTCCCTTCAATAGACTTCAAAGCTACATTTCCGGAGAACCCGTCGGAAACAATGACGTCCGTATGACCGGTTCCGATATCATGTCCTTCTGCAAAACCAACATAATTCACCTTGTCTTTGTTCCGTTTCAAGATAGCCGCAGCTTGCTTGATTTCCTCACGTCCCTTCGTTTCTTCGGAACCGATATTCAACAAAGCCACTGTCGGCCGTTTTTCACCGTAAACGATTCGGCGGAAAACAGAACCCATAATCGCAAATTCAACCAAGTTGGTCGCGTTACATTCCGCATTGGCCCCCAAATCCAAGGCAATCACGTCTTTGTTCGGCTTTTGCGTCGGCATTATCGCCGCAATCGCAGGCCGATCCACACCGGCCATCGTCCCCAAACAAATTTTGGACATCGCCATCAAAGCGCCGGTATTTCCGGCCGAAACAACCGCCGAAGCTTCACCGGTCCGGACAGCAAAAATCGCTTTCCACATACTGCTTTCGCGGCCGTAACGAACGGCCGCAGACGGCTTTTCGTCAGGTTTTACAACCTGATCCGTGTGATAGATTTTATAGCACTTTTCGTTCAACTGGTTTTGTCGAGCGAGTCTTGAAATTTCATCTTCGTCACCGAAAAGTAAAAAGAAAACTTCCGGATTTTTATCAGAGGCAATTTTTACGCCCTCAATGATGGCATCGGGTGCATTATCGCCGCCCATGGCATCTATTGAAATGACCAGCCGTTCAGCCATTGTCCTTACTCAGCTTTAGATTTCACCAAAACTTCGCGTTTGTTGTAATAACCGCAAGAATCACAAACGTGATGAGGACGCATCATTTCGCCGCATTTCGGGCATTCAGTCATCGGATTAGACTTTAACGCTTCATGGGAACGACGAGCATCTCTGCGAGAAGCGGACGTTTTTTTCTTTGGTACTGCCATTTTAAAAACCTTTCCTTTACATATTATCCAAAAGCCGACCATCGGCTTTCAAAGCATTCAAGTTTATCTTTAATACATAATTTTTTCATTTTTTGCAAGCTTTTTTTTACTTTTCCGACAAAAAACAGAAAAATTCGTCGTCTAAGGCGCGGTGTTATACAGGGGCGAATTTTGCAAAAAATAGTACATAACAACGCCCAAAACAATCAAAATAAATATCCATTTTTGCTTTGTTGTCATAAAATGTTCCTTTTTGTTAAAAAAAGACTGGAAAATTGCATAAAAAGAGTTTATCGTAATTCGCAGGAAAATGGAAGAAAAAAGATGAAAGACGTCGCTTTATATTCTCTGGAAGATTTTGAAGGCATGCGTAAAGCCGGACGCGTCGCCGCAGAAACATTGGATTACATCACTCCTTTTGTTGTGCCGGGCGTTACAACGGGTCAACTGGATTCGCTTTTGGAAGACTTTATGCGCTCAAAAGGCGCTATTCCGGCCACCTTGGGATACAGAGGATACCCGAAAGCCAGCTGCATTTCCGCCAATCACATCGTTTGCCATGGCATTCCCGGCAACAAAGTCCTTTACGACGGCGATATCATCAACATTGACATCACCCCGATTGTTGACGGATGGTTCGGCGATTCCAGCCGGATGTATTTCGTCGGAACCCCCTCTTTAAAGGCCAGACGCTTGGTGCAAAACGCTTATGATTCAATGATGGCGGGTATAAAGGCCTCTGTTATAGGAAACACAATGGGGGACGTCGGACACGCCATTGAAACTTGCGCCCATAAGGAACGTTTTTCCGTTGTGGAAGATTTTTGCGGCCACGGAGTCGGACGGGCTTTCCACTTATTGCCCAACGTTCTAAATTACGGACGCAAAGGGGAAGGCATGGAAATCAAAGAAGGTATGATTTTCACCGTCGAACCGATGGTCAACATCGGCGGATCGGACACGTTGGTTCTTTCGGACGGGTGGACAGCCATCACAAAAGATCGGACTTTGTCGGCGCAATTTGAACACACCATCGGTATCACAAAGAACGGCCCCGAAATCTTTACGCTTTCACCCAAAGGATGGGACTTCCCGCCCTATAAATCGGACAAAGACAATGGCTGAACCCCAAACCCAAAAATACGTTATCACCGAGGAAGAACCCAAATCAGCAATGTCTGATTTAAACAAAGGGCATCGTCAGCGTTTAAAGGATCGCTTTTTGGAGCATCCGGAAACTTTTTCGGATTCGTACGAGCTGTTAGAATTGCTTTTGACCTATTCAATCCCGCAAAAGGACGTAAAGCCCTTGGCAAAAAGGCTTTTGATGCATTTCAATTCGACAGATGCCATTTTGTTCGCCCCAAACGACCTTCTGCTGAATTTTAAGGACGTCAAGCAGAACACCGTGGTTTTGTTTAAGCTGTTCCGCGCCTTGTACCTTCAAATCCTTCGTCAGAGGATTACAAAAGACAAAGGAAGAAACGATTGGCTGGCTGTGTTGGATTATTGTTCGGCTTTGGTCAGGAAAGAGGTTAAGGAGCGGTTCTTCCTGATTCTTCTTGATGCGGACGATTGCATCATCGACATCATAGAAATGGACAAAGGAAGCGTCAACGAAGTCAACATTTCGCCCCGCGAAGTTTTGGAAGTTCTGCTTCGTTATCATGCCATTTCCTTTGCGCTTTTCCACAATCACCCGTCAGGATTTACCCTTCCGTCGAACGATGATTTGGGCGCGACGAAGGAAATCAAAAGAATGGCCGGACAGGTGAATATCATGCTGTACGACCACTTCATCTTTGGCCCGAACGGCGAAAAAAGTTCATTCCGACAACTGGGTTATTTGTAATTTTTTCATTTTTTGCTTGCATTCTTTTTAAAAGCGTGTATATTCTTACTTACCTTTTGGGGGTATAGCTCAGTTGGTAGAGCGTTTGAATGGCATTCAAAAGGTCAGCGGTTCGATCCCGCTTACCTCCACCAATTTAAGATTCAGCCCGTTTGAAACGGGCTTTTTTCGTGCCTGAAATGAGGCGATGATAAGCTAAGTTATAAAGGCTCTTGTGATAAGTTTTAGGCTCAATGTGAAAATGCCCGTTTACCACAATTCATCCGCATTTTTTTGAGAAAGAAAGCAAAAGTGCTATTTGAGCAGATGAACCAACCCGAACTTGCTTTGCTAGGTAATCCATAAAAAAGGCATAACTTTGCGCCTTTTTCGTTTCGTATCTTTATCCGCTAGGCAATTTTAATTATCATTCGGAATATCAAAGTTCCCATAGTCAAAGACCGGGGCGCGGTATTTACTGATTTTCTTACTGAGTGTCGGGTCTGTCAAAAGACACTCTTTCACCAAGGCAGTTGCTAACTCATCTTCGGCCAGTTTTGGTCTTTTTATCGCATAAAATTCATCCGCCGGTACAATGGGCTTTTTGGTATGCCCTTCGTACATTTTTTTCAGCTCTTCCCCTTCTTGATAGGCGGCTAAATTCAGGTGGTCCAGCGCCAACGCATACGAACAAGAAACCCTTGTCCGATACCGTACAATTTTTATAGTTTCTCTGTTGTTTTGGTTGCTAGCCACCCAATCAAAAGGGTGGCTTTTTTATATCTGCGGGGATGCAAGCCGCGCCATTTTTCTAGCGAAGCAGAAAAAATCCGGCTGGTCGGGTGTGTTTAGAAAATACTTAAATATCAAATACTTATACAATTTTCAAAAATCGGGGGCTGGTCACTTTTGAAATCGGGCTGGTCACCCTATCAATTCATTACCCTTTTTTATAAATTGGTTGCAAAATGCTTCAGTTCCTTGTATATTGAGAACCATAACGCCGCATAAGAAAAGCGTGTGTTCTAAATAAAGGGGACAAAGATGAAGAAATTATGTGTTGCTTTAATGGTTATTATTTTTTGCTCGGTGATTGCGCAGGCTGAAACAATTTCCAACGATAAGACCGACTTTGCCGAAATTAGTTCAGTCATTGATGATGCGGTTCTTGATATTCGTTATTATTCGCCCAACAATTTTACGGGCAATAAAATCCAAGGATATAAAGCGCCACGCGCCTACATGACAAAAAAAGCGTTGGCGGCCCTTGCAAAGGCGGCAGATGATTTAAGGAGTCAGGGCTATCGGTTGTTGATTTGGGATTCATATCGTCCCCAAAAAGCAGTAGATAATTTTGTAAAATGGATTAACGACCCGACAGATCCGGGTGACAAAACTTTTTATCCGGAGTTGGAAAAATCTGATTTGCTTGCCGGCAAATATATTATGGCAAAATCCGGACATACCAGAGGAAGCACAATTGACCTAACCATCATTAAAAAGGACGGTTCGTTTGTGGATATGGGTGGTACTTTTGATTTATTCAGTGAAATTTCTCATCCTGACTACCCCAATCTGACCGAAAAGCAAAAGAAGAACAGAAAGATTTTGCACGATGCAATGATAAAAGCCGGTTTTAATGGGTTAGAGTCCGAGTGGTGGCACTTTACTTTAAAAGATGAGCCCTATAAAGACACCTATTTTGACTTTGATGTGGAATAATTGTTAAAGGAGATAATATGGCAGTTTATGATTATAATGTTCCCAAAACAGATGGCGGTGAATTAGCCCTTTCGGAATTTAAGGGAAAAGTGATGCTAATAGTGAATACCGCAACAGGCTGTGGATTTACCCCACAATATGAAGCGTTGGAACAAATGTATGAAAAATACCATGATAAAGGGCTGGAAATTATTGATATCCCTTGCAATCAATTCGGGCATCAAACCCCTGGCTCAGATGAGGAAGTCCATCAGTTTTGTCAATTGCACTATAAAACTCAATTTCCTCAAATGAAAAAGTCCGATGTGAATGGAGAAAACGAACTGCCTCTTTACACCTACCTTAAATCACAAAAAGGATTTGCAGGGTTTGGTGCGCATAAATTATCCGCTTTATTGGCAGAACTGCTGGCGAAAAATGATCCTAATTGGGATAAAAAGCCGGATATCAAGTGGAACTTTACCAAGTTTTTGATCAATCGTCAGGGGGAAGTGATTGAACGCTTTGAACCGACGGCCGATATGAAAGATGTTGAAACAAAAATAGCTGAACTGATTTAAAGGAGAAAAAGATGAAGAAAAATATCAAAAAAGATTTGATTATGGCGCCAATGCCTGTGTTAATTATCGGAACCTATGATGAAAATGGTGTCCCCAATGCCATGAATGCCGCATGGGGAACACAATGCGATATGGATAAAATTATCATCTCTTTGTCCAATC
>Ga0310690_10011067_pt1 | contig 11161 bp, 9 predicted proteins | sample AusTroGonzalo_MG_2_FD_207661 | JGI IMG/M metagenome (GOLD analysis project Ga0310690, IMG submission 207661) | Bovine rumen microbial communities from tropical cattle in Woodstock, Queensland, Australia - Gonzalo_04 (v2) (version 2) | ecosystem: Host-associated > Mammals > Digestive system >...
ATTTTTATATCGTGAACGATATTTTGAAAAAAGTTGAAAAAAAAGTTGCGGCTTGAAAACATTGAGTCCTAAAGAAGTAGGCAAAAAATATAGTAATCGTGTGTGCTCACAGCCTCGGAGAGGCGTCTCATGCCTCCTGCATGGCGACCTTGCCGATGTCTTACCTGTTTGCAATGCTGTTCTCCTATCGCTTTGATTTTGCGACAGATACCATTATCCTGTCGGGGACACAAGTTCGGTAGATGGGCGCACCTTGCACGTTTCTCGTGCCCCTTCAGGGGCAATACCCTTACCCCAGCACAACATCCATCACCATCATCAGTACGAAGCCGACGGCGAAACCGATGGTGGAGAGGTTGGTGTGGGTGCCTTCGGCGGTCTCGGGAATGAGCTCTTCGACCACCACGTACATCATGGCACCGGCGGCGAAGGCGAGCAGATAAGGCAATGCGACGCCCAGTACCGAAGCCAATAGCAGGATGGCAATCGAACCGATGGGCTCCACTACGCCGCTCAACGAACCTATAAGGAACGAACGCCAGCGGGAGTTGCCCTCTGCGTGCATGGGCATCGAGATGATGGCACCTTCGGGGATGTTCTGGATGGCGATACCGATGCTGACCGCCAATGCCGCGCTGAGCGTCAGCCCCTGCGCTTCGCCTGCGAACACCACACCCACGGCCATACCCTCGGGCAGGTTGTGGATGGTGACGGCGAGCGCCAACATGGCGGTGCGCGACAACTTCGACCGCGGACCTTCGGCCTTTTCCGCCCCGAGGTGCAAGTGCGGTGTCAGTTCGTCAATCAACAGCAGGAAGCCCACACCCAACAGGAAACCCACAGCGGCAGGCAGCACACTTTTAAGACCCTCAATCGAAGTGCTTGCCATATCGATGCTCGGGATCAGCAGCGACCACACACTAGCCGCCACCATCACGCCGCTGGCGAACCCCAACAGCGTCTTCTGCAGCCGGTCGGGAATCTCCTTCTTCATGAAAAAGACAAACGCCGACCCCAGCATGGTGCCCAACAAAGGCAGTAATATTCCGATAATGACAGGGTTCATAACATCTCATCTTTTATTCCGCCAACAACCGCTGAATATCCTCTTCCATCGCTTCGGGCGACACCATCGGCTCGAAACGCAGGATGGTTTTGCCGTCTTTGGAGACTAAGAACTTGCCGAAATTCCACTTAATGGCGTTGCCCTTCTCGAAACCGCTACCCGTTTTCTGGTGAATCATGTCGAGCTGGGCGGCAAAAGCCTCGTAGCCCTCAGGGTAGCCGGTGAACGGGGCTTTGGACTTGAGGAACGTGTAGAGCGGACTCTCCTTCTTGCCGTTCACATCGATTTTGTCAAACAGAGGGAAGGTGACGTTGTAGGTCAACGAGCAGAAGTTCTGGATTTCCTCGTTGGTGCCGGGTTCCTGTTCCAAGAACTGGTTGCACGGGAACGCTAAGATCACCAGCCCTTGATCCTTGTATTTCTGATAGAGGGCCTCGAGTCCTTCATACTGCGGGGTGAGTCCGCATTTGCTGGCCACATTGACGATCAGCAGCACCTGACCTTTGTAGTCGGACAGCGACACATCGTTGCCTTTGATGTCCTTGACAGTGATGTCGTAGATGCTTTTATACTTCTTGTTTTGTCCGAAACAGACCACTGCCGCCAGCAGGGCGACAGCTGTGATAATGAGGGTTTTAACTTTCATATTTTTTGTTCAAATATTACGGGGGCAAAGGTACAAAAAAAGTCGCAGCTCGAAAACTGCGGCTTGTGTGACATGGCCATTTACGCTAACCGCTTCAGCAATTCTATCACGACTTGCCAGATGTCGTCGATGGTCTTCAACTCAACGCGCTCACTGGTGGAGTGCGGCTCGACGATGCGCGGACCGATGCTCGCAATCTGGATGCCGGGATAGTGTTGCACGAAGAAACCGGCTTCCAACACGAAGTGCATGGCCACCATGCGGGGACGCCAGCCCAGCACATCTTGGAAGGTGTTGCTAACCAATTGCAGGAAGTTCGACTGCTGGTTTTCCTGCCAGGCGGGAGCCGACATGATGGTCTCTGAAGTCGCTCCGGTTGCGGCAAAGTCTTTGGCGATTATTCTGCTCCATGATGCCATATCGCTATCAACAAAGCTGCGCGTGTGGGTCGAGACAAAAACATGGTCTTCCTCGGTCACAATGCGTCCGATATTATTGGAGGTTTCCACTGTTCCAGACATCGCTGCACTCATCCTAATCACACCTTGCGGCACCTGCATTAGACAGTCCATAAGTGCTTTTAATGATTCCTTAGCGATGACCGTGTCCTGTTTGTCGCACTGCTCAATGCTGCAGGCGATATGCGGGTCACTGCTTCCGAACTTTTCTTGCAGCCCCCGATTGATGCCATCCAACTGTGTTTTCAAAGAATCAGCATATTCGTCAGAAGGGACACGAATCACGAACTCACCCTTCGAAGCAATCGAAGCGTTGGCTTCTCCAATCACGATGTCGGCGACCTCAACGTCGTGCTCAAGACAGATGTTTTGCAAGATAGCCCTTGTCGGCAACACCGCACTGCAACGTCCTTTATTGATGTCCACACCAGAGTGACCGCCCAATCCGCCCTCAATGCGGATGCGGTACCAGCTGCCGTCGAATGCCGGCATCCGTTTCATGGGGATACGATGAAATTGTAAGCAAGCGCCTGCCGCTCCGGTAGTGATGGTGTCGTAATCCTCCGAGTCGAGGTTGATGACCTTGCGACCTTTCAGGAAATCCTTGCCCAGCTGCGAAGCTCCCGACATGCCGTCTTCCTCATTCGTGGTGGTGATGACCTCCAGCGCAGGATGCACGATGCTGTCGTCCTCCAGCACCGCCAATGCCATCGAAAGTCCGATACCGTTGTCGGCGCCCAGCGAGGTGCCGCGGGCCTTCATCCACCCATCTTCCTCGTAAGCTTCGATGGGGTCGTTCAGCGGGTCGCTCATCCCCACGCACACCATATCCATGTGGTTGAGCAACGCGATGGGCTCGGCCGCCTCGTGTCCGGGGCTGGCGGGCTTGCGAATCACCACACAGTTCTCCTTGTCGCGCTCATACTCCAGATGAAGCCGCTCGGCAAATTGACAAAGGTAATCGGCAATCCGCTCTTCGTGATGAGAGGGGCGGGGTATCTGATTCAGTTCGTGAAAGATTTCAAAAACTCGTTTGTGATTAATATAGTCCGTCATAATTACTTGATTTACTGACACTTTGATTGTTATATTAGGGCAACAACTCGGCGAGTTTCGCCTTTATGGCATCAAGATTGCCGCGGACGATGATCTTCCCCGTCTGACAATCGATCAACAATGTTGTCGGGATGCCGGAAAGGGCGTAATCGTACCAAGCCTTGCTGTTCTCTTTTCCTCCTCCGTTGAAATCGCACACGTTGATCCAGATCATATTGTTTTTTGCCAAAAAGGTTTTCCAGATATCGGAACGGCCTTTAGGATCCATGGAAACGCCATAGATCTCAAGACCTTTTTGGTGATATTTAGCGTAGATTTCCACAACTTGCGGTACGCTTTTTACGCATCCACCACACCAAGTGGCCCAGAAATCGACAAGAACGTAACGGTTGCTCGGGTTGTTCACCACTGAACTCAGAGGGATGGACTTTCCGTTCACGTCGGGATATTCCATATCGATGTACTTTTGCCCGGCTTCGGTCTTCAAACGGCGCGTCAGATCGTCCCTGAATTCGGTGACAAAGTCCAACGTTGCCAGTTCGGGCGACAAATGGTCCAAAACCTCTAATGCCTGTGCCGTAGAGTCACACCAGTTGTGAGCATAATCCAAAGCCAACGCTCCGGTCTGCTCGGCACTCAAAATCGAATCCATCAGGGCATTGGCAGCCACCTTATCTCCTCGGTCATAAAGTTCCGAATACCTGCGGTCGAGCTCGTTGGAAGGTGTGCCCGTGGCTCCGGTGCGGTAATCCTCCTCATCGTTGGCATCCACCTCCACGAGAATGGTTCCGGGTTCCAGAATGAAGTCTTTCAACTGATCCCCATCTTTCGTATAAAGATACACATGGGTGGGTGCTGAAACGTTCGGATGAATCTCGAAGGCGCCGTTTTTCACCACCCCTTTCCCCACAATTTCAAAATGATGGAATTCGTCCTGCAATTCGAGTTTTGTGCCATCTTTTAAGCCCTTGGCGGTACCTTTCACAGTGCAATAACCCGTTCCTGTTGAATTTTGATGGCAACTTGCCAATACGAACAATGAAATAATGGTAAGAATCAATATTCTTTTCATAATGTAAAAATTTGTCGGCAAAAGTACAAAAAAAGCGGCTGTCGTTTGCAGAAAAACATTGAGCACGCAGTGCAATTAACTCCGCAATATTTAATAACGGACATAAAAACACAACCTTTTCTTTGTTTTATGATAGGTTGATAAAAAATGTTATTCGCTGTAATTGTGGTCGATCACCACGCTTACTTCCACATCGGGCAGGAGGGTTTTCAGCTCGGCGATGAGCTGGTGGCAGAAGGCTTTTTCGTCGTGGACCGAATAGTCGGGAACAACATCCACTGTGACGAGGTTCTCCTTCTCGAAATAGTAGAATGCGTGTATCTGCACAATATCCTGATGTTGACTGAGCGCCTTCAAGACCGTATTTTGCAGCTCCGCACGCTTGTTTTCTCCGGTGGCAACGGCATACACTCCGATGGTCATGATGATGCCGTGTTGCAGATACATCTTCTCGGAAATGCGGCGTGAAAGTCCATGAAGCTGGTAGGCGTCCATTGTGTCATCAACGCTGATGTGCAGCGAACCGATCATTACCTCTGGACCGTAGTTGTGCAGGATGATGTCGTAAACGCCGTGCACACCCTCGAATTCCATCACTTCTTGCTTGATGCTGTGCACCAGCTCTTCCGAAACCCTTGCGCCCAACAGTTCGTTGACAGGCGAAGCCACCATTTCGACACCGGCCTTGATGATGACGAGGGAGATGAGCGTGCCGAGGATGCCGTCAAGAGAGACGTTCCACAGCAGCATAACGCCCGCAGAGACGAGTGTAGCCAGCGTGATGATGGCATCGAAAAGAGCGTCGGAACCGGAGGCGATCAGTGCATCGCTCTTCAGCTTTTCGCCCTGCTTTTTCACAAAACGGCCTAACAGAAGCTTCACCACGATGGCCACGATGATAACCACCAACGTCACAGTGGTGTACGTCGGAGTGGTAGGCTCGAACAGCTTCTTCACCGACTCAATGAGCGAGGTGACACCCGCCGAGAGGACGATGACGGCGATGATGATGGCGCTGAAATACTCGATACGGCCATGTCCGAAGGGGTGTTTGCGGTCAGCGGGACGCGCGGAGAGCTTTGTCCCCACGATGGTGATCACACTCGACAGTGCGTCACTTAGGTTGTTCACCGCATCCATCACGATGGCCACTGAACTGGCCAGCAGTCCCACCGTGGCTTTGAACGCCGCCAGCAACACATTGGCCACAATGCCTATAACGCTGGTGCGGATGATTTTCTGGGAACGATTAGCTGGGTTATTTTTTTGCATAATCAATCAGGAATTCTGGCGCAAAAATACAAAAAACTGCTTAATTAATCATCCAAGACACCCCGCCACCGACGGCGTAATACTTGCCGAAGTTCAGCAAATCAAAATCGCAACTGACGTCGAGTTGAACGCGCCGTGAAGGCATCCACGTGAATCCGAAGTCGGTCATATATTGGTTTCCGTCGGGATGGAGGTAGTTATATGTCTCGACAAAAGCCCCTACATTGTCCGTGATGTTGAACCATAGCGCCAATGACAATAACGCTTGCGGTATGGCCGTTTCGCCGTCCCATATCGCACCAGCATTGTAAGCCAATGAGAACCAATCTGTTATCTCGTGATCAAATATAAGGTACATCGACGGGGCAAGATGCGGAGGCACCAAATCCTTCGAACCGACATGCGGCAATTGGAGTTCGGCCAGGAAACCGACAGACGGGAGCCAGTTCTGGCTCTCATAGACTCTGATTTTCGTCCCGATGGTGAGCGGCGCAATGCCAAAGGTGTATTTCGAGCCCGGCCCGTCGTTGTACAACAAGAAATCCGTCCCGACACGCAGTTCCACATTCCGGAAAATACCATAACGGACAATCGTGCTGGTCAGCGTGATGGTGCGCGAACCATCGGGTGTCGACTCGAAACCGAAACCATTTTCCCATGACACTTTGTGATGCGGAAGCACTTCGGCGAACCAAGTGTTTCCGGGACGGTCGGCGGGAAAATCGGGCAGCGCTTCTTGGGCGTTGCCGAGGCTCACCAGTATCATGAATGCGAACAGAACGACACTGGGCTTGTATTTCATAGCAGAAGTTTCAAAATTCACTATTCCTCATTCATCGGTTTAAAAATGATGGTATAGTTCTCGTTCATGTGCTTCACCAATAACCTGCGAAGGCTCAGTTGCGGGGTCTCCACAATCCACAGATTAGCGGCCTCCCATAAGGCAAAAGCGCCGATGGTGGAGAGGATGGTAAACGAAAACTCGCTAACTATCAGTTCTACCGCGATGCTGACAGCCACGAAAACCACGCCGACAATCAGCATCCAGATTTGGCGGATTTTGCTAGTGTGTTCCTCACGTTTAAGTTCATGCTTTTCGTTTTTAATCCACATGCTGATAGAGTCGCGCACACGCTGCTCGTCCAGTGGCTCACGAGACTGGAAAATGAGTTGCACAGGATCGAGTTTCTCGGAGTTTTTCAGTTTGCCGATCACATAGTCCACAAACTCCCCGTTAAGATCGCCAGGACCGCCAAAGGTGCTGTAAATGTCGCTCTCGTTCTCGACATTGATGTAGATTTCTTTCATAAGGATGTTAGATTAAGAAGCGGCAAATGTACATAAATTTCAAATATCCACAGACAAATAATAATGCCGGATGTCACCAGCGGAGCCAGTCCTTGCGGCCACGCAGTTTGTCTATCAGTGTCGGCTTGGTCACGGACTTTTGGAACACGAAGTTGCCGGAGGTATTGATGTAGCCGTGGGTGTCGCCGATTCTGGCGTAAGCAAGCCCTTCAGAGAAAATATTCAAATTGTCGAACTTTGCATCCACTAACAAGTTGCCCTGTTTGTCGATGATTCCATATTTCTCGCCCATTTTCACTATAGAGTATCCTTCGGAGAGAGGCATGACATAATCGAACCGGTTGCCAAGCCGACACACTTCAACCCCGTTCTTGTCAATAAAACTCCAACTGCCATCTTTCTTGACAGGAGCTACTCCTTCAGAGAAAGACTCCGCTTCGTCGAACTGGGGTTCTATGACAAAACGCCCCGTTGTGTCAATAAAGCCGGTTTTGCCGTCCTCGGTCAGGTTCACCAATGCCAAACCATCGATGAATGGGAGCACAATGTAGAATTTCGGTTCTATCACCATCTTTCCAGAACGGTCAATAAAGCCGTATTTGTTGAATTCAACCTCTACAGCAGCCAGTCCACAAGAGAACTGATCCACATCGGTGTAGCTCTCGCCGAAATCCGCGACCACGGCTCCGGTCTTGTCGATGATTTGAAGTTGGTTCTCGATTTGAACGACTGCCAATCCCTCGGAAAAAGCCAGGGCAAAGTCATACTGTGGCTCTATCACCATCGTGCCATATCGGTCCATGAATCCGTATTTTTTATTTACGGCCACAGCCGCCAGCCCTTCGGAGAAGCCGGCCGCGTCCGAAAACTTCGGTTCAATTTCAACATTTCCATTTCGATTGATATAACCCCAATGGTTTTTGATGATCACGGCAGCCAAACCTTCGGAAAAAATCCATGGACTGCCAACATTAACACTATTCATTATTAAGACTTTGGGACTTCTGTTTTTCACTTCCACACGTCGTCGCTAATCTTAGTGCGAAGTCCTTTAACACCATGACCGCAAACAACGCGGCAAAAATAAACTTTTCGAATATAGGATGCAAAAAAGTGAAAAGGTTGCAGTTTGTTTTGAAAATATTTTTTTGCAGAGATTGTTTGGACATTTGCGCAACGCCTCGGAGAGGCGTCACGCACGCAGTGCAATTAACACCACACAAGCGGAGCGCAGTATGGTGGAAACTACCGCAGATATGGCCCCGTAACGGAAACCGTATCCTCCGACATCTCCTTGGGCGTTCCCGTGAAAATGACGTCGCCGCCCATCGCGCCGCCGCCGGGACCGAGCTCGATGAGCCAGTCGCACGATTTCAGCATCTCGACGTTGTGCTCGATGAGGAAAATCGTGTTTCCGGCCTCCACCATCGTGTCGAAGAGGGCCAAAATGCGCTTGATGTCGCCGGCGTGGAGACCATCGGAAGGCTCATCCATGATGAATATCTTGCCCGCATCACGCAGATAGGAGGCCAGTTTGATGCGTTGCAACTCGCCGCCGGAGAGGGTCGAGAGCGACTGGTTGAGATGGAGGTATCCTAAGCCGACCTTGCGCAACGGTTCCAACTTCTCGGCAATGATACTTCCCGCGAACAGCTCGGAGGCTTTGTTGGCGGTGAGGTCCATCACCTCAGCGATGTTCATGCCTTTTACTTTGTAAGACAACACTTCCGGTGAATAACGGAGTCCTCCGCAGGCTTCACAGGTGGTCTCGATGGCATCCATGAAAGCCATGTCGTTGACAATGACCCCCTTGCCCTGACAGACGGGACAGCCGCCTTTGCCGTTGAAGGAGAAAAGGTCGGCTTTGGTCTTGTTGGTTTTGGCGAAGAGTTTGCGGATGTCGTCGGCAACGTCCAGATAGGTGGCCGGGGTGCTGCGCAGGCTGATGCCGATGTTCTTCTGGCTGATAAAGACAATATCTTGAGGGGATCGTAAGGGCGAATCATTATTCGCCCCTACAGGGTGATGGGACCAGGCGGTACGGAAACATTCCATCAATGAACTTTTTCCTGAGCCCGCCACACCGGCGATGCCGCACATCACTCCTAACGGCAGTTTGACGGATATGTTCTTCAAGTTGTGCAGGTTGGCGTTCTCCAGAAGGAAGAACTCTTTGGGCGTGCGCACCTGCTCCTTAATAGCACTCGACACGCTAAGCATGGTGCCCGTAAGTGTCTGACTGTGCAGCAGTTCCTTGTAGCTGCCCTCGAAGACGATCTCTCCGCCGTTCATGCCCGCACCGGGTCCCATATCAATGATATGGTCGGCGATACGGATAATCTCCTTGTGGTGCTCCACCAGGATGACGGTGTTGCCGTGGTTCTTGAGCTTCTGCACCGATTTCTGCATTAGCAGGATGTCGTGGTTGTGCAGGCCCACGCTTGGCTCGTCCAGGATATACATCACGTCCGAGAGGGGAGAGTTGATGTATTTGGCGATCTTGCAACGCTGTGCCTCGCCGCCGGAAAGGGTACCGATGGCACGGTCGAGGGTAAGGTAGCCGAGTCCAATCTCCTCCAACGCCGCCAGCCGTTCAGTGGTGGCCCGCTTGATGTCCTCAGCCAGAGGATTGTCGATGGTTTCCATCCATTTCCGGCAGTCACTGATGCTCATGGCCGTCACCTCAGCGATATTCACCCCGTTGATTTTGCAGGAACGTATCTTCTCGTTGAGGCGTGTGCCGCCGCAGTCGGGACAGATGCCCATGGTCAGCATGGGGTTGAGGGCCGCAGCGTGCAGCAATCCTTCCTCCGAGTTGATGATGCTGCGGTACATACGGGGAATCAAGCCTTCGTATTTGGCGGTTTTGGGCCAGTTGGAAGGTGGATTTTTCAGTTTGATCTGTGGCGAATTGAGAAACAAGTCCAGTTCTTCAGGCGAATAGTCCTTGATTTTCTTGTCAAGATCGAAGAGACCGCTGTGGGCGTAACGTATCCAGCGCCAGCCGCCTTTGTGGAAAGCGATATAGTGGATGGTGTCTTCGTCGTTGAGCGATTTGTCGAAATCGACCAGTTTGTGGATGTCCAGTTCCCGGATTTCGCCCAAGCCGGCGCAGCGCGGACAGCTGCCCGAAGGGTGGTTGAACGAGAAAGCGTCGGAGTAGCCCACGAAGGGTTGCCCGATACGCGAGAACAGCAATCGCAGCAGCGCGTAGATGTCGGTGTAGGTACCCACCGTGGAACGGGAGTTGGAGGCGGGTTTGCGCTGCTCAATGACAATGGCGATGGGCAGGTTCTCAATGTCGCCCACATGCGGCCGCCCGTATTTGGGCAGATACTGCTGGGTGAAGGAGGGGAAGGTGTCGTTGAGTTCACGGCGCGATTTGGCCGCGATGGTGTCCAGCACCAGCGACGACTTTCCCGACCCCGATACGCCCGTCACCACCGTGATTTTCCCCTTGGGAATCCTGACGTTGACGTGTTTGAGGTTGTTCTCTGTGGCATCGCGAACGATGATATGTCCGAAGTCGTAGGTATGTTCCATTCTATTTGATAAGATATAAATTGCAAATCACCAATCCACCTCTTTTATCGTCCCTTCCGGCGTGCGGAAAACACAGTGTTGCTCCTTCGCTTCCGTCACCAGATTGAGGTAAATGCAATATTCGGTGATGGGAACGCCGTTGACGCTCACCAGATAATCACCCGAACGGATGCCTTTCCGGTAGGCTTCTCCGTCTTTGCGCACCATGGCTTTCAACACACCGAGGGTGTCGCTTTTGTCAGCAAGGAGAAGCTTTAACCCTTTTTTGTTCTCGTTTCCGACATACTGAACCATCTTACCGTCATGTGGCAGCAAGACAAGGTGCATTTTGTATCCATTGACAATCAGCGAATTATGCTCCAAAATAGTCGAACCTATCTTGCTAAGCCGCTTGTCGGTTGATATCCACACATCCTTGAGCATGAGATTATCCAGCCCAATTTCTGGGCAATGCAGCGTCCTATAAGGGACCGAATCTTGCGAATTGCCGAACAAGCCTGCCTCCGAGATCACCGTCGTGTCTTTCCTCACCGTAATGGCGTCGAGTTTCTGCCGTATCTTCGGATCGGCATTGGCTATACGGCTCACAAAATCCTCCGACAAGTCAATTTCCCCGCCTATGGCTCCGGAATCGAAAAGTAACTTGAATGGGCCGAAAGGAAACTGCACCCAAACCATCGGGCGTGTCTTATGACACCTTAAATATTTCAGCGTGGGCTGCCCCTTTTCTTCCTTGGAGA
>Ga0310690_10011068_pt1 | contig 11161 bp, 22 predicted proteins | sample AusTroGonzalo_MG_2_FD_207661 | JGI IMG/M metagenome (GOLD analysis project Ga0310690, IMG submission 207661) | Bovine rumen microbial communities from tropical cattle in Woodstock, Queensland, Australia - Gonzalo_04 (v2) (version 2) | ecosystem: Host-associated > Mammals > Digestive system >...
TTTAGCTTTAGCAGCCTCATATGTTTCTGTATCTGCCGCAGTCTACTCTGAACTTTGATAGATAATTTCAGCCTAATGTAAATCTGATTCAATATAATTTAAAACATAATTATATCTAACTGCAATACCATTTTCAAATGCTGTAGCAGAAACTTCTCCATCATATTTAGGCTTCTCATTTTCAAATTCAATATATATCTAAGGATTATTATTAGTAGCAATTTCTTTTTTAGGAACGACTTTTTCATTTAAACTAAAGAAATCTGGCTACTATAATTCTTCCCATTCATTACTATAAGTTGGTTTATACCATTGCCGCAATCTCCAAGTTGGATAATATTCTTGAATAATATCTCCTGCGTTATTCTCAATATCACTAACATAAAAAGGTGTAGTGATAGAAATTGGAGCTTTACCATCTGCTTTAAATTCTACTCTATCAGGCACACTAACACTATATAAAGTATTAAATAAACTTTTATCTACTAATCTAAAAGCATTAGTTTGATAAATAGGATAATCAGCCGCATTAGTAACACCAACTCGAATTATTAATGGTAAATCATTTCTAATAAAACCACTAATTTTATTATCAGCATATCCACCTTGTTGGCTTGTATTCCATACAGAATCTTTCCAGGTTAATCCATCTATTGGATCATTTTTACCTTTTGTAATTAATGTTGGCGATAATAATTCCCAAGTAAAATGATACTACTATTTTTCAATACGTTTTCCAAATTTGTCAGCGACTGTAGCATAAATAGCAAATTCTTCTCCTTCAACCATACAATTACCAGACGGCAATAATTGATGTAAAGAAATGCTATACTCACTACCCATACTCACTGACTAACCAAAAAATAACGTTTTCTATAAATGATATTCACGTCCATTACGCTTAACAACAGCAGTAATATTGTTATGTGTATAACGTGGATCTAATCTATTTCGTATATTAAATTTTTTAGTAACCTTAATAATACTATTATTAAAAGTATCTGAATAAGAAGTACTTGTAGGCATTAATACTGCCTATGATAAATCTTCAACAGTAGGATCAACAAACTAATTAATCATACTGAAGCTTTCTAATTCATCAGTTCCCCATAATACTTCAAATGAATCATCTTTTTCTTCAAGAGCTAAGGGAGTATATCCACCATTATCATTATTTCTTATCCAAATCTAAACATAATACCATTTAGCCGCATAGCTTATATTATTTTCATCTTTAATACATAAATTAGACTAATCATAGACATTAAATGTATCTAAATTCCCGTCCTCGACTAAATTACCATTTTCATCTTCTCTTAAAAATCTAAATACAATTTCATTAACTAAATCATCAACATGGGTTTCTACAGTTTTATCAATATTTTCAAATACTAAAGGATCAGACCGTAATGGAACATTATTATATGATAAAACAACCCGATATTTTTCCTAAGCTTTAGCAATATCCGGAATAACAATTAAATTAAATAAATTATATTTCTATTGTTCATTTTCATCAATAGAACAAGCATTCTCTAACCATTTCCAGTTAATTCCACCTTGCCGCCAAGCATATTGACTTGTATCTTGCGCGACTCCATATTCATACTGATACCAGTAAATATTAGCTTTATACTCAGCTAATTTTTCTGGCTTATTTATTAATTCAGCTGTCCCATCTTCTAATTTATGCACCCAAGCAAACTGCAATGTACGGCTATCCGCTACATCACGACTTGTCTCTAAATATGGATTAATACCATAATTTAAATTATCATAAGTGTATAAAAATACTTTATCTGTCGCAAACGAATTAGCATCTAACCCCATTAATAATTTTACATTTGTAACATAAATATTTGGCTAAACTAATTCATAAGCTCCTTGTGGTCCAACAATACGCCAAGGGATAGATTGCATCTATTCATTTACAAAATCATAACCATCTCTATGATCTTGCCAAAAATATACATCTATTCTAGTTAATTTCTAAAATTGAGAAACATCAAATAATTTCTATTGAGTATAATAATTATAATAAGCATAAGTATTACCATAGAAATCAATTGTATTAAGGAAATACAAAGTTTCTGTGCGCTAAATAGAAGCCATATCTTCAGTAGGTTTAGTCATTCCACGTACAATTAACTTTAAACCATATGTACCTCTACGGGGTCTATAATCTCCTAATAAAGTCTAAAAGTCTGCTTGTACACCTAATTGGTCAAATAAACAAGGAGCGTCATCTTCATTTACCCATGTATACAACCAATTGATATTTTCTTCTTTAGCTCCTTCTTGATCTGCACGTAATAAAGTATAATCAATTAATTTTTGCTATAATGATTCCTATTTAGTTTTATATTCATTTAAAAGATATAATATTAATCTACCTTTTGCTCCACCATTCTCACTCAATAATTCAATATTAGTATCTTCAATATCTATTAGAGATTTTTGTAAATTAGATAATGCATTGACTTCTTCCTTTTTAGCTTGAATATTATTATTTAACTATGACTATGCCGCTTGCCGCAAAGCATCAATATCAATTTCATCATTTAATAAATTCTATTCATAAGTCGTTGAATTATCAACATATTCTTGCTAAATATCATTCTAATATGTTTCCCCAACCTACTATAAATTCTATGACCAATCATTATATCTGTCCACTAAAGGAACAGTCACATTACCAATCATTTCAAGAATGTCATTATATTCATCTTGATTAAAATATTTATTATTATCTCCATAGCATTTAATACCTAATAATATTTGCTATTTAACTTGTTCAACTGCATTATTTAATTCATTGAGATTCTTAAAATTCTAAGCAAGAGTTTCTTCAATGATAGTAAAATAAGACTTACTACCATGAACAGGATACTAATTACTAATAGTATATCCGTCTTGCGATAAAATAATAAACTAAGAAAAATTAACTGTATATTGATTAACTTGAGTAATCTACTATGTATATAAATTTTTTAATACTACTAATTCTGCATTGAGATTAATAACCTCATTATCATAATTAATACTATCATTATCTATACCATGCTCAGGATGATTAGCAATATATCCATGAATTTCAGTAATTTTTTCATCATTATAAGTTAAATCTTCTAATGATAAAAAATCATCAAAAGGCATTTTAAATGTAAAAGTGCGCTCAGGTTCTTTTTCAATATCAACTTTTCTACCTGTTATATGTTTCTATTGTGAAAAATCTCCTTTTGGAATATGCACATATACAGTGTCGCCTTCATAATATCTTGAATTGTCATTGGAATAGGCATCAAAAATTGCATCTTCGTATTCAACTTTATAAATACCATCAGATTTCTATTTAGTTGAAACAACTCTTGCTTCTATTGTTTTATCATACTAAAATTTTTGAATTTTACTATTCATAACAATAGACATAGCATCAAACAAATTTTTTGATACATCTTTACTTGCCAAATTCCTCACTCCTTTTTCTCAAACTCTATAAAAACATCAATAATTATATAAAAAAATTAAATAATTATACCCAATGAAGGGTGGGGATTAACTCCCCGACCCTTCACCATAAGCATACTAAGATGCAAGATTCATTAACTGTTCAAATGCGTCTCTAATTTCAGCCGCAGACTCTACATTCGAGAAATCAGCATTAATAGTAACCGCTTGAGCGATATTATTTGTTGCCTCTGTACGTTCAGCTAAAGTCCTATTAGAATCATTCAATATACCAGTTATCAATCCGCTATAAGCCATATCCCACAATGTTTTCCAAATACTACTACTTATATCATATTCATTCATTGTGGTTAAATGTTCACTTACTAAATCCTTTAATTTATCACTCTTTAAGTCTATATCGCTAAAATTAGTTTTATTCTGTGAAATATATTCAGCTAAGAGCATTGCATCGTCATATTCATCTTTTGGACGATTTAACGCGCCATTATTATAATATCTATCAGTAATATTATTAGCATTTGCTAAAGCCGTTAATGTAGTCTAAATTACTGGTAATAATGTTTCATAATTTTGCTATACCGCGCTTAAAGCATCTGCATGCTCTAACCATTTATCAGTAGTAGAACTAATATGTTTTAAAGTATCATCTAAAACACTATTTAAATCAGTCATAGTTGAAGCAGCCTATTCATTAACTTCATTATAATGCGTTATTGAACCTGCCATATTATCCCAACTATTTCCACTTTGATCTTCTGTATCACTTAAATCAGTTTGATAATTGGTTAATGCTTCTTCTACTCCTTGCGCAAACTATTCACGGATATATTTTACATAATCACCAGTATTATTAATCATATTAGTCATCATTTCATGAATTTGGTCTTGAACCATACCAGTATTTTCTATAATAGTATGACCATACCAATCCATGATATATCCTTGATTCTCTAACAAATGTTCCTAAGAACGTTCCATTTGTGCTTGTAAATATTCAATAGTTTGAATATGTTGTTCAGTTAATCGTTCAGCTTTTTCATTACGTTCTTCTAATGATAATGTATCATCTTGATAAATTTCCATTATCTATTGTTGATAATTTTGTTTTGCTTCAATATACTATTGCATTAAATCATTTTGATGCTCACTAGATAATTCATTAATTTGTTGCAATACATCTTCAAAATTTTGTCTTGCCGCACTTACATCATCTTCATTTGCAGTATATTGATACCCCATATTACCATTTTCATCGCGTGTAAGTCGAACAGTTGATTTAGCATTTTGCGCGTCTTCCAATTGCCCCATAGCAAGAGCCATCTTATATTGAAGTTCATTCATTTCAATATCGTACTCAGTTAAACGATTCTTTTCCGCATACGCATTAATTTCCTCTTTAAGATTCTTTAAACGTTCTTTACTAAGCGCAGTAGTCTAATCTGCAATAGAATCTTCAATTTGTCTATTAATTTTAGAAACTTCATATAGCTCTTTAGCTGTTGAAACGTACCAACCTTGTTGTTCATTCCAATAATTAAAGTCTTCAGCAACTGCGTCAAATGATCGCACTAAATTGTTGTTAGCATCTTCAAATTCACCAAAAGCGTAATCTAATGATTTTACTAATGCCTACATAGCATTTTCAAATTTTGCTTTTGCATCTTCTAAAGTTTGCTATGTCTTTGACATTAAATCATCTTCTGCCGAAATTATATGCTCTTCCAAATCATCAAATTGCTATTGTAAAGTTTCGTTCCAACCAGATTCTTCTACTTGTGCCATTAATCTTTCTCTCGCAGCGAGCAAGTTATCTAAATAATCTCTAGCAGCTTTCGCAGTTAATAAACTAGATTCATAGCTCGCTTGATACATATCATTAAGTTCAGCAAAATTCTATCCACGCCCCATAAGCTATTGCATTTCAATATAACTCTACATCATATCGCGTGAATGTTTAATTTTATTATCATATTTACTTAATTTATCTTCTGCTAATTGTAAAGTAGTATTATAATATTCATTAATAGCTTTCTTTAATTCATTAATTTGCGTTAATGCTTCTACTGTCTAATCTTGTATATCTTTTAAACCTTCAGCAAAATCAGTATCATTTAACTTTCCAGTTAATTGTGCGGCAACTAAATTCTGATAAGCTTCTCCTAATGTTGCTAAAGTCTTTTCATAATCTTGTACTTTATTTATGGTTTTATCCATAGATTCATCTTGCATATTAAGTAAATCAGACCATTTAGTAATATAATAATCTAATATCTTAATATCACGTTCATCTAAATCTATCTATAATTCCATTTTATATTTAATGCCTTCAAGTAATAATTCAGAAATTTTATTTTGACGTTCAAGAATTTCATTTTGAATAGTATCAACTAAGTCTAAAGCTTCTTCATAATTTTCAAGAGCTTTCATTCTATCTTGATACTCTTGTTCAATTTCTTTATCTCGTTCGTCTGAGTCACTAGCATCAACAGCAGCATTATACCAAGCAACTTGCTTACGAATATACTCTTCATAATTAATGGTACCATCTTCATTAAAAGTGGCACCATATGATGTTAATTCAGCACGATCAGAAGCAAGATACGCAGCAGCTTCTGCATAATATTCTTGCGCTAATTTATTCTATTTTTCTAATGCTTCAATTTCATCATTTAAAGCTTTTAAGTGACGTCCACCATAAGCGCGATCTTTAATTTTATCAATTCGATCTAAAATATGTTCTTGTTGCTCCATTTTATCACGAATCTCATGATAGCGTTCGCCTTCATCTTTTACACGTTTATGGTCTTTTTTCTTATGTTCTTTTCCGCCACCTCCTCCGCCTTTAGGAGGTTTTCTTCCGGAAGACTGACCCGCGCCAGTTTTTTGTAATCCACTATACTAGATTTTACCATCTTCAATTATAGGGATTTTAATCATTGTATTCTAATCTACATCGCCGGATACAGGAGCCGCTTCCATATGATAACCGCCAATTAATCCATCTTCAGTATAATCAATAACTGGGACCTATGCTACACCATTTACCTAAGTCAATTCACTATAAGGTACTTCTTTATAAGCTACCTATGGCTACCAACCAACTTGATTTAATGCTTGCATAATACCCTCAGCAGTGTCGCCGCCTTGATTTAATAAATCAATTAATGCAGCCGTAGCCCCAGACGTATCTATTTCAGGTGTAACAATTGCGCCATCATTTAATGTTTTAAATTTATCTTCAAAATCATCAATTAAATTTCCTAAAGTGGTTTCTGCCGTCTATCCATTAACTTCAATTGTAATAGGTTTATTAAAGTCATTACCTAAAGTAGTTTCAATTAATTTATCCTACAATCTTTCTAAAGCATTTTCATCGCCTTTAACCATTTTCTAAATATCTTTAATATTTTCTCTTACAAATTGTTCAGTAACTTTTTCACTATTTCCAAAAAATTGTTTAACACTTTTAGTTAAAGATGATAATGCTCCTAGCTACTCCCCAGTAACTTGACCGCCTTTCTATCCTAATTTAGCTACAGTTTTCATATTTTCTTTTTGTTTAGTAGTTAAATCTTCCCAGGCATCCTAAGTCTATTTTATTTTACGAGCGTTAATAGCCAATTGTGCCTATTCATCTTTAGTTAAAGATGCCCAATTAACTGTTCTATTATTAACTCGTTCAACCATTTCAGCGTATTCTTTTAGCTAAGAAACATTCATACCAACTAATTCAGCTTGTTCTTTCCAAGCTTCATTATTTTCTTCCGCGTGTCCCATCATATCTGTAGCTTTCATCTCATACCAGCCCTATTGCATATCAGATTCATTCTAATATCCAATCTTTGCTCCCATATGATCTAAAAGCTATTGAGTACCACTACTCCCGGTGCTAAATAACGTACTTAATAAAATATTAACTAACCATTTTGGATCAGACCCACTAATAATATCTCCAGTAACCTAATCTATAAATCCATTCTATGATAAAATATCCTATAATGATTGATTACCATTTCCAAAATCATACATCTATCCTAAAATACTTGCTTTATTAGGTGACGCATTTAAAACTGCATTTAATGACTGTAAAGCCTCTGGACTACTTAAATTTTTAATAATCCAATTTCTTCGATTTTCATTATATTCACTATAACTTGGCAAAGTATCTCCATCAGAGAAAAACTAATTAGATCCGCCATGATTAGCAGCTCTTGCATTAGCAGTATACGCTTCAAAAGATAGCTAATTAAAATTCGCATGAGGATTATTTAAATATCCAACTGCATCTGAATAAGACATACCAGCAGATTCCATTAAATATCGCAATAATGTTGTAGCGCTATCTTTATCACCAATAATATCATCAATAATGGCGTTACCATTTAATAAACTTTTTCTAGCATTTGCAATAGCTTTAAATGTAGACTCCCATTTATCATAAGTCTTATCAGCTATATCCTATTCATCTTCAAAAATTTGCTATAATCCATTTTTCCAAACATCTTGCATAGTAGCAATCGTTAATTTAGTATTATTTTCTACTTTTTCTAAAGCTCTTTTCCATTTAGAATCTAAAGAATCTACTAATTTATCTATTTCTTCAGCTGACATCTATCGAATTTCTTCGTTAGTATATCCAGTCTCTTTTAATAAATCAGATAATGCTAATTGAGCATCTTCTGATAAATCACTAGATAAATATCCACCACTTAAAAAATTACGATAAAAATCAGTGCTCTAAGTATTTAAATATCCATTTAACTAATTTACTGCTCCACGATACCCTAACATAGGGTCTTTATCCATTGCATCTCGAATATAATCCTATGCAGAAAAATTCCCTAAAGATTTTTTAAAAGCATCATTTAATTTACCAGCTAAACCACTAACATTAGGAGTCCAACTAGCGATAGATCGATCAATACCTTTTTGCAAGCCTTCAATTAAATAAATACCCAATGCTTCAGTTAATTTTGATGGAGAAGCAATACCTAAAGCATCTTTAAAAGCTTGAATAACATCTTCACCAAGACCAAGACTTTCAATAAATGCAGACCAATCTGATGCATTACCAGCTTCTGCAATACCTTGTTTTAAACCGGCTATTAAAAATTGACCAATGCTTGAAAGCTCACCATTTTCTGATTGCGCAATTTGCCATAACTAAGTTACACTTTCTTTAATTGCATTGTCATTAAAATCAATTTGACCAGCACGACTAGTAATCTAATTATGGAAACTTAAAGCATATTCTCTTCCAGTCCCACCATTATATTTACCACTTAATAATTGCGCACCATAATGTTCTGAAGATAAAAAATTAGCTGGATCTCCGCCCTAACTTCTTACAGCTACATCCTAAACATTAAGCCACTATCTATAAGCATCTTTATCTATTTCATAAGCTACTTTAATAACCTTGGTTTCTTCTTGTGTTGCAGTAATACGTACTTGCCCATTAGTTTCACTGTAAGTAATTGAAACAGCTTTATTATTATCAGCAGTTTTAATAGCATCAGCAATATCAGAAGTAATTTTAGTTTTTGAACCATCTTCTAATGTAACTGTAACTGATCCATCAGCATTATCTACCCAATCAGTAATAGTTGAAGTAATAGTGTGACCTTCTTCACTTCCATCTTCTACAGTAACAGTTAATTTATTGCCATCCAAAGATAATTTCCATGCATCAATCTAATTAGTAACTGTTGTACCGTCAACTGTTTGTACTTTCCATGTATTTGTTGTTAAATCAGTTTCCCATGTATCTATCTATGTATCTACAGTTTGTCCATCTACAGTAGTAATTTTTAAACTTTTATTAGATAAATTAGCCGTCCAAGATTTAATTTCTGTATCAACTTTTGTTCCATCAACAGTTTCAATAGATAATTTTTTATTAGCTAAATCCGCTGTCCAAGTTTTAATTTCGGTATCAACTTTTGTGCCATCAACAGTTTTAATTTTTAATGTTTTATTATTTAAATCAGTATCCCAAGATTCTATAGAAGTTGTAACCTAATTACCATTAACATCAGTAATTACGAAAGTATTTGTTGATAAATCTGCTTGCCAATTATCAATAGTGGTAGTAACTACTTCCCCGTTTTCCAAAGTCACCTGCATTTTTTTATCTTGTAAATTTGCATTCCAACTATCAATTGTAGATGTAACTGTCTCACCATTAGATAATTTAACAGTCAGAGTCTTATTGCTTAAATTAGCATCCCAACTTGTAATCTTCTCTTCAACAACTTTTCCATCAACGGTTTTAATTGTAACTTTTTGATTATCTAAATCCCATGATTCAATTGTTGTTTTAACTTGATCATTTTCCGCTGTTAATGTAACATCATGCTTTGCAGGCCAATTTTTAGAATGTTCTTCAACTTCATCTTTTCCAACAGTAATATCTAAATCATATAATCCTTTATTCTAAGCCCTCTAAGCAGTAATACTCTATAACGCCGCAATACCAGCAGCAGTCGCGCCGGCCCAAATATCTGATTTATCCTATTTACCATCAGCGCTAGTAGAATAAAGTTCATCCATCAAAGCATTAACTTTATTAAGTTCTACTCCTGCGGCAATTAAGCTCTATCTTAAACGCTCAATATCAACAAAAGACATATTGCCAAAATCACCAATATGACTAGAAATAATCCCTAAAGCAGTTTCAGCTGCTTCACCCATTTCTTTCCATTGATTTTGAACATCATTTAATTCTCGTTTTAAATTTTCTAAAGTTAAATTATTAGTTTCATCTTGTAACTACTAAAATTGGTATTCTAATTCAATTAACTCATCATTTTCTCCCGTACCTTCTTTAGCCATATTCGCCCGAATTTCTTGAATTTTTTCTTGCAACATCACTAATTGAGTTTGACGTTTTTCAAGTTCAGACATATTAAGCCATCGATCTATAGAAATATCATGATGAGCCAAAGACTGGGCAATATCTTCATAAGCTTCTTTCCATTTAGTAATATCTTTAATATCCATATTAGCTAATGTTTGCGCCTATGAAATTAACTAACCCAATGGAGTATCCTATGCCGCAGATGCTTTAGTACCTAAATTTGGATTAGTATCTATTGCTATCTAAGACCATTTCTATGCAGCCTAATAATCTCCGTTAAATCTGTCTTGAATCAATTTATAAATATCAGACTGCTCATCTTCAGTTTTCTAACTATCTTCAGTAAATGCTTCTTTAGAATAATTTAAAATAGATCTAAATTGAGATTCATCTAATAAATCTCCTCCGATACTTTCTCCCCAATCATTAATAAAATTATTCCAAGCATCTGTTAGCGCACTAGCAAAATCGTTATTATCCGCTGCAGTACTTAACTCATCACTCGCGTTTTTAATTGCATCTATCCAATTAACTAAGATATGACGCTAAGCATCCGTACTTAATTTTTTAAATTCTTCTTGTGAAACTCCTGCATATTCAGATAAAGCACTATTACTATATATATATTGATCAGCAAAAGAACCAACATTAAAATTACTACCACGATTATTATAAGCTTCTAATGCACTTTGTGAAATAGCCCAAGCATCACGTGCAGTAGTATCAATATTCGAACGACCACCAGCCATCCAATATCCTAATCCTAAAGATGAATTTAACTATTCATCAGTTAATCCACCTATAATAGTATCAGGATTTAAACCCATGGCT
>Ga0310690_10011069_pt1 | contig 11160 bp, 10 predicted proteins | sample AusTroGonzalo_MG_2_FD_207661 | JGI IMG/M metagenome (GOLD analysis project Ga0310690, IMG submission 207661) | Bovine rumen microbial communities from tropical cattle in Woodstock, Queensland, Australia - Gonzalo_04 (v2) (version 2) | ecosystem: Host-associated > Mammals > Digestive system >...
TATAGGGTTCGCGTTCGTCGGGGGTGGAATGGAAGTAGTTCTTGTCCATCCAGTGTTCGTACCATTTGCCTTCAACTTCCTGAGGGCTGTATTTGCTGCTGATTTCCATAGTCGTAAAAATGAAGCGCAAAAGTAGGCATTTTTCGGCAATGCTCCGACTTTTTTCGCCATTTTTGCAATGGCATTGATTATTTTCCTATTTTTGTCCGTTAATTGAAAATGAGAATAATCATTCAACAATCAAATTCATAACATTATGGTATTATTACAAACCAATCTTACAATGGTGCTGCTGCTCTGTATCCTTGCAGTGGTCACCGTGTTCCTTATTTATTACGTCTCAAAGGCGAAGAAGGAACATCCCAAAGGCTTGATTGCAGCCGCTTTGAGTAACATGGGCGAGCGTTTTGGTTACTACATCATGAACGCCATCCTGTTGCTCTTCCTCGTTTCCAAGTTCGGTTTGCCCGATGGCACAGCTGGCTTGATTTACTCAGTGTTCTACTGTGGAATCTATGTGTTGAGTTTGGTGGGTGGTATCATCGCCGACCGTACCCAGAACTACAACCGCACCATCCAGTGGGGTTTGATTATTATGGCTATCGGTTACGTTGCGTTGGCTATTCCGCTCTTCAGCAAGGTTGATGGCATCATCGTCGATGGTAATGGCAAATGGTGGGGCATCCTCATCTTCACCTGCTTCGCCCTGCTTTGCATCGCTTTCGGTAACGGTCTTTTCAAAGGCAATCTGCAAGCCTTGGTCGGAAAGATGTACGACAATTTTGAGGCTGAGGCAGCCAAGCAAGGCCCTGAGGCTTTGGCCATGGCTAAGGAAAAGCGTGACAGCGGTTTCCAGATTTTCTATGTGTTCATCAACATCGGCGGTGTCGTGGCTCCTTTCGTGGCTCCCATGCTGCGTACCTGGTGGCTTAAGATCCACAACTTCGTTTATAACGCTGATATGCCGGCCCTCTGCCATCAATACTTGAAAGATGGTGTGGCGACGAACAAGTTCATGGAAACCATGAGCAAATCTGTCGTCGATGGCGGTGCTGCCGACAACTTGTTGCAGTTCAGCTCTGACTATATTGAGGTCTACAACCAAGGCATCCACTTCGCTTTCATCGCTTCGATGGTTGCCATGCTCATCTCTTTGATTGTTTTCTTCACCCAAAAGAAGCGTTTCCCGCAGCCTGGTAAGAAGCACGCTCTTGAAGTTGCCAACTACACCCCGGAGGAGAAACTGGCTATGGCCAAGGAAATCAAGCAGCGTATGGCCGCTTTGTTTGCCGTGTTGGGCATTGCCGTGTTCTTCTGGTTCTCGTTCCATCAGAACGGTCAGTCGCTGACTGTTTTCGCCCGTGACTTCGTCAACTCCGAACAGATTGCCCCTGAGATTTGGCAAGCATTGAATCCTTTGTATGTCATCATCCTCACCCCGTTGGTGATGGGTATCTTCGCAGCTCTGGCAAGAAAAGGCAAAGGTGTGTCGACGCCTCGCAAGATTGCCCTCGGTATGTTCATCGCCGGTATGGCCTATCTCTTCTTGATGGTATTGTCCATCATGAACAACTATCCTTCGGGCACCGACTTCCGCGCCATGGATGCCGCTCAGATGGATGCCGCAGGATTGCATAAGCAAGGTTATTGGGTGATGTTTGTCATCTATTTCTTCCTGACCGTGGCCGAGTTGTTCATCTCGCCGTTGGGACTCTCGTTTGTGTCGAAGGTTGCACCTCGTCACTTGCTGGGTCTCTGCCAAGGTCTGTGGCTGGCAGCTACGGCTGTGGGTAACCTCTTCATCTTCCTCGGACCCGTCATGTACAATGCGTGGCCGATTTGGATCTGCTGGACTGTGTTCTTCGCCGTCTGCATCATCTCCATGGGCGTCATGTTCGGTATGGTGAAATGGCTCGAAAGAGTGACAGAATAATCGAAATAAATAATTGTATGACAAGGGCTTGCGCAAGCAAGCCTTTGCCATATAACTGAACAACTGACAACTAATAACTAGCAACTATGTTCAAGGGTCATCCTAAAGGGCTTTACGCCCTCGCATTGGCCAACACAGGCGAACGCTTCGGCTACTACACCATGCTGGCCATCTTCGTGCTCTTCCTGCAGGCCAAATTCGGCTTCAACGAGGCGCAGGCGGGCAACATCTACGGTATCTTCCTCGGATGCGTCTATTTCATGCCCCTCATCGGTGGCATGCTCGCCGACCGTTTCGGCTACGGCAAGATGGTGAAGTCGGGCATCGTGGTCATGTTCCTGGGCTACTTGCTGCTGGCGGTGCCGATGATGGGGACAACGGCCAAAGTCACCATGTTTTCCGCTTTGGCACTCATCGCCATCGGCACGGGCCTGTTCAAGGGCAACCTGCAAGTGATGGTGGGCAACCTCTACGACGAGGCCAAATACAGTCCCTTCCGCGACAACGGCTTCAGCCTGTTCTACATGGCCATCAACATCGGCTCGATGTTCGCGCCCATCACGGCTACCAAAGTCACTGACCTCTTTTTGGGTAAGGCAGGCTTTACCTACGTGCCGCAGATTCCTTCGTTGGCGCACCAATACCTTGACGGCACCATCACGGATGAGGCACTTTCGACTTTCGAGGCTTTGGCGGTACAACAGGGCGGAGATATCAACAACCTTGCGGGTTTCGCCAACGATTACATCAATGCCTTGTCGGGCGCCTACAACTATGGTTTCGGCGTGGCTTGCCTCTCGCTGATTCTCTCCATGGCCATCTATCTGAGCTGCCGCAAGTGGTTCCAGCACGCTGATGTCAACACCAAGCAGGCCAAGGCGATGGCAAGCACCACGGTGAATGTGGTGGAACTCTCGAAGGAGCAGACCCGCGAGCGCATCACCGCGTTGGTGATGGTCTTCGCCGTGGTCATCTTCTTCTGGATGTCGTTCCAGCAGGCTGGTCTCTGCCTGACCTACTTCGCCCGCGACTACACGCAAAGCACCGTCAGCGGATTCACGCGCTTTGGATTCAACATTTGGTCGCTGACTTTGGTCGCCATCTCGATTTACACGATGTTCGGGGCATTTCAGGCTACCAAACCCATGAACCGAGGCATCTTGTGCGGCATCACATGTTTCCTATGGATTATGGCTTGGACAATCTATCGCGTCATGCCCGACCCCATCAACATCCTGCCGCAGCAGTTCCAGCAGTTCAACCCCTTCTTCGTGGTCGCCCTGACACCCGTCTCGATGGCGGTCTTCGGTGCGCTTGCCAAGAAAGGCAAGGAGCCTTCCTCGCCGCGTAAGATTGGCATGGGCATGATTGTGGCTGCCTTGGGCTTCCTCATCCTGGTGGTTTGTTCCTTCCCCTTGGCTAGTCCTGCCGAGTTGAAGGCGCAAGGTGGCGTGAGCAGCACTTTGGTTTCGCCCAACTGGCTCATCAGCACCTATTTCGTGCTGACTTTCGCCGAACTATTGCTAAGCCCCATCGGTATCTCCTTCGTCACGAAGGTGGCCCCTCCCAAGTACAAGGGCATGATGATGGGCTTGTGGTTCTGCGTGACCGCCATCGGCAACTACCTCACTAGCGTCATCGCCCGCATCTGGGGCACTGGTATGCCGCTTTGGATGGTCTGGGGCGTGCTCGTCGTGCTCTGCCTGCTCTCCGCCGTGTTTATCTTCTCGATTATGAAGCGGCTGGAACGGGCTACGCAGGGGTGCTGAGAATTATTAATCATTCAAAACTATCCAATATGAAAAAGAGTTTTTGCTATTCAGTTTTTGCCCTAATCCTCTGCGCGTCAATTACTTCTTGCTCGCAGAACATCACTAATCAAATGGAGAAAGCGGCTCCGTATTTCGAAAATCTGAAAAAGGTTTCCGATGCAGACAACGGCAAATTATGGGGCAAAACGCTTTACGGCCCGACGATGTATGTCGATGTGCAAACGCGAAATCTCGTTGCGAATCAGCAAAACAAGGAAAACTCTCTTGTGCAAAAAGGAAACTTGTTTTTCGGACAACTACCTGAAGACATCATTATCGCCAACACATTGATTACTTATTGTGGCGAGAATTGGACTTGCGTGATATGGGATGGCAACCGCGATTTGTTGACCGAAACGCATCTTTTGATTCACGAGAGTTGGCACCGCATCCAAGATGAAATCGGTTTGCCTGGCTGTGGGTCTTCAAACCAGCATCTTGACGAAACCGAAGGTGAACTGCTGCTGAAACTTGAATTGAGCATTTTGAAGGACTTGCTGCAAAACGATTCCAAAGACCTAACGGAAGGCTTGCGCGATGTCATGACGGTGCGCAAATATCGTCAAAGCATGTACCCCAATAACAACGAAAATCAATTCGAATGCCACGAAGGCATGGCGGAATATACGGCATTCAAACTTCTGCCCTTGGACAATGATAATGAGGCTATTAGAAAAGGTTTGACAGCGGCTGCCATTATGAAAGAAATGGCCAATAGCGGCTTCGGCAATTCGTTCGCATATCTCACAGGTCCTGCTTACGGACTCCTTTTGGATGAAGTAGTTCCCGATTGGAGAAACAGCGTCCGTTCAGGCAAGACTATTCCTGATGTGATTTCTACGGTGGTTGCCATACCAGATACGGTTGATAATGTTGAAATTGAAAGGATATCAGCACGTTATGATATAACAGATTATCTCAACAAAGAAAGAATCCGACTTGAAGCCCGCGATGAGGAAGATGCTGAATTGAGGGCTCGTTTCTCCGAATCAACATGGTTGGTGATTCCCAACGACAATGTCAATTTCGGTTTCAATCCTGGTGAGCGGCTTGTTGCTTACGATAGCATTGGCGTGATTTACAATACAATGCAATTAAAGGGAGATTTCGGCACCATCGAGGTTGAAAATGGCATCATCCGCGCCAACAATTGGTCATACTTCATCATTCCATATTCAGAAGACCATTGCGATGCTAAAATCTCTTTGAATACGGGCTATATTATTGAATTGCAGAGTGATGGTAATTACAGAATTATCAAAGGCTCATAATGAAAGCACAGGATTCATTTGAAGCCAACAAAAGCGGAAAAGCCGGCAGCAATGTCGGCTTTTTTCGTGCTGATTGCAAACAATTTGCTAATTTTGCGGCAAATAATTGGTTTTGGATATGAAAAACAAAAACATGGAGCAGTCCCGAGTGGTCAGTTCGCACGACATTCACATCGATACGGACTATGCCGATTGGATTGCGGAAGTGAAACACCGCTATCGTTCCGCGCAGGTGAAAGCCGCCGTTCGGGTGAACGCGGAAAAACTACTTTTCAACTGGCAACTTGGCCGAGACCTTGTGCAGAAAAAGGCTGAAGAACGATGGGGCGCGGGTGTAGTGGAGCAGGTCAGTTTGGATTTGCAGAGCGAGTTTCCTGATTCTGAAGGTTTTTCTGCGACGAATTTGTGGTATATGAAAAGATGGTATCTTTTCTATACAAGCAAAACAACTCCTCAAATTCTTCAACGAGCCGTTGAAGAATTGCAAATATCTATCAATCAACGTTCTAAAAAACTTCAACGACCCGTTGAAGAAAATTCAGATGAAAAACTCCACCAAGTTGGTGGAGAAAAACTCCAACGACCCGTTGGAGAAATCTCTGAGGATGAATTTGTGCAACGACCCGTTGCAGAATTTCCACAAGTGTTTGCTCTTGTGCCGTGGGGACAGCATATAGAAATAATTGTAAACTGCAAAACCATAGAAGAGGCTCTGTTCTACATTCGTGAAACGATAGAAAAAGGTTTAAGCAGGCCTGCATTGCGCAATGTGATTAAATCGAATTTATTTGAGCATCAAGGCAAAATCATCAACAACTTTTCGGAGCATTTGCCTGCGTTGCAAAGCAAACTTGTTCAGGAAGTGCTGAAGGAAAACTATGACTTTGGTTTCGCGACGGTTGGGCACGAGATTTATGATGAGGCTGAGTTGGAGGACGCGCTTTCCAAAAACATCACCGATTTGCTTTTGGAGTTAGGTACAGGATTTGCCTTCATCGGTCGGCAAAAGGAAATCATTGTCGGCGGACGAACGAGGAAAATAGACCTTTTGTTTTATCACATCCGTTTGCGTTGCTATGTCGCTTGCGAGTTGAAAGCCAAGCCGTTTGAACCCGAATATGCTGGTAAGTTGAATTTTTATGTGAATGCCGTGGATGAACTGTTGAAAGCTGATGATGACAACCCAACTATCGGACTGCTGATTTGTTCAGATATGAATAGTACAGATGTGCAGTGGTCGTTCCGTGGTATCAGTACGCCAATGGGTGTGGCTACTTATAATAACATACGCATTAAGGATGCTTTGCCATCGCAGGAACAATTGAAAGAGCGCATGGAATTGCTGCAAAGGGAACTCCGTGAAACCAAACGCCTGATGAACAAACAAGAATAAGCCCCCAAAATACCTTTTTGTCTGTTGATTGGGAACATTTTGCTAATTTTGCGGCAAAATTCTAAATCATGTCGCGAAACGAACAAGAACTGAAAGGTGTCACCCTGCTGGGCAACCAAAACACCCAATACAACTACGACTATACGCCCGAGGTGTTGGAGACGTTTGAGAACAAACATCCCGAGAACGAGTACCTTGTGACGCTGGATTGCCCTGAGTTTACTTCCTTGTGCCCAAAGACAGGTCAGCCCGACTTCGGACACTTGATTATCAACTACATCCCGCGCACGCTGATGGTGGAGAGCAAGAGCCTGAAACTCTACCTCTTCAGCTTCCGCAACCACGGCGACTTCCACGAGGACTGCGTCAACATCATCATGAAGGACCTGGTCAAGCTGATGGATCCCAAATACCTTGAGGTCATCGGCCTGTTCAATCCCCGTGGCGGCATCTCCATCAAGCCCTTCGCCAACTACGGAGACGCCGAGCATCAAGACATGGTCAAGCAACGGCTTCTTTGTCATTGCGAGCGAAGCGCGGCAATCTAGACATAAAGCTTATATTCTGGATCGCTTCGTTCCTCGCGATGACGCGAAGCGACAACTGAACAACTAAACAACTGAACAACTGACAACTGAAATGAAGGATGCGGTAATAATAATCTCGGGCGGCATGGATTCTACAACGATGCTTTACGAATTCAAGGACGAAATCGCCCTCGCCATCACCTTCGACTACGGCTCCACCCAGAACGGTCGTGAGCGTGTCTGCGCTGTGACGCATTGCCAGCGCCTGGGCATTAAGCATATCATCGTGCCGCTGGAATTCATGCACCGTTATTTCAAGAGCGCCCTGCTGATGACTGCTGACGACATCCCAGAAGGCAACTACAACGACGAGAACATGAAATCGACGGTGGTGCCTTTCCGCAACGGCATTATGCTGGCCATCGCAGCGGGCATCGCCGAGAGCAACGGCCTGAAGCGCGTGATGATTGCCAACCATGCTGGTGATCACTCCATCTATCCCGACTGCCGCCCAGGCTTCGTCAACGCTATGTCGGACGCCATGTCGGCAGGAACCTATGAGAACATCACGGTCTTTGCACCTTATACTTATCTGAGCAAGAAAGAAATTGCTGAGCACGGCAAGGCCTTGGGCATTGACTATAGTGAGACCTATTCCTGCTACAAAGGTGGTGAGAAACACTGCGGCAAATGCGGCACCTGCCGTGAACGCATCGAGGCCCTCCGCGCCGCTGGCATCGAAGACCACACCGAATATGAATTATGAAGTGGAATGCTGAATTATGAATGCGGAATGTGGAATAACTAAACAACTGAACAACTGAAAACTCCTAACTGAAAATGTATTACGTAAGAAAAACCCTAGAAATATCTGCCTGCCATCAGCTCTATCTCGACTACGAGAGCAAATGCGAGAACCTGCACGGCCACAATTGGAAGATTAACGTGTATTGCCGCGCCGAAAAACTCGACAGCAACGGCATGGTGTGCGATTTCACCGAAATCAAACGTTTGATTCACGGCAAGATTGACCATACCAATATCAACGAGGTGCTTGATTTCAATCCGACCGCCGAGAACTTGGCCAAATGGATTGTCGACACCGTCCCGAACTGCTACCGCGCCGATGTGTGGGAGTCTTGCGACAACAAGGCCTCTTATATCAAGGATGATGCCCCGCAGAACTTTGATTAATTGACGCGAGACCTCGGGACTGCGAGACTACGAGTCGCCGCCCCGAAGTCCCGAAGTCTCGAAGTCCCGAAGTCATGTATAAGATCAACGAAATATTCCACTCCCTTCAAGGCGAAGGCTTTCACGCCGGAACCCCCGCCGTCTTCGTGCGCTTCAGCGGCTGTAACTTGTGCTGTGCCTTTTGTGACACCCAGCACCAAGTAGGGGAGATGATGTCACTGCAAGAGATTGTGGATGAGGTGAATAAAAATCCACAAGCACCATTGCTTGTTCTGACAGGCGGCGAGCCGTCTCTTTTTATTGATGAAGCGTTTGTCGCTGAGTTGAAGCAGAAGACAGGCAAACTTGTCACCATTGAGACCAACGGCACAAGACTCTTGCCAAGCAACTTGGATTGGGTGACGCTTTCGCCCAAAACCGCTTTTGAAGGTGGTGATGCTGAGCCTTGCGTGTTAACGCATTGCGATGAGTTGAAGGTGGTTTTTCTTGGTCAGGATTTGGCACAATATGATGGAATTGAGGCCAAATACCGTTTGTTGCAGCCTTGTTTTTGTGAAGACGAAATGCAACGAAAAGCCAACATGAAAGCTTGTGTTGAGATGGTGATGCAAAACCCGAATTGGCGGCTTTCGTTGCAGATACACAGAGTTTTAAATATTCGGTAAATAGGTTCGCCTTATGAGAATCCATTTTGCCCTGTTCATCCTTTTAACGGTTTTGGCCTCATGCGTCAAGCAGTCCACCGTACCCCTTCCGCAGGAGGACATACTGTATCAGGTGGAAGGCTTCTTCACCCAAAAGCCAGACAGTGTTCTGCAAATCCTTGACACACTGAATCTTGACATGCCTTCCGAAAAGGAACGGGCGCATTACTGCCTACTGAGAGTTTGCGTTTACGACGCTCTTTTCAAATACGACAAGGAAACAGACAGTTTGCTGCAAGTGGCTGAAAACTATTTTGTTGGCGGAAAAGACAAGTATTTTGAGGCCCGAACCTGTGAGGCACTTTCGAGGATTGCCTTCAAAATGGGCAAAGGCGAACAATATAAACTCGATTGGCTGCAAAAGGCTGTGGAGAGCGTTGACCAATGCAAGCACGTTGACGAGCGTTTCATCCGTTTTTGTCCCAAACCAACCACAGAACAAGATTGGCTTGAAACCTACAAATACAGGCTTCATTGGCGGTTGGGCATGACCTATTTGGATGCCGATTATATAGAAGAAGGCTTTCAACACCTGAAAATAGCCGAAAGTTATTTCGCTGAAAAACAGAAATATGCCATGCATTCTCACACGGCATTCATGTTGGGAAACGCCTATTTGACCAAAGCGGAATACGACAGTTGCAAGATGTATTACCGCATCGGATTGGAAGCCGCCGAAAAAGCCGAAGAGAAGAATCTGTGCATCTATTACCACTACTCCATGTCCATGTTATACGAATATCTGTATAACAACCAGCAATTTGAAACCGAGGAAGATGGGCAACGCTTGCTTCGACAATCGATTTTGGAGTGCCGACAAGGCTTGGCGATGTATGAAGAACCGGTGTTCATATACAAGGATGGGTTTTATTCCCAATTGGGCAATGCCTATTACTATCTCAAGCAATTTGATTCGTGCGTCTATTATTCTGAAAAACAGATAGATTTCCTCACTGAACAGCGTTTTCAGATTGTCCCAAACGATGCAAACGCGCAAATGTACTACAGGCTCTACAGGTCGTTTGAGGCCTTGGGCGATTCTGAGAAGGCTTTGCACTATGCCAACCTATATGTTGAAATGCAAAAAGCCATGAAAAATGAACCCAAGGTGGTGGAGAAGGTGAAAAACGAATACGACAAGAAATTGGAAATGTTGGAGTTACAGAACGAGCATCGGGTGAAGCAATACCGAATGTACCTGTTGCTTGCCGTGGCCATTGTAGCCATTCTTGTCATTTTGTGGATAAGTTACCGCTATCGGAAGGAGAAGGAAATCGAAGCGTTAAAATTCCAAAAAACCATTCAGCGATTGCAATCGGAATTAGAGCAGCATTCGCAACACTCCTTGCAAACCTTGCAACAACGGGCGATGGAGCTTTACCAATCGGACAAGGCAGATGCCGCAGCAAACATCCTCGCGGAATTTGAGAGATGTTATCCGCAAACTTTGGAAAGACTGAAAGCAACCTATCCCGAACTGAACGAGGCTGAATGCAAAGTTGCCGTTCTTTCCCTCCTCGGCTTCCGTGTGAAGGAAGTGGCCCAACTCCTCGACTTGAGTGCCAACACGGTGACAAAATACCGCACCAACATCCGCAAAAAGTCAGGATTGGAGGCCTTTTCCGACCTCATCGCTTGAAGAAAAACCAATACTATAGGGTTTTTCAACATGTTGTTTTACAAATAATTGTATTTTTCTGACCGAGAAAAATCAATACTTCGGATTTTCTATTGAAAAATTCGCGGATTTTTTCTATAATTTTGTCGCAACAACGATTAAAATCGTAGCATTATGAAAAAAATAACATTAATTTTCACCTTGCTGATAACAGCAACATTTGGCCAAGCCCAAGAAATCGTCACCGAATTCTGGCATGAGAACGGCCTATACTTCAATATCCACAACATCGTGGAAGCAAAAGACAACACACTTCTTGTGGAATGTCCACTTTTTGAATCCTTTGCATACGGCATCGACCTCGGCAACATGTTTTATAAGGTGTCGTTGGAAGGTGAACTGTTGGATTCCTTGTTCATCGCTTCCGACAATGTCCCATTAAGAACGCTTTTTGAACCTGTTCCAAATGATGACAAGAAATACATCTATGGCCGTGTTGAACAGCAGGAGAGCGACAGTACAACCTATCTGAGACTTACAACCATCGACAAAGACTTGAACATTTTGAGCGAACTTGAGGTGTCAATCACCGACTTCCTCTATGATTATGTTATCACTTCGTCAGACCTGTTTATCGATCCTTATGGTGATATCATCGCCTCGTATTGGTGCCAGCAGAAATTCTACATGCTTCGTATCGGAATAGACG
>Ga0310690_10011070_pt1 | contig 11159 bp, 4 predicted proteins | sample AusTroGonzalo_MG_2_FD_207661 | JGI IMG/M metagenome (GOLD analysis project Ga0310690, IMG submission 207661) | Bovine rumen microbial communities from tropical cattle in Woodstock, Queensland, Australia - Gonzalo_04 (v2) (version 2) | ecosystem: Host-associated > Mammals > Digestive system >...
ACGATCCGCCTGTCGAACGGGAACACGTTTACCGTCGTCGCGAAAGGTCTTTCCGAGAAAAACAAGTACGTCAAGTCGGTCACGCTCAACAGTCAGAAGCTGGACGGCTTCGTATTCCGCTACGCCGACGTGATGAAAGGCGGCACGCTCGCCTTTGAGATGACCGACACCCCGGGAGGGTCGCGCTCATGCGCGACCGCCGACACCCCGGGAGGGTCGCGCTCCTGCGCGACCGCCGTCTCCCCAACGATGGAGAAGCTCCTCGACAGCTACGTCTCATCCGGGCGCATCGCCGGCGTCGTCAGCGTGCTGAGCGACGCCGACTACAATGTCCAGTTCGACTGCGCGGGGTGGGCCGAACGCGGGAAGCGGAAAATGACGCCCGACACGCTCTTCGCGATCTTCTCGATGACGAAAACTTTCACGGGCTCCGCCCTCATGTGTGCCATCGACGACGGCAAGCTCTCGCTCGACGACGAAGTGTCCAAGTTCCTGCCCGAGTTCGCCGACGTGCGGATGAAGGACGGCTCCAAGCCGAATTGTCCGCTCACCATCCGCCACCTCACGACGCACACGACGGGCTGGCGCGGCGGCACGGGCGTGGTCAACCGCGACATCCCCCTCCGCGAAGTGGCCCGGCAGCTCGCCGCCCGTCCGCTTTCCTTCCAGCCCGGCGAGACCTTCGCCTACGGCAACGCCTGGATCTGCACGGCGGCGGCCTGTCTGGAACAAGCCGTCGGCAAGCCCTACGAAGTCTACCTCAAGGAACGCGTGCTCGACCCGCTCGGCATGAAGGACACGACGTTCGCGCCGAATGCCGAACAGCTTACGCGCCTCGTCTGCGCCTACACATCAGACGACAAGCCCCTCCGTCCGGCGACGGATCACTGCACGCGTCAGCTCGTTTTCCCCAAGGAGAAACCCGTTTTTCCTGCCGCGAGCGGAGGCCTCTTCTCCACGCCGCGCGACATGATTGCCTTTTCGCAGATGCTCGCCCACCATGGCGAATGGAAAGGCAAGACCATCATCTCGCGCAAGACGTTCGACTCGGTCTTTTCCGTCAAGCAGACCCCTCCCAGCATCGTCCAGCCCTACACGTGCGGTAGCTGGCTGTATGGCGACTGGTTCGGCCACGAGGGGGCGATGCGCACCGACCAGCGTGCCAACCTGCGCACCGGCCACAGCCGCGTCTTCTTCATCCAGACCGAGAACAAGGCCGGTAGCGCGTTCTTCCAGTTGAAGAAAGACTGGCACGCCGTAGCCAACAAAATCCAAGGCACGCCGCCCACGGTCTTTGGGAACTGACCATCGTGGCAACCAGAATTTCGCTCGCCTATTGACATTTCAGCCTAAGGGTGATAACATCTTGCTCATCGGATTGAGCAAATTTGCTCATCGCAGTTATCAAACTCCAAACGGAGGGACGAAATGTACAAACTTAACGTTGTTGAAGTGATTTTACGGCGTTTTAACGAGCCTCGAAAGAGGATTCAGGTGGTTGCAGGTCCTCGTCAGGTTGGAAAGACGACTTCAGTTGAGCAGGCACTCGCCGAGTATCGTGGAGAGTATACCTATAAGCTGGCCGAGGGACTGGGACTCTCTCCATTGGATTGGCTGATTGCAGAATGGAATGCGGCGAGGGTCAGAGCGAAGGCAGAAGGCGGACATTTGCTGGTCATCGACGAGATCCACAAGATCAAGGGGTGGTCCGGGGTGGTCAAACGGCTGTGGGACGAGGATAGTTTCAACCATGTGGAATTGAAGGTTTGCATTCTTGGCAGTTCACGTCTGCTGCTCCAGAAAGGGTTGGATGAGAGTCTGGCTGGGCGCTTTGAGATAATAGATGTCTGGCATTGGTCGTTTGCGGACATGCATGCGGCGTTCGGCTATTCGATAGAGGAGTATGTATTGTTCGGAGGTTATCCTGGCGCGGCAGATCTGCGTGGGGACGAGATCCGATGGAAGCAGTATGTTCGCGATGCCATCATCGAACCGAGCATAACGTTGGACATTCTGCAGTTAGAGACGGTCGCCAAGCCTGAGCTACTACGCCAAACATTCGTTCTCGGATGCAATTATTCCGGAAAGATACTTTCCTATCAGAAGATGGTGGGACAACTTCAGGATGCGGGAAACACGACGACCATCGCGCACTATCTCAGGCTGTTGGGCGAGGCGGGGCTTGTCACCGGACTTGGAAAACTGTACGACGAGCCCGTACGCGTCAGATCGTCCAGCCCGAAGCTTACAGTGTGCAACAATGCCCTACGCACTGCAATGCAGACGAACCTTCCCAGCGAGATACGGACAGATCCCGTACGCTGGGGCCATGCGGTCGAATCCGCCGTTGGCACGCAACTCATGGCGTCAGTTCGCCGCAAGAACATTGATCTGCTGTATTGGAATATCGGATGCAAGGAAGTAGACTACGTGCTTCGCAGGGATGGTGAAATCGCCGCGATCGAGGTGAAAAGCGTGGATGCCGACAGCGTTTCCGGCATGCATGAATTTCGGCGCAAGTATCCACAGGCGAAGACGTATCTGATTGGCGGGCAGGGAATGCCGCTTGAAGTGGCTTTGGCCATATCGGCCACGGACTTGCTATAGTGAAAGGCGTGAATCCATGACAAAGCAAATTCAAATGCTTGGACGACGGGAGTTCCTGGCGGCGGCCACCGCCGCGACGGTGACCGGCCCTGTTCGTGCTCAGGCAGATTTGCCGCCTGGGCGTTTCGAGATGACCGTGATCAACCCGGAGGTTGTGAGCGGAGGTTGCGGCCTGTGCGTGATCATGCGGACTCCCGCCGGACGGACTTACCTGTTTGATACCGCCAACGGCATAGACCGAGCAGCCAAGAACAACGGCAAGGACATCATCATTCCCTGGCTCGCGAAGCGCGGTATCGGCAAGATCGACGGGTTGATCCTGTCCCACTACCACGCGGACCATTTCGGCGGTTTGCTGTATCTCGCGGACCATTTCGAGATCGGACATATCTTCGACAATTCGTTCGAGCCGCTCAACGCCTATGGGAACGGCGAGGTCGATTCCGCCAAGCGCTGCCTCTTCGACTGGGAGAAGAAACATCCCGGGCAGGTGACGCGGTATCTGGTCGAAGGCGACGATCTCGGCTGGAACGAGCCAGGCGTGAGATTCGACGTTGTCTGGCCGCCGAAGACCGGCTACTGCAAGCCGCTGGATCGCGGCCCCGACTACAAGAGAAACGGATCGCTTCATCACCTGCTCAATGCCAATTCGAACGCTCTGCGGATCCGCGTCGGCAAAATCGACTACCTGATTCTCGGCGACATCAACGCCGACTACGTCGCCGAATACATGCGGCCGTACATGGGGCGCAAGGGCACCTGGACCGCGAATGCCGTCGTTCTCCACTGCCACGGCATCGCCGACGACAAGGGCGCAAACATCGCGGCGATGAAGCCGCTTCCCGAAATCGCGATTGCCTCTCTCGGAAACCTGAAATGGATGTTCAGCGCCGGCAAAAACTCGGTCGCTACCTACTCGAAGATGGGAATCCAGGCGTATTCGACGAATCTCCATGGGGACATCAGCGTTTCCACCGATGGCCGCACGTTGGATGTCGCAACCGACCAAACGAAACTCTATCCCGAGAAACATAAATGATCAGATATCTACTTCTTCTGATTTCCATTTTGTCCACTCTTGCCGCCGTGGCGGGGGAGGCAACTTGCAAAACGCCACGCATATTCCCGTTCGCGATGGAGGGTGAGAACCTGCCGGAACTATGGACATTGACTCGCATGCGGGAGGGGCGCAATTTATTGCGCCCGAATGGAGAGCGCGTACCGGCCGGCACGGGCGGGTTCCTGACGGCGAAGGGTTCCGACTTCGTGGACGAGTCGGGACGGGTGCGCCGATTCTTCGGCGTGAACCTGTACGGTCCGGCGGCGCTCCCCGAGAAGGCGGACGCGCCTGCGATGGCAGAACGCCTCGCGCGATGGGGCATCAACGCCGTGCGCATCTTCCCGCAGTACACGTGGCAGCGGCGCGCGGACAAGGACTTCTCGAAGGGCATAGACCCCGACCTGCTCGACCGCTTCGACTGGCTGTTCTTCCAGCTGAAGCAACGCGGTATCTCCGCGGACATGAACCTCCATTCGGCGCGGACGGCCGGCTACCGCTTCAAGGACTTCAAGCAGACGATGAAAGAGAACAAAGGGCTCGACAACTTCGACCCCACGTTCATCCTCCACCAGAAGGAGTTCATCCGCACGGTCTTCAACCATGTCAATCCCTACACCGGCCTCGCCTACCGCGACGATCCGGCCGTGATGACGTGGGAGATCAACAACGAATGCTCGCTTGCGGTCGCCTGGTTCAGGTGGGACCTGGAGGGCAACCTCACGCCCTATTTCCGCCGCGAGCTCGGACGGCAGTTCTGCGACTGGCTGCGCGCGAAGTACGGCACGACGGCGCGTCTGCGCGAGGCATGGGTCCTGTCGGCTCCGCTGGAGCCTGACGTGCTGCCGCCCGACACGTGGAAGGACGCCGCCGCATTCGCGCGTGCACACTGGTATACGGAAGGATACGGGAACGGAAAGGCGCCAAAGGATTATTCCTTTGATCCAACGAAGGGTCTGGTGCGCATCGACGCCACGAAGGTTCGCAAGTTCGCACTCGTGGGCGTGCCGCTGAAGGATGGCCAGCCGTACACGGTCTCGTTCAGAATCAGGTCCGAGGAACCCGGAGCTGCGATTTTCAGGGTCTGCCAGCACGGAAGCCCCTGGGGCAACCAGGGTTGCCAACGCAGCATCCAGACGGGGCCCGACTGGCAGGAGATCCGAATGCGGGCGGCGGCGCTCGTGGCGGACGCGGACAACCGCATCCAGGTGCAGTTCAACAAGATGGGCGCTTACGAACTGGCCGACCTCTCCTTCGTGCCTGGCGGCGAATTGGGTCTAGAGCCGGGTGAGACGCTGGAGGACGGCACGGTCGGGCTGGGCCATGAACGTTCCGCCGCGCGCACGCACGACCTCTCCACGTTCATCCTCGACGTGGAGGACCGCTACTGGAAGGAGATGTACGGTTTCGTGAAGAACGAGATGGCGGCGCGCGCGCCGGTGAACTGCGGCACGGCCGACTACGGCGCGCACTACCCGCAGGCGTACGGCGACTTCCTCGACGACCATTACTACTACGGCGGCCTCGCCGGGTGGCTGGGAAAGCCGTGGGACATGCGCAAGTGGTACTGCTTCAACAAGTCCATCGTCCGCAGCGTCGATGAAAAGCCCGGACGGAACATGCAGCGGATCTTCGAGAACCGCGTCTTCGGCAAGCCGTTCACCATCAGCGAGGCAGGCATGATGAGTCAGATGGCGACCGCCGCCGAGTTCTTCCCGATCGCGCTTTCCGTGGCCGCGTTCCAGAACACGGCCGCGTTCCACGCCTACACCTGGTCGCACATGGCGGACCACGCCTACGGGGAGCGGCGATTCCTCGACATGCGCAACAACGCCAAGTATCTCGCGCACCTCCCCGCATCCGTGAACATGTTCGTGCGCGGCGACGTTAAGAGCGGCGAGAAGGAAACGGCGCGCATCGCGTACGAGTTCCGCCGCGCGGAGGAACGCGCTGCGATCATCAAGACGGGCTTCACCCGCGCCACGCACTTCAACGACACGGACCCCCTCGCCTGCCTGAAGGCGGCGACCGGCCGCGTGCTCACAGACCTCCCCGGGAGGGTCGCGCTCCTGCGCGACCGCGAAAACGGGAGGGTCGCGCTCCCGCGCGACCGCACGTCGCGTGCCACTGTGTCGTCCACCGGCGAGATCCGCTGGAACGCAACGCAACCCGGAAAGGAGTGGTACGCGGTGGATACGCCGCGCACGAAGTTCCTCTCGGCATTCGGTCCGGCCTGCACGTCGCATACGTTCTCCGACGGCTTTACGGTGACGCTCGGCGACACGCTCATGGGGTGGGCGGCGATCTCGTTCACGGAACTGTCGCCGGACAAGCACCTGCTTGCGGCGACCGGCTACCAGCAACCGTCTGGCGCGAAGCTCACGCGCGTCGGATCTGACGAGGCGTTGCAGCCTTCGGACGGCACGCGGACGCTGGACGAACGCATCACGACAATGAAGGCGATGGGAAATGCGCCATTTGCCTGCGAGGGCGTGCGCGCGACGATTCGCATTCCCGCCACCGGCGCGGTGCGCGTTACGCCGCTCGACGGCGACGCGCGTCCCCTCTCCGCCGCATTAGAGGTACAGTGCGAGAACGGTTTTGCCACGATCGACATTTCCGAGAGATACCAGACCGTCTGGTACCTAGTGGAATAGTACGATGAAAACATCCGCACAGAGGTTGATACGCATAGTGGCAAGTTGCTGCAGCCTGCTGGCGGGTGCATATGCCGACGAGGTGATCATCCACCCTGGCAACGGCGTCGAGACGAACGTCTCGCCAATCGCCTCAGCCTCCGCCGTGCGCGTCAACCCGGGATCGAACGGCGGCGGCATCGTGCATCTCGACGCGCAAAACGCCTACACGGCCACCACCACGCTCGGCTGCGGCACGCTCGTCGCGAACCGCGTGGCGGCTTCAGGCACTGCGTCGAGCATCGGCAAATCCGGCATCGTCTCCATCGGCACCGGCACGTTCCGCTACGACGGACCGGACGGCGGCTGGACTGACCGGACGTTCACGAACGACACGCCAGTCAACACGCAGGCCGCGATCTACGACATCCGCCACGACCTCACGCTCGCCTCCGACCTCGTGCAGGCACGCGGCTCGTTCGTGAAGACGGGTCCCGGCACGCTCCGCCTCGCCGGCACGGGCACCACGCGCCTCGCCCAGGCCAGCGCGCTCGCCGACAACGCCAATGGCATCCAGAGCCGGTTCATTCCCCTTCCAAACGGCGACTCCCCCACGAAAGGATTCCGCGGTTTCCACGTGCTTGAAGGCAAGCTCGTCCTCGGCGAGAACGGTGGCACCTACCTGATCGGCAACGCCAACAACGCGAGCGTAGGCGGCTGGACGGCGGATCGAACGCAGGAGGTCGACGCGACGCTGGAGGTCGCGGGCGGCAACGTGCAGTTCTCGCATTGGTTCATGCACGGAAGCTACAACGGCAACACGAACAACACGCCCGAACGCATGCCACAATCCACGTTCCGCGTGACGGGCGGACACGTCTCGTTCGGAGACTGCTTCTCGATGGGACGCAACAAGCTCGACTACACGCTCTTCCCGCAACGCTCCGCGCCGCGCCTGGAGGTGTACGGCGGGACGGTGACCATCAGCGACGCCCTAAACATGGCGGACGACCGCGGTGCCCACTCCGCCGTGGTGGTGACGAACGGTATTCTCGTCGCCGCATCGGCGCAGACAGGACGCGTCACCGGCAACACGGACACCACGAACACGGTCCACGTGACTGGCAGCGGCTCGTTCGTCATCGCGGGAGGCTTCACTAACCGGCGCGACATCGTCTCGCACGTGACGGTGTCGGACGGCGGGTTCCTTTCGCTGGAACGCCTCGTGACCAGAGCCGGACGGGTGACGCTGGACGTCTCTGGCGGTACCCTTTCCATCGACGAGATCGAATGCCTGTGCGGAAAGATCGCCTGCCGGTTCGACGGCGCGACCGTGCGCGAGCGCAGCGTCGGACGGAACGTCCTGTTGCCGGACGACCGCGCCGTTACGGCGGCGATCGGTCCGGGAGGACTCGTCCTCGAACCTGCTGCGCACAGCGCGTGGGTCGTGGCGCTCCCGCTCTCTTCGTCAGGTGACCTCATCGTGCGCGGGCAATCCGCCACCGCCACAAACGTGATCGCCGCCGCGCAGGCGTACTCTGGTTCCACGCGTCTCGAATTAGGCACACTTTCATTCGAGGGCGAAGGCACCCTGCCCGTCATGACAGATCTCACCGTCGTCCAAGGTACGTTGCATGTCACGAACAGGACGCAGTCCGTTCGGACCTTGGCGTTGGGCGCGGATGGCGCAAACGCGACCATCGGCATCCATGTGGCCGCATCGTCATTCACGCCGCTCGTCGCGCGTTCGGGTTTCTCGGCGTCCGGCACCACGGCCCTTGCCATCCATCTCAACGGCGTTGCCGCCGACGGCACGTATCCCGTCTTGGACGTTCCGACGGCGAATCGGGCCGCCCTCGTGCAGCTGGTCGCTCGCTCGAGCCTTTCCGCCGCGCTCCCCACGAACAGCACGGCCTCACTCAACGTCGTCACCACAAACGGGCGCGCCCTTCTCGTCGCGCACGTCGAATCGACTCCAGACGATCCGCCGCCGCAGGACGATCCGGCCCCCGTCTCGCCACCCCTGCCTTTCGACAGCGATCTTGTGGACGAATATGTGGTTCCGTTCGGTCCGACCCATATTCTCGCGAACACCACCACCATCTCCAACGGCGTCACGCTCTGGCAGGACGGCGCGAGCGGCACTGTGTCGAATCTCGTCCTTGGAACGACAAGCGCGGGCGGGACCGTAATCCTGGACGTAAACGCCTCTACGGGAATGGGACTCACCGTTCTAGGAACGCTGGACATCCGTTCGCCCGTAGCGGTACGCACGCATACGGGCTCGCAACCGTTTGCGTGCGGCGTCGCGTCGGGCACCTACACGGCACTCGTATATCGGGCCACACAGACGATCGATCTCTCGCAGTTCGTGACGCCGGCGGACGCGAACGTGGCATCCGTCTCCTACGCGGAAGTGGCGCTCGGCGACGGCTGGAAAGCTCTCGTCGCAACAATCACCGCGCAGGCGGCGGGGGCATACAGCATGGGCGTGCGCGCGTGGTCGGAGACGACGACGGGCGGCAAGTGGCATTCGGCTGCGAACTGGACGGGGTGGTCGCCGCCGGACGCGGCGGACGCGGTGGCGGGGTTCCGTCCGGCCCAGGCGGCGAACGTGCCGGTGACGCTCGCGAGGGCCGCGACGGTCGGCACGCTCGTGCTGTCGGGCGCGTCGGGAACCGGTTACCGTCTTTCGGGCGAGACGCTCGCATTGGACGCGGCGGGCGCGATTCCGACGGTGACGGCGGAGACGGGCACGCACGAGATCGCCGCTCCGCTTGCGCTTGCCGCGCGAACGGTCTCGGTGGACACGTGCGATGGCGCGTCGGTGGCGTTCTCCGGCGACATGTCTGGAACGAATGTCGCGTTGCGCGTGAACCGCGGACGCCTGTCGGGCGGCGGAACGGTCACGTTCGGCGGCATGACAAACGGGATCGAGAAGCTGTCCGCGGGATGCGGGCGCACGGTCGTGAGCGACCTGTCGTTCGCGACGGCGGCGGACGCGCTGCGGCTCGGTGGCGGGACGTTACGTTACGAAGGACGCGACGTCTGTCTGCCGGGACTCGTCCTACAGGGCGGCAACGGCCGCGCGGGCGTGCTGGACGTGCCGGAGGGACGGATGGTGTCCATCCGTTCCATGACCGCCAACGCCACGGCGTTCATCAAGGTCGGCGGCGGCGACCTGAAGCTCTCGGGCCGGGGGACGTTTGCGCTGGGCGCGGCGGCGAGCAACCGAACGACGCAGGCGAACACGTACATCCGCGCAAACGGCGACGCTCCGATTTCAACCTTCCGCAAGTGCAATGTGTCGCAGGGACGGATCGTGCAGGGAACGGTGGGCGATCCGTCCGACGCGCCGGTCGCGACGTGCAGTGACTTCTGCGTGGGCGTGGACGCGGTGGAGGGCGAGGACTGCGAGTACGTGATGAACAACGGCATCCTGAACGCCTCCAGCGTCTACGTCGACTACTACCACGGCGTGACGCGTCCGTGCCGCGGACAGTTCACGCTGAACGGCGGCGCGGTGACGTCGAAGTGGGTGCGTCTCGGCCAGACGGGGAATGGGCCGATGTACGCGCGCCCGACGGTGGTGGTGAACGGCGGCCGGTGGCGCGTGACGGGACCGTTCATGCTTGGTTACCAGAAGGCCTCGCCCGGCGCGACCGACTGTTCCCTCACGGTCAACGGCGGCGAACTGGACATCGCCGGCACGCTGCTCCTCGGCCGCGTCGGCGCGAACACCGGCACGGTGCACCTCTGTGGCGGTGTGTTGCGCGCCGAGAACATCGTGCTCTCGAACGGGACGGGACGCGTCTATTTCGACGGCGGCACCTACGCGCCGTATTGCGCATCTGAGGCGAACAGGACGCTGTCGGGACTGACGGCGGCGTACATCGGTGCAGGCGGCCTGACGATTGACCTCTCATATGCGGGTGGCGCCTACACGGTAACGCAGCCTCTGTTGCACGACGCGGCACTCTCGGGAGCGGACGGCGGCCTGCGGGTTGTGGGCGGCGGCACGCTCGTCCTCGCGGGTTCCAACACGTACGCTGGGCCAACTGTGCTCGATGGCTCGACGCTTGACCTAAGCGGCCGAACGGCGGCGGTCGGACGCCTGGAGGGCTCGGGCGGTATCATGAACGGGACACTCGCGGTAACGGATGTGCTGCGCCCAGGCGGATCGGGCAAGGTCGGTACCATGCACCTCGATACTTCCACCACCATAACTGGCATCGTGGAGGTGGAACTAGGCGACCGTATTTTCAGCGCGGGAACGGTGGACGTGACGGATGCGACATTGCTCGTCACGGACCTGAACAGACTCCAGAAGTGGAACTCGCACCTGCTGATTGATACGGCGGAAGGCGTGCAAGGAACGTTTGACGAGACGAACCTCGATGGTTCCGGATACCGCGTGCTCAACACGGGCAAGAGCGTGTACGTTTGGAACGGGTCAATGTCGGTCGGAACGACGATCTTCGTGAGGTGACGCATGAGACGAAGAGAATGGATAAAGAGTTTCGCCGCCGGAGCGCTGACGCTGGGGACAGGCCCCTGGTGCGAGGCAGTCGCGGCGATGCTGCGGATGCGGAGTGGGCCGCTGCCGCCGCCAGTCTCGCGCGCACCGGGCGACTACTCCGTGATCGTCCTAGGCGACACGCACTTCGATGGTCTCACATTCGACACGTACCACAGCCTCAACCCGAATCCGACGGAGTCCAACCTCGAGGAATGGACACGCAACGCCGGCATGTGGGCCGACCGCTGTCCGCGTCTCCTCCGGGCGGCCGCCGCGCGCGAGACGGCCGACACGTCGTTCGCGATCCAGCTCGGCGACCTCGTGCAGGGCGACTGCAACG
>Ga0310690_10011071_pt1 | contig 11158 bp, 7 predicted proteins | sample AusTroGonzalo_MG_2_FD_207661 | JGI IMG/M metagenome (GOLD analysis project Ga0310690, IMG submission 207661) | Bovine rumen microbial communities from tropical cattle in Woodstock, Queensland, Australia - Gonzalo_04 (v2) (version 2) | ecosystem: Host-associated > Mammals > Digestive system >...
CCACCTTCAATGCTAACCAGCGTCTGGGAGATTATGAGGATGGTATGGTGGTCAACGGTTATGTGGTCAGTGTGGAAGAGAATTACAGCACCGGCAAGAATCAGACTGGCGAGGATGAGCAGATCCTACTCGATGTTACGATCCTGGCACGATCTGTTACCTATTTGGGTCGCGAGGAGCAGAATAACTATAAGAGTGTATTTGTTCAATAATTTAAATAGAATTAGAATATGGCTTTAAAATTAGTGATCAATAAATCTTTTTGCTACGTTGCTGGTTTGAAAAAAGACGGCCTGACAAAAAAACCTTGGAACATTTCTCTGGATACCGAATCATTGACATCCACCTTTGGTCTCGTGAATAAGGATCAGGGGTTTCTTAATTACAAATTCAGTCTGGTGGATCTGTCTTTTCATAAGAAAATGTACCAACCTACAGAGGTGGTGGCTTCTATCGAGATTGTCGCTGCTAATAATGTCACCTGGAGTCCTCTTACTAAGGATGTTATTGATGAAATGTTCAAGAAGAAGCAGGTCTCCCTATATGACAATGCAGGTGTTAAGAAAGAAAATGGTGTAGATGTAATACCTGAGGCAAATAAGGTAGGTCTCGATTTCTATGTCCAGGATGTTCAAACGTGCTACAAGTCAAGTTCAATGACTGTCATATTGAAGATATACAGTCTTGATAAACTGTTGACGCTTGAGAATAAGAGTCGTACTTTTGTGTCCCAAAAACTGGGTGCAGAGATTCTGAAGACTGAATTGTCCGAACATAAAAAACCTTATGATCAATCTACAACTATAGATTACTCTAAGGAAAACATGAAGGTCCTTCTTTATGATTATGTTAAGGAAACTAATTCTAATCCTAACAAACTTGGTGCGTATTTATCGAAGAAAGGGAGGGAGCACATCTTTCCGTATCTGGTGCAGTACAAAGAGAGTTTTTACGATATGCTTGCCCGTACATGTAACCGCTGGGGTGAGTTCCTGTTCTATGAAGATGGCAAATTGCAGGTCGGTTATACCAAACCGACGAGAATTACTTCGATAAACAATTATACGAACCTCACCTATATTGATTTAGATAGTTTAAAACTGGGTAAGTCTGCTAATGGCGCATCCTATGATAAAAATCTTCTAGAAACCGTCTTGAGTAAGAGCCCCAATGAAGTAAGTGGTGAAATGTTCTTCTTGCGCAATGGCGGTTGGGATAAATACTTCATGAAGAAACTTGCTCAGGTCTGGAAGAACGACAAGAGCCTGCCAACTTTCTTGACAAATGTCTTTATTGATGATGCGATGTCAACTTTCCAGGCGATGAATAGAGTAAGACTGGAAAATGAAGCCTTTGATGAGAAGTATTTCGGTCAAACAAGAACCTCAAACACTCAATACTCTGAAGACCATTATCGTTTTAAGGACGATAATGAGGAATATTGCCAGTTTACTGAACATCATTCCATCTATAATGAAGAGAAATATGGTAATATCCTGTCTAAGGAGCAGGCGGCGGCCACGGATGCTGTCTGTATGGACTTTGACACGACTTTCCCAGGTCTGAAGTTAGGCCAGTTGATAGGTGTTAATGGTGGTTTCTATATTGTAGTGGAGATTAATTGCAAGAAAAAAATCATGACGACATATGAACTGGAAGACGGGAATATCAAGGAAGTTCAGAAATCATCTTTGGTATTTGAGGTGATTGCCACTCCGCAGAATACTGTGAAAGATAGCGAGTCGGAAGAAACTCCGTCGGATCTAAATTTCTATCCTACAATACTTCCTTCGGGTCATATCAGGTATGCCGAACCTCAGATTGCCGTCGTGACCGATAGTGACGACCCGTTAAGTAAGAATCGCGTGAGGGTGAAGTTTGCCTGGGAGAATGCCAAAGCTGATGAAGATGGGGCTTTTGCCGATGCCGATATTAAGAGTTCTTCCCCATGGCTTACCTATGCCACAAGTTCTGCAGGCAAGGGTGTTATTGGAAAGCACTACACCAATACAAATGTGTTGGTGGGCTTTGCTGAGGGTAATGTAGAGCGTCCTTACGTGATGGGTGGTCTCTCGTTGGAAACTAATGAAGAAACCTCAGGTAATGATATCGTTTACCAGACACCGGGCGGTCAGACCCTCAAGCTTGATGATGGCAACGGTAAGGGGCTTCTGGCCTTCCTGGCTGGTTGTCTTTCTCCGATATCCAATACGGTGATGGGATTCCTTCCTGATTCTTCTTTTGATAAAATGCCAGTGAAAGGTCTTGAGGGTGGTTTCACCCTTACCGACAAGTACGACATCTATAAGATATCCGGCTCCACCGATAAGCGTGAGGTGAACATTTCCTCTGCTTGGGGAGATGTGAAGATCAATGCCTTTACGGGCATCAGCATCTCATCTCCAAACGGTGATATATCCATCAAGGGAAAGAACGTGAAGATTGAGGCAGGTAACAACTTAGAACTCGTATCAGGTACAAATGTCAGGTATAAAATATTTGGTGATAATACACCTATAATCAGCGACATGCTGTCTGCCGCCGCCAAAAAAGTAATTGAGAAGTTTACTCCCATTGACCTGTCGATGGTTAGATCAGTATTTGAGATTTTTATCCGGCCTACAGAGGGCAAGTTGCGCATCAAGTCCAACAGATACCTGATGCTGGAGTCTGGCAAGGGTGCCTGCGACTATCCTGAGGATGCCTATAGTAGTCAGGATGTTAAGGATAAACTGATTCAGAAAGAATTGAAGAGTAATGTCAGACCGGGCGTGAATTTGCTTCCTGGAATGAGAGCACTATTTGGCAAAATCCAAGATGTCGGTAATAAGATCAATGATGATTATATTACCAAGTACAACGAGTGTGTCGATGAGTATGCCAATTTCGTGACTGAAGTTACTAACTCCCTTGATTGGGCCAATAGACCTAATAACCCTGGCCAGCCGATTAAGATCTGTAACATAATTACCGATCAAGCATTTAAGGATAAATTATGGGATCCCAAAACGAAGAAACTGAAGGAAGATGACCTCGGCTTCGCGGATTGTTACAAGGTTTCAGGCGAAGGTGATGTGAGTGCTACTGCAATAAGTCATTATACGACTAATCATCTTGGAAATCATAAAACGACAAACCCTGAGATTAAAAAGGATATTATCGAATTACGTAAGAGTCGCAGAAAAGCCATTTTGGATGTAGCTAACAGTCTAAAGACGAAAATCAATGCATTCCTGGCTGCGCCTGATCTGTCAGAGAAGACCATTATGGGACTGTTAAATATTCCTGCTGTTGAGATAGATAGTAGCTTTAAGAAGAGTATGGTCAAGTGCTTCAGCAGAAAGGAGTTAGATGACGTTGTTTATTTCCAGGATATTGATGATACCAGGAAAGCGATGGCATCAGCATCAAAATATCCGGATACCGATAGTTTGTCCAATGATAGGAAGGCAATGATGCGTAAGGTGGCTCTTCTCTTCCTGAATGAGATGGGATTCAAGGATGAATGGCGTGCAAAGGTTCCTGATCCTAACTGGGTGGCACCAAATGTTGGAGGCACTGCTGTTGTCCCGGCTCCACCGCATCCGCTCGTGAGTGTCCCGCGTAAGACTGCAGCAGCCGATCTCGCTGATGATGCTTATTGGAACTCCTATGTGGATACTATTGTTTCTGCTCCTATACCTTCTAAGGATCAGTTTGCCATCACTAAGACGCTGAAGGATGAATGGAATGGTTTTGTTGACAAACTATACTTCTTCAAGTCTTATAATGAGAACAAGTCGTGGGGTAATGCCAAGAACGGTTCCATCCTGTTCTCGTCCGATGGAAATATCTACAGTCTGAAGGGTGAAATCAGTCAGGTGAATGCCCTCATCAAACCTAACCTGACCACAACCGATGCCGTCGTTGGCAACGATGTTAGTTCATTCTTGGATGATGATTCTGCGAATGGAGCTGCTTCTGATGGAATGAAGAAAATTATAAAGGGATTACATTAAAAAGTATAAGTTATGGGATATATATATGACGATTGGAAGGAACTGCTTGAGAACTTCCAGAAGAGTGTAGAGAAGGATCTTGAGGAAATCCATCAGCAGAAGGCTGAGGTGCAACAGATTAAAAGCGATATCTTTAACCAGATGGGTGAAGGCCTTTTCTATAGCGATGACAAGCGTATTGTTATCTCCGCTCCCGAGATTGTGATAGGTAATGTGGATAAGAGTGGTGAACTAAAAGGATATGGGCGCATTGTGATCAAAGGTAACCAGATTTCCCAGGAGGGCGTAGGTGAGACAGGCAGCATAGTCAGCCGTGCCTCCAGCATCCGTCAGGTGGCTGTCGATCCGGGTATCGACGGTCTGGAGAATGTGGTGTGCAACACGTCAGAGATTGTCTCCCAGGCGGGTAGTATCGTGCTTCACAGCAGCGACGCCACTGACGCCTTTTCTCAGACAGCCAAAGTTCCCGCAAAGGGTGGTCTGATGATTCATGCCGACAATCATCTTCAGATGGAGGCTGCCATCTCTGCTGAGGGCCGCAAGGAGACTATTGAAAATGAGGTGAAGTCGTTGAAGACCCAAGCAGACAACCTCAAGAAGCAGATGGAGGAGCAGAAGAAAACGTTGGACGCTTTCTTCAAGCAGATGTCGAATCTGCATATGCTGGAGGAGAGCATGAATATTCCCGACCTTTATTTGTCGCGCATGTGTCTGTCTGACATCCAGGATCTTCACAATCAGATGGATGCCCTGATGCCTTCCCTGTATAATAGCACGGTGGGATTTATCCATTGCGTGTCGCAACTGGCTGAGATCAACCGCCGACAGAAGGCGCTGGAGACAGAGAAGGATGCTATCAAGACGGGCGATGATTTCAAGAACAAGACCACCGGTGCCTCGATGGTTATTAAGGCAGAGCGTATTGACGTGGCAACAGCCGACGGTGATGGAAATCTACATACCAACCCTGGTGCAGGTGTTACCGTTAGGACTCCACTCATGGGCGTTTCCATGATGGATGACAAGGGGAAACTTGTGGAGGACGGGCTGTTTGCCGTGAATGCGCAGAATATATCGTTCACGTCCTTCAATCCTTCTGACGATGCGAAAGAACAGCCTGTAACGGGTAAGGTGACTGTCCAGGCAAAGGATATCAATCTGGAGGCCATCGACTATCAGTTGGACGACAAGGGTATCAAGGAGAAGGAGTTGACGAAGGATAGTAAGATCTCGATGACAGCCAAAACCATTGAGGTGGCAACAACTAATCCGAAGGACATTGAGCGCGACGATCAGGGAAAGATCACCAAGGGCGAATATACCGCTGAAGGTGATGTTATTATCAAGTCGAAGACCGTTAGTGTTGAGAGCCTCGATTATGAGGTCAAGGATGGTAAATTGGAGACGAAGGCTCTGACGAAGGATGGTAAAGTCTCCATCCGTGCAGATAAGACTGACGTGCTCGCCGCCGATGCGGAAGGCAAGGCCACTGGTTCTATTAGTCTGAATGCGAAGGCTGTCAGCGTGAAGTCGATGGATGTCGATAAGGAGAAACTTACTGATGACAAACTGGCCGCTGGTAGCACGATGACTCTCGTGTCAGAGAAGATGTACGTGGGTGCGAAGTCGAAGGATATCAAGAGCAAGAAACTGCAGGCCGTCTCCGAAGAGATGGGACTCTTTGCCGACAAGACCTTCGAGGCCCAGCAGGGCGATGGCAAGGCTGTGGTACAGCTCGACGGTGGCAATGCTGCTGTGGGTGGCAGTAAGACTGATGTCTTTGGTGCTACCACCATCAACGGCAAGACGGAAGTCAAGGACGAACTCAAGGCACCAAAGGCCACCATCGACAATATCGAAGCGAAATCATCGTTCAAGTCACCGAATATCAGCGATGGTATCGCTGTTCCTGGTGCCGCAACTGGCGGTAGCCTGAGTGCAAAACTGAAGACTGAGGACGCACCGAAGGAGGAGAAATAGAAATGATTAATCATATAAAATAAGAGTTATGAGAAGAGCAACGATAAAAGAGTACAATAAGTTGAGCGAGAACCTGTCCAACTTTGTTGCCAGAATGAACTACCGCTTCCTGAACCTTTGTGTGAAGGCCGAAGCAGCGTCTCTGTTGTCCGTGGAAGTCCTGGTGGAGGGCGAACTCCAACATTTGGAAAAATGTACGATGCTGAGCAAGAAGGATGACTACAATTTTGTGATAATCCCTAACTTTGACGAGGATATGCCGTCCGTGGGAAATGCTATTTTTGCCGTTCACCCCGAGTTCAAGCAGAAAATGGAGACCACGAAGGTCGATATGTTAGATGAAAACGGACAGACCAAGACGCATGAGGTGAAATATCTCCTGGTAACGATGCCTGATGTAGATGATGATCGCTATGACGTGCTGACAAACGGGGTGAAAGCCGCTTACGAGGAATGCAAGTTCCAGATGGAGACTACGAACAAAGTTTCGAGTGTCAAGTTTGCCGAATTGGCTGCTGGCGAAACCGAGGAAGAACTCGACCGTCTGAAGAAAGAACTGGAGAAGATGAATAAGCAGTGGAATGATCATCGCGATAAACTTTATAACGATAAACTCCAGGAAATCGAGGATGCCCACAACAAGTGGCTGGCAGAGCTGGACGAACAGGAACAGAAACGACAGGAAGAAGAGGCTGCTCATAGTGAGAGTGTTGCACGCTCCATGAAACTTGGTCAGGAAGATGTAAACTAAGAATTTTACTGATGAAAAAACTGACGATTATGGCCGTCCTGTTAACGACAGCTGTATGTGCCTCGGCACAGAGTAAACCAGAAGCCTATTTCTCCTTCAGGGAGTTGCCCAATATGCTGAAATGGGCCCCCGCTCCCCCCGATACTGTTGGAGCGGCCTTCACCTACGACATTATGCAGTATATGTGGGGCAAACAGATGCGCCAGAACAAGGAGCGTGCCGACATTGCTATCCGCGATGCCGAGTATAGCCTTGAGTGTATCATGCGGGAGTTCAGTGAGCCCTTCGGCCTGAAGATCTCTGAGGAGGAAACGCCTGAGATTTACATACTGTTGCGCGATGCGAAGGCCACCTTCGAGGCTATCAGCGGCTTTCCCAAGTATTACTACAAGCGTAAGCGTCCGTTCATCCGTTTCGACGAGCCTACGCTGGCTCCTAAATACGAGCCGGATCTTCGTAGGAACTATTCCTATCCTTCTGGCCATACTATTTTCGGCTGGGGAACGGCTCTGTTGCTCACGGAGATCAACCCTGAGCGTGCCGACACCCTCTTGGCACGTGGTATGATGTATGGTGAGAGCCGTGTGATCGTGGGTGCTCACTGGCAGAGTGACGTCGATGCAGGCCGTCTGGCGGCTGCCGCTGCCTATGCCCGTATGCACACCAGCGAACGCTTCCTGGAGCAGATGCGTCTGGCCCGTCAGGAGTTCCGCATCAAGGCGGGTCTCGCCACCATCGTAGAGATGAAAGCTTATAAGAAGGCTAAGGAATTAAAGATAAAGATGACAAAGAAGACGAATATATGACTAAAACAATTTTGATGATGGCTATGGGGCTGATGATGGCCTCGGCCATGCAGGCACAGGAAGAGCCGAAGTTGGTGGCAAAGCCTTCGGGACGTATCCTTTTCGATGCGGCGTATGTCAATCCGCAGCATCAGGAGGATGAGTTGAAAAGTGGAGTTGGCATCCCCGACTTCCGTGTGGGTGTGGGCTTTACTTATGGCCAGTGGAAGGGCAAAGTCGATATGGGCTATGCCTACGGCAAGGTGAACATGAAGGATGTGTGGTTGGAGTACGACTTCGACAAGCAGAACTTCATCCGTGGTGGTTACTTCATCCATCAGTACGGTTTCCAAAGCAGCACCAGCAGCTCGTTCAAGGAGACGATGGAGGAACCCCAGAGTAATGCGTGTTTCAACAACGACCGTATGATTGGACTGATGTACGAGCATAACGGAAAGAAATTCCTAGGTACGGCCAGTGTCGTAGTAGAGACAGATGCCATGAAACAGACGACGGATGTAACTGGTAATGAGGGTGTTGGTGCGATGACCCGCTTGCTCTACCGCCCCTATGCGGAGCGTGGCAAGATGTTTCAGGTAGGTATCAGTGGCGGCATCGAGGGTGCCCGCTACAGCAGCAAGGAGGAAATGAACCACAAGCAGTTTACCCTGAGCACCCGTTGGCCGATGCGCGTGGCGAAGGTGAACTCCCAGCAGGCTGTCGTCGATGGTGCGAAGGCGATGTACAAGTTCTCGCCTGAGGTGATGTATTCCTATGGCCGTTTTGCCGTCATCGGACAGTACTTCATGAACTCCATCACTCGTGAAGACAACCTCAAGACGTTTACAGGCAGTGGTGCATACGTCACTCTGCGTGGTCTCATCAAAGGACGCAACTATGCCCCCAATATGGGGGATGGTGGTATTGCCACGCCTGACCCTGGCAACATGGAGCTCTGTCTGCAGTACAACTATACCTCACTGTCGGACGCCAGTGCTGGTGTCTATGGCGGCTATCTCAACGACTGGGCGCTCTGCTACAACTTCTACCCCAATAAGTATATGATCTGGCGCGTGCGTGCCTCTTATACTAAGGTAACAAACCGTAGCGGCTTTGCCGATAACGAGGCGACCATCCTCGAGACTCGTCTCCAAGTGAAATTCTAATCCATAACTAAAAATATCCGACTTATGAAAAAACTAATGATGATGGCCGTCATGATGATGGCAACCGTATGTGCCTCGGCACAAAAAGACACAACTCCCGTTGATGCGTATTTCACCACGGGCGAGATGCCCGACATGATCAAGTGGGCACCTGCTCCCCCTGACACCGTTGGCGCTGCCTTCGCCTTCGACATCATGCAGTATATGTGGGGCAAGGAAATGCGTAACGACAAGGAGCGTGCCGACATTGCCATCCGTGATGCCGAGTACGGTCTGGAGTGTATCATCCGTGAGTTCAGTGAGCCTTTCGGCCTGAAGATCTCCAAGGAGGAGACACCAGAGATCTATAAGGTATTGCGCGAAGGTACAGCTACCTGCGACAGTATCTGTACGATCCCCAAGCGCTACTACATGCGCAAGCGCCCCTTCATGCGTTTCCATGAGCAGACGCTGACGCCCGACGAGGAGCCGGCCCTGCGCAAGAATGGTTCTTATCCCTCCGGTCATACGCTGCTCGGCTGGAGTGCCGCCCTGCTGCTGACGGAGATTAATCCCGATCGTGCTGATACGATTCTGGCCCGTGGTCTGATGTATGGCGACAGCCGTCTGATCGTCGGAGCCCACTGGCAGAGTGATGTGAATGCCGCCCGTTTGGCCGCTGCCGCTGCATACGCCAAACTGCACACCAGCGAACGCTTCCTGGAGCAGATGCGCCTGGCCCGTCAGGAGTTCCGCGTCAAAATGGGACTGGCCACCATCGTCGAAATGAAGGCTTATAATAAGGCAATAGTGAAAAAGTTCAAGATGGCGAAGAAGGTGGACGTGCACAAAACATTAAAATGATTTGGATATGTGCTGAGTTATTCGTAATTTTGCAGGCATGAAACAGGCGATGATCTTTGCAGCGGGACTGGGTACCCGTCTGAAACCCCTGACAGACACGATGCCGAAAGCATTGGTGAGGGTAGGGGGGCAGCCGTTGCTCTGGCATGTGGTCATGAAACTGAAGGCAGCAGGTTTCGCGCGGATTGTCGTCAATGTGCATCACTTTGCCCAGCAGATCGTCGATTATCTGAAGGAGAATGACAACTTTGGCCTCGACATCCGTATCTCGGACGAGAGCGATGGCTTGTTGGAAACGGGTGGCGGCATCAAGAAGGCGCTATCACTTTTTGATCAGGAGTCGCCTGTTCTTATTCATAATGTGGATATCCTGAGCAATGTGGATCTCAATTTCCTGTATGGCTTTGCAGCCAGTACGGCGGCTGTGGATGCGGATATCGATGCACTGCTGCTGGTGAGCCAGCGGAAGACGAAGCGGTATCTGTTGTTTGATGATGAACTGATACTCAGAGGCTGGATCAATATTGAGACGGGGGAGGTGAGGGGACAGTCCCCGGGTGATCTCAGGCAGTTGGCGTTCAGCGGGATACACGTGATCGGGCCGAGTGCCTTTCCTTACTTTGAGGAAATGCCAGAGCGGTTCGGCATTATAGATTTCTACCTGAAATATTGTCAGCAGTGTTCTTTCCTTGGCTATGAGAAGGCGGACCTCCGTCTCCTTGATGTTGGTAAATTAGACTCGCTGGAACAGGCAGAATCTTTCCTAAAATAAAATAATGTGAGAAAAATTGGCCGAACCTTTGGTAAATCCGTTTTTTTCACTATCTTTGCATCCGACAACTTACTAATTTTAAAAACTTAAAAATATAGGATATGAAAAGAAAACAACTATTTGACCTTTGCTGTCTGGTAGCATTGGTTATGGCAGGAATGCTGCTGTCTTCGTGTTCGAAGGATGAGAAGAATCCGTTCGTGAAGTCTTTTTCTACGGAAGCAATTCGTGAATTATCCGATGACGGTGGGGCGACAACCCGTGGTCTGGAGCGGGAAGGCTCTACCATCAAGGCCGTGTGGAAGACCTCCGATAAGGTCTATGCTTTCCCCGATAAAAGTAGCGTGAGCATTGGTACCCTTTCTCCTATGGCTGACAAGGTAGGTTCGGAAAGGACCAAACTTGACGGCTCACTGAACTCCACGGGCTTGAAGGTGGGTGACTATCTGAATTTCGTGACGCCACGTGATGTGTGGGACTATACCGGACAGGTGGGAACGCTTGCTGACATTGAGTCGAAATATGACTATGCCCAGGCCAGAGTGTATATCACCGAGATCAGTGCCAATGGCATGAAAGGCAGTACTGCCAATTTCTCTACCGAGCAGGCAATCATCCGCTTCACCATCAAGGGTGCGGACGGCGCATTGATGAACATTCCTTCACTCACGATCTCGGCAGCCGGGAAGAAACTGGCAACGGGCTATACTTTGAGTGGCGGCACGTTTACACCATCCTATGGCGATCTGACGATTACACCGGCCAGTGCTACCAGTGAGATCTATGTGGCCCTGCGTAACGACACAGAGGGTAGCGATACTTACACCCTCTTGACCACAGTCAACGGAAACGCGTACAATTAT
>Ga0310690_10011072_pt1 | contig 11158 bp, 6 predicted proteins | sample AusTroGonzalo_MG_2_FD_207661 | JGI IMG/M metagenome (GOLD analysis project Ga0310690, IMG submission 207661) | Bovine rumen microbial communities from tropical cattle in Woodstock, Queensland, Australia - Gonzalo_04 (v2) (version 2) | ecosystem: Host-associated > Mammals > Digestive system >...
TGCAACTCCTACACTCCTGCAACTCCTGAACTCCTGCAACTCCTGAACTCCATAATTATTGCGGTCTCTTCTTGTATTCTTGTGGCGTGATGCCCTTGCTGTGCTTGAAGCTACGTGCGAAGACCTGCGGGTCTTTGAAGCCGCTGCGGTAGGCAACCTCGGAGACGATGTAGTTGCCCTCGTCGAGCATGCGGCAGGCATGGGCTATTCGCGCCTCGGTGAGCAACTCTTCCGGCGACAGACCGATGTGATGCTTCATCTCCTTGCTCAGTTGCTCATAGCTCATGTTGCAGAGCGAAGCCATCTGCTGCGGGTCGGCACTGCTGTTGGTGACGTTCTGCCCCAAGAAAGCCAGTACCTGTTCCATGTAGGCGGGAATCTCTTGGTGTTCTTTTCCAGGATTCTCCAGCAGGGCCAGATAGCCAGTCAAGTTGTCGTGGTGTCTCTTCTTGGTGCGCCTCATGGAGAGGTAGATGTAGGTAGCGATGGTGAAGATGGCCAGCAGTAGCAACATGAAGAACAGCTTGGCCAGCTTGGTCTCCATGAATGTGGGGGTGACGATGATGGTGAGCTGTCGCACGTTGTCAGCCAGCTGTCCGTCGGCATTGGTGGAGCGCAGCTCCAGCAGGTGTGTTCCCGGCGGCAGGTCGTGCAGTGTGATGGAGTGGTCGGTGCCTAGGTTATACCATTTGGATTTCCTGATACCGTATCGGAACTGGTAGCGGATGGCTGCCGGGTCGGAATAGTCGATGGCTGCGAAGCGGATGGTGACACTACGGTTCTCGGGGCTGAGCATTAGCGTGTCGAGGTTTTCTACGGCAAGCATCCTTTTGTTTTCGCCCGCAGAGATGCTGGTGAGCAGTAGCGGCGGGTTGTAGTTGTTGCGGTGAGCCATGCTCTTGGGCAGCAGGAAGGCGTTCTCGGTAGTGCCGATGAGCCACTCTTCGTTGTCGAGCAGCAGGGGTTGTGCCACGCTGAACTTGTAGGGATGGCGGAAGAAGAGGTGGCCCAGTGTCTCGTAGGTGTTGTCGTAGATGTTGAGCATCGTCAGCATGTAGTCGCTGACAATGAAGAGTCGCTCGCCCTCGCCGATGGTCATACAGAGAATCATGTCGGTAGGCAGCATACCAGTATCCATGTTATAGCGGCGGAAGGAGAGGGTGTCGGCCAGCAGGTTCTTCGACGTGATCTCACAGATGCCGTCGGTCTCGGTGCTGATGAAGATGCGGTCGTCAGCCGTCTGCACCACGTCCGTGGTGGCGTTGCAGCAGAGACCCTCCGGACGTTTGTAGTCGCGTGAGTGACGGCGGAAGCGCATGGCGTTCTTGTCGGCTTCGAGCTTCGTGATGACGAGGCCGTCGGTGGTGGCGGCAATCATCACATTGCCGTCATTGGTGATGTGGAGACGGCGTACACGGCGGCAGACATCGACGGGATAGGCTGCCAGCGTGTCGGTGACGGTAGGCTTCGGGGCATCGAGGTCTTCCACGCACGAGAGGCCGTTCTGACTGATGCCGTGCCCGCTGAACTGTGCCACCCAGAGGCGGCCGAAGCGGTCTTCCTGCAGGTCGTAGACGGCACATTTCTGCAACTCTTCGATGCGCTCCACACGGAATTGACCCGGTGACGTCTCTGTGAGCCGGAACAGGCCGTCGGGCTTGCTGCCCAGCCAGATGTGTCCGTCATGAGTCTCGCAGAAAGAATAAATGGTACTTCCGAAGGAGGCATAGCCGGGAGTGAGGTGGCCGCTGGGTGTCAGGTAGCCCAGGTGGTTGCCGTTGCCATCGAGCAGCCGGACGGCGGCATCGTTCTTGGTAAACATCCAGATGCGACCCTTGCTGTCTCTCTTCAGGCAGCTGACCACGGCAGGCACTTCCATCTCGAGTGGTTTCACCGGCGTCTCCTTGGGGATGAGGCAGTAGAGCTTGTCATGGCGCATCTGCCAGTAGAGTCCCTGCGGGTCTACGAATTCGATGATGGTACTGCCGTCCACACTCGTCTTCTTGCCCCTAAGTATGGGACTGTTGAAGGCGGAGTCGGCGGCGGCCTTCTCAGCATCGGTGACGAGGTCGTAGAAGCGGTAGTCGGTGGTGTTGAAGAGGAAGTTGCCGTCGTCGGTTCGACAGTAGATGTTGCCCTCGGGTGAGAGCCATGCGTCGCGGATGCGGTCGCTGGTCATCGAGCAGCCGTCGCCGGCAAGGGGCTTCAGGCGTGTGAACTCATGGCCGTCGAAGCGGTAGAGGCCATTCCAGGTGGAGAGCCATAGCATGCCGTTGTGGTCTTGCAGAATCTGAGTGATGTGGCCTTCGAGTTTGCTGTTTAACGCATCGTAGCTGTGTAGCTCCACCAGTTCCTGTCCACGGGTGTGCAGGACAGCGAACAGTGCGAGTGCTATATAGGCAAGTTGTCTTCTCATGTAGGTTAGCTATAGTTTGATGGCACATGCCGCTGCAAATATACGCATTTTTCCCGAAACAGCCAAATAGTTGGCTGTTTTTATTTCAGTTACAGGCTATTTGTAGATGAGCGTGACGATGTTGCCGGGCGTGAAGAGTTGGCGGGCGGTGGACAGAAGGTCATCGGCGGTGAGGCGGTCTATGCGTGCCATGACGTCGGCCAGGGTGAGTTCTTTGCCAGTGTGGAGCACGGCACGGGCACGGTCGAGGACATACTGCTCACGGTTCTCGCTGGCTATGACGAGCTGTCCTTGCAGTTGTTGCTTGGCGGCACGCAGTTGGGTGGGGGAGAGTGGCTTCTCCATGAGGCGGTCGAGTTCGCGGCGCACCAGCCACAGGCATCGGTTGACGTCGTGCGGGTCGCAGCCGAAGTAGACGGCCCAGAGGCCGGTGTCGCTATAGCTCACCATCGTGCTGTCGACGGTGTATACCAGCCCGTTCCGCTCGCGTAGCGAGAGGTTCAGTCGTGAGTTCATGGCCGGTCCGCCGAGGATGTTGTTCAGCAGGTACAAAGCCCAGCGTCGGTCGTCGTTGGCAGCAAAGGTGCGTGTGCCCGTCATGACGTGTGCCTGATGGGTGGCGCGGGAACGGATGACAAGCCTCCCCTCAGCCTCCTCCGAAGTGAGGGGGGAAAGGGTTACGCCATCCGTCTGTTGGTCATGAGTTGCCGGGTAAGCCACCTTCTCAGGGAGGGGCAGGGGGAGAGTTTTCTTTGGGAGAGACTCCGTCACAAACAGCAGGCAGTTCTCTGGCCTGTACCAGCACTGGGTGAAGCGGCGGGCATCGTCGCTGGTGTAGGAGCGCACGGCATCGGCGTTGCCCAGGATGTTGTGGCCCAGGGGGTGACTGTCGAAGAGCAAGTTCTCGAACTCGTCGTAGATCAGTTCGGCGGGGCTGTCCTCGTAGCTTTCTATCTCGTCGCACACCACTTCGCGCTCCTTCTCCACCTCCTGTTGGGGAAATTGGCTGCAGAAGACGATGTCGCACAGCACGTCGACGGCCTTGCGCCAGTGCTGTCGCTGTATGACGCAGTAGAACACGGTGTCCTCCTTGTTGGTGAAGGCGTTGAGTTCGCCGCCCAGGCCTTCGATGGCGTTGATGATCTGTCGTGCCGACCGACGCTGCGTGCCCTTGAAGCAGAGGTGCTCGCAGAAGTGGGCCAGCCCGTGTTCGCTGGCTGTCTCGTGGCGGGTGCCTGCATGTACGGCAATGCCGCAGTAGACCACCTCTGATGCCGGCATCGGCAGCTGTAGCACGCGTAGCCCTTCGGGAATCATCTTCTGTATACTTGTCATGCTGTTGTTGATTGGGATAATTAAAAGTCATGCCCGCTCTCCTTCAGCGCCTGCACATACTGCCACAATTTGCGGTAGAAGGGATGGCGGGTGAGGGTGTTGCGGTCGCCTAGAATAATCAGTTTCATGCGTGCGCGTGTGATGGCAACGTTCATGCGGCGCAGGTCGCGCAGGAAGCCTATCTGGCCCTCGTCGTTGGAGCGTACGAGCGAGATGACGATGATGTCGCGCTCTTGTCCCTGGAAACCGTCGACGGTGTTTACCGAGATGAGGCTGCGGAAGGGCTTGAAAAACTCGTTCTTGCGGAGCAGCCGGCGCAACAGCTGCACCTGGGCGCGGTAGGGCGAGATGATGCCTACGTCGAGCCGCTCCTGCAGAATCCGTTCCTTGCCGATCATCTCGTAGTAGGCCTGCAGGGCCAGGAGGGTGAGGCGGGCCTCGGCCTCATTCTTCCTTCCCATGTTTTCTGTTACGGTCTCTACACTCGAAGTGTCTATCCACGTCATGGGCAGGTCGAGGTCGAGGATGCTGCGGTTGCGCACCTCGGGTGCTGCCACCATGAGGTTGTGGTAGAACCAGTCGGAGGAGAAACGCATGATGTCCTCGTGCATGCGGTACTGCATGCGCAGCAGCGTCACCGTCTCTGGCTTTGCGTTGGCAATGCGCTCCATGAGCGTGCGGCCCAGTCCGCCCTTCAGCGCCTCGTAGCATTTCACCGTGGGTGGCAGCTGGCAGTGGTCGCCGGCCAGGATGACGCGTCCGGCGCGGCGGATGGCAATCCAGCAGGCGGCCTCCATGGCCTGTGCCGCCTCGTCGATGAAGAGGGTGCTGAACTTCATGCCGTCGAGCAGACGGTTGGCGGATCCGACAAGGGTGCAGGCGATGACACGGGCCTCGCTGAACAGCTCCTGGTTGATGCGTATCTCTAGTTCGGTGGCGCGGCCCTTCAGGCTCTCCAGCTTCTGGTGGTAAGCCTCCCCCCGCCCCCTCCGACTGGAGGGGGAGCTTCGCAGGTCGCGGATGGCCTTGCGGATGGCCCATAGGTGAGGATAGTCGGGGTGGGCTTCGAAGCGTCGCTCGTAGGTGAAGACCAGCATCTTGTCGTCCACACGTGAGGGATTGCCGATGCGCAGCACGTTGATGCCACGGTCGACCAGCTTCTCCGAGATCCAGTCGACGGCCATGTTGCTCTGGGCGCACACCAGCACCTGCGGCTCACGGCGCAGCGTCTCGTGGATGGCCTCTACGAGGGTGGTGGTCTTGCCCGTGCCGGGAGGACCGTGGACGATGGCCACGTCCTTGGCGCGGAGCACCTGGTTGACGGCGCGTTGCTGCACGGGGTTCAGATAGGTGAACACCATGTCGGGGAAGACGAAGGTCTCCGCCTTCTGCCGGGAATAGAAAAGGTCGCGCAGGTAACCCAGGCGTCCCTTGGCGCGCATAGCGCGATCCAGGGCCTCGAACATCAGGCGGTAGGAGGTCTCGTCGAAGAAGAGCTGGATGCCCAGCTGGCCGTCGCCCAGCTGCAGGTCGGCGACGGGGAAGCCGTCGGGGAGGCTGACCACCATGCGGTCGCCATCGACGTAACTGACGAGTCCACCCCCGCCCCCTCCCCGAGGGAGGGGAGACAGATGGCCTTGCACAGGGCTTTTAAAGAACTGTACGGGTTTGCCGAACTCGAAGTTGTGGTCTTCCGGCTCCTCGTCGTCGGGAGCAGGCTGGCGGAACACCTCTACACAGAGTTGGTTGAGCGAGTTGTAGTAGCTACGTCCCACGCGCAGGGGGAACCAGGCGTCGCCACGCGCCAACAGCCGCTCCACGCCCTGGGCCTGCTGCTGTGCCTGGAAGGCCTCTTTCTCCTGCTCATACTCCATCTGCAGCAGCATGCGCTGACGCTGCAGTTCCAGTATGGGTGAGGTCGTCTCGTTCACTTCAGCTTAGACTTCATCGGGTTCTTCACACCCTGGTAGGCACGGAGATAGGCCTTGGCAGAACCGAAGGAGAGGTGCATGTCGAGCCGGACGGGCATGTGGTTTTCGTCATCGGTGATGTAGAAGCGTATCAGCTCGTTGTCCTTGCCGTCCTCGCGCTCGATGAATGAGAAGACGAGGCAGCGGAACTTCTCCGTGGAACCGTCAATCTTGTAGTTCTCCTTGCCCTGGTACACCAGCCAGGAGTCGATGCTACTCTTCGCGTCGGTGATGGGCATGGGAATGACGTCGCCCTTCTTCATCTTCGAGGCATCGAAGTTGCGTGCCCGGAGGAAGATGCTCATCATGTCGTAGATGCACTCATTGAACTCCTGTTCCTTCCATCCGTGCTTGCCGTGGCTGTTGATGCGGTGCATCTTCACCTTCGGCTTGCCTTCAGGGTAGGAGTACCACAGCTCGTCGACATAGTAGCGCTTGCCTTCCATGGCACCCTTGCGGTAGTAGAGTGGCGAGAGGTCGCTGAAGTTGCAATAGGAGGTGAGGGTGTCGCGCATGACGAAGACGCCGTCGAGCTTGTCGTTACCCTTGGTGATGAGGCTGGTGCGATAGGCGGGAGAACCGTTGTAGGTGGTCATCACCGTCGACATGGATGCTGCCCCAACCTTCACCCAGACGAACTGCCAGTTGAAGTAAAGGTCGTAGGCCAGGAACTCGCCCGACTTGAAGGCCTTGTTCTCGATGCCGCAGGTGCTCTGAGCACTGGCGGCACAAGGCAGCAGGGCAAAGAGCGAGCACAGCAGCCACCCTTTAAACATTCTTTCTATACGGAAAAATCTCTTCTGTGTCATATCCTTAAACTTTTTATCCTTTAAACCTTATAACCTATAAACCTGATATTCTTTAGACCCCGGATTGTTCCTATAGGTTTAATCCTTGTTCTTTAATATACTCCTTGCCCATCTGGCGGGCGCGTTCCAGATTGCGGCTCTTCTGCTTCTTGGCCTGATCGCGCTTCTGCTTGATGATCTTCGAGGGCTTCTGGTTGTAACGGGGCTTCGAGGTGAAATTCCAGCGGCGGCTGACGTCCCACTTCGCCTTGCATTCTATCTCTTCAGGGAAGTAGAACACCTGCTCGGGCTGCAGGTCATCGTCGTAGCTTCCCGTGTCCCACTGTCCGTTCCCGTTCATGTCGCAGAAGGCGCTGAGGTAATAGGTGCCGGGCTTTACGTAGAGAAACTCCGCCGTGCCCTTGGCATCGGCTTTTGTCTTCTGCTGGGGTTTGCCAGAGTTGTCGAGCAGCTGCACCACGATGGCCGCCAGCGAGTCGGCGCTGGTGACGGGCGTGCCGCTGATGTCTATCTTCAGCGTACTGTATTCGTCGGGGTTGCAGCCCTTGATGCCCAGCTTCACCGCTTTGTTCACCAGTCCAAAGACATTCTGCATGGCGGCGGAGTCGATTTCCAGACTGTATTCGGTGGTCAGCTTCCAGTCGGCGGAAAACTCATAGCGGCGCGGCGATAGTTGGCGTATGCCGACGGGCTCGGCATACCACAGGGAGTCTACCTTCATGTAGAGATGGATGGCAGCGGTGTCACAGCGCAGCAGCGGCTCGGGCATCTCCAGATACACCTTCTGGCCGGGCTTCACGTCGTTGACAGCTTCGAGTTTGGGTTCAAGGAACTTCTGGGGCATGATGCTGTCGTAGGGCATTTCGCGCTTTTTCCGCTTGTCCTGCTCCTTCTTCCATTTGTCGTATTCCTTCTGTTTCTCTTTCTGCCGCTTCTCGTAGGGCACCTTGGCCAGGAACGTGAGGGTGTCGTGCTGCTCGGTGAGCATGCCCAGCGTGTCGGTACCCATGAAGCTGACAGCAATGCTGAGTGTGTCTTGGTTGACAAGCGTGGTGTCGCGAAGCCAGTAGTAGACGGTGTCGCGCTTCAGGGTGTGCTCCACGACGAAAGCACTATCGGCATTGAAGTTCAGTCCTGTGAGGCTGGGCAGCGAGTCGTGGCCGTAGCTGAAGAAGAACCCCAGCTTCTCAGGCGTTTGCCGCTCGGTCTTCACCAGGTAGCGGTCGGTCTGCGGCTCGGTAAAGGCCAGGAGTGTCACGTCGTCGGGCAGGAAGTGGGTGTAGGGCACCTGGAGGATGTTGTTGATGTGCAGCGAGTCGAGCCACAGCGTGTCCTGACGGGTGTCGGGCTTCCACGAGGGCTTGATTTCATCGTGCGAGAAGGCTACCATCTCGCTCTTCTGCCCGAAGATGTAGTCGCCGTCGGCATCCTTCAGCGCGCAGGCGCGGTAGCTGCCGGGAGCCACGCCCTTGATGGTGAACTCGCCGGCGCTGTTGGTGCGTGAGACGCGTACCATCGGTTCATGGTGGAACACGCTGTCGGGGGCATCGTAGGGGTAGAGGCCCACAAGAACTCCCTTTATGGGTTCGAGGTCTTCGGCATTGAGTACGTAGCCCGACACCTGGAGCGTGTCTATCTGCCCGCCCGTGGAGAAACTGAAAGTGTAGTTGCCCATGGGGTTGCCCTCGTTGTTGTCGGTGATGGCATCGCTAAAATCTACGGTGTAGGTGGTGTTCTCTTTCAGCGAGTCCTTCAGGTCAACAATGATGCGCTTGCCGGCGGCCTTGATGTCGGCCTGCTCCAGCTGGGGCGGCGAGACGATGACTTTCTCTGAGGGATTGTCGAGTTTGATGAACTCATTGAAGTAGATGGACAGCTTCTTGGCCGAAACGTTCACGCCCCCGTCGGCAGGAGTAGAACCCACCACGCGAGGCGGTGTCTCGTCATACCATCCTCCGTCGGGGCTGCCCATACGGGCGCAAGAGAAGAGAAGGAGAAAGAGGGAAAGCCCACCCAAGCTCTTCCAAAGGAAAAGCCCACCCAAGCCCTCCCTAAGGGAGGTGTGTCTGGTTACCTTATTGATCAGCCATTTCTTCATTTCATTGTCACTTTATTCAACTTTCTCAAGGCCAGCATCCTTCAACATACGAAACTTGAATCACATTAACATCCCTCCCTTGGGGAGGGCTTGGGTGGGCTTTTTTAGTTGAGCAGCAGCAGCTCCTCCATTTGTTCGCGACTGTTGTTCAGCCGGGGCACTTTGTGCTGGCCGCCCAGTTTGCCTTTCTGCTTCAGCCAGTCGTTGAAGAGGCCGGGACGGGCGACGACGATTTCCAGGGGCTGCAGGGTGATGTCTTTGTAGCGCTTGGCCTCATAGTCGCTGTTCACCTCCTTCAGACGGGCGTCAAGCAGGTCGGCGAAGCGCTGCAGGTCCTGGGGTGGGGTAGCGAACTCAATGAGCCATTGATGGCGGCACTTGGCGTTGGCATCCATGAACACCGGCGCAGCGGTATATTCCAGCACCTGTGCTCCTGTCTGCTGGCAGGCGTAGGCCAGCCCCTGCTCGGCATTGTCTACAATCAGCTCTTCGCCGAAAGCATTGATGAAACTCTTCGTGCGACCGGAGATGATAAACTTGTAGGGGTCGGTAGAGGTGAACTGGATGGTGTCGCCGATCATATAGCGCCACAGTCCGCACGACGTAGAGATGAGCATGGCGTAGTTTTTGCCCTTCTTCACACCCCAGAGGGGGACAGGTGTGGGGTGGAGGGAGGAAGGTGGAGGGAGGATAGTTTTGCCATTGGCCGTTTCGGTGGAAGTGGTATTCTCCTTCCACCCTTCACCCTCCACATTTAACCCTTCTATGGGTAAAAACTCATAGAACACGTCGTAGTCGAGCATCAGCAGCATCGACTTGTCCTTTGGGTCGTCCTGGATGCCGAAGAAGCCCTCGCTGGCATTATAGGTCTCCATGTAGTGCATCTTCGGACTGGTGATGAGTTGCTGGTACTGCTCACGATAGGGAGTGAAGGCTACGCCGCCGTGGAAGAACACCTCGAGGTTGGGCCATACCTCCTCCAGATGTGTTTTCCCCGTCAGCTCCATCACACGGTTCAGCACCGAGAGCATCCACGAGGGCACGCCGCTGAGGTTCGTCACGTTCTTCGTCATCGCCTCGCGGGCTATGCGGTCGCGCTTTTGCTCAAAGTCGCTCAGCAGGGCAGTCTCCTTCGATGGTACGCGAACGAGGTTCACCAGTGGGTTGATATTCTCGATGAGGATGGCACTCAGGTCGCCTACCAACGAGCCGGGCAGGTCGTAGTTGGGCTGGTGGCTACCGCCAAGAATAAGGCCGCGGCCGTCGAACATCCTGCTTTCGGGATTGTTGCGCAGGTAGATGGCTACGACATCGGCACCTCCGCGATAGTGCAAGCGTTTCAGCCCTTCTTTCGACACGGGTATGAACTTCGACTTGTCGTTGGTGGTGCCGCTCGACTTGGCGTACCACTTTACGCGTCCGGGCCACAGCACGTCGGCCTCGCCGCGCCGCATGCGGTCTATCTGTTCCTTCAGCTCTTCATAACTGTTTACCGGCGTGCTGTTCACGAAGTCCTCGTAGGTCTTCATGTCGCAGAAGCGGTGATAGCGCCCGAACTCAGTGTCTCTGGCACGGCTGATGAGCCGCGACAGCACTTGGCGCTGCAGCTCTTCACCCTCGTGGGCGTAGCGTTCCAACTCGTGCCAGCGGGGAGCGAAAAATCGTCTTGCAATTCCTGTTATGCTCACGTCTTTTCTGTGTATGCTTTAAAATCAAGGTGCAAAGGTAGCCGAAAGTTTTGTAATATCGGCAACTTTTACGTTTTTTAGCAGAAAGAGCAACGTGATCAAGGACTTAGAGACGCTCTACAAAGGTGCGTGTCAGCTGGAACGACTGTGCCGCCACCTGCGACCAGAAATCGTGATACTGTGAGGCATCGGTGTCGCGCAGCGGCACGTCACTTATCACGCGGAAGGAGATGAAAGGCACATGGTTGAGGAAGCAGGTATGGGCGATGGCTGCCGACTCCATGTCCACGGCACGGGCATCGGGGAACTTCTCGACGATACTGCGCATCTTCTCTCGTGTGTCGACAAACCAGTCGCCGGTGACGATGAGGCCGGGGTGAATCCTGACAGGTTGAAGGTGGAGGGTGGAAGGTTGAAGGTGGAGGGTAGCTAGCTCAATGCTTTTTTGCAGCAGGTAGGGGTCGGCGGCAAAGCGGGCAGGGAGTCCCTGCACCTGGCCGTATTGTGTAGACCCGTCGATGGCCGTCCCGCAGTATACGTCGTGGTAGGCCAGCTCGGTGCTAACCACCACGTCCTTCACCTGCACGTCGTCGCCGTTGCCTCCGGCACAGCCCGAGGAGACGATGCAGTCGGGATGCCACTCGTTGATCATGCGTTGCACACCCAAGGCGGCATTCACCTTGCCTATGCCGCACTTCTCTACAATCACATTGCTGCCTTGGAACACCTGGCGCAACTGCTCCAGCTCCTTGTCCATGGCCACTATTATTCCAATCTTATTCATACTGCGGGCAAAATTACGAAAAAAAACTGACATCTTCGCTTTTTTTCCAAAAAAAAAT
>Ga0310690_10011076_pt1 | contig 11156 bp, 8 predicted proteins | sample AusTroGonzalo_MG_2_FD_207661 | JGI IMG/M metagenome (GOLD analysis project Ga0310690, IMG submission 207661) | Bovine rumen microbial communities from tropical cattle in Woodstock, Queensland, Australia - Gonzalo_04 (v2) (version 2) | ecosystem: Host-associated > Mammals > Digestive system >...
ATGATCAAGATGATTGCCCGCTCGGCCGAAGGACGCTTGCCAGAGCAAAAACACCGGTGGTCAGGCTTCTAAGGCTACTCCTCTTGGTGCTATCGCTCAGTTGGATAAATCGCTCACGCTCGGCCATCCGAAAGCGAGCTTTCATGGCTCTCGCTTAATCGCGATTTTCGCTGCTCAGGGTAAGCGCATCCGCAAGTCTCAGGAAGATTGGACTGATTAAGAGCAATGATAAGCTCGCTTAATCATTGCCGAGCGAAGATTCAATCTCGACGAAGTCAAAATTGGGAAGACTAAGAAAAAGTGTAGTCAGCAGTTCCCCTGCTGACTACCTTCCATACAAAGAGCGACGCACCCACATCGGATGCGCCGCTCTTCTTTTTTTCGTTAGCTATAGAGTCCTTTTAGAATTCCCAGAGCGTCTCCTCCTTTTTTTCAGCTTTTCCAGCATTCGGATTGCGGGCAGCCTCCATGTCGGCAACAGCCTTTTTCACTTCGTCGTTGGTATAGTATATAAACGAGCGAGTGACTTTCAGGTTTATACGTGCGGTGCCAGCACTTACCTTCATCGTTGTCCAGTTGCCAAAGAGGTCGCGCTCATAGGTACACATGTATGAAGACACATCAGGCTTACCCATTTTCTTGCCGGTATCCCAGTCATAGTCATACATCCTTTGAGCTATGCTGACAGGCATCGTCGAGGTAGGTCCGTATTTATAGGATATCTCATAGAAGAAGCACATGTCGTCGCCACCCCAGTCCATAAACGATTTCTCCACGATTCGGCCTTGCTGGTCGTAGGAGTAATTCTGCGTAGGGAGCTGCTCGTCAACCCACTTCTGGCACACCACCATATTGTCCTTCACGTCGAAAGTCATTCCGTCACTCTTCCTTCTAATCTGGCTCAATTTGCCGTTTGTGTAATAGATGTAGAGATACTCCATAGCGTCGATGAATGAGCTCACCAGTTGTCCTTTGCTATCATAGCTATACTTAACCTTGATATCACCCTCCTTATTGGTGATATACTGCAGGTGCCACTTCTTGTCGTAGTGATAGGTGTACGCCGTGCCATTGCCCGTGTCGATGCTCTTGATGAGTCCGTTGGCATAGAACTCGCTCACAATTTCCATGGGGCCCACATCCACTGCATTGGTACGAGCCACCACCTTCTTCACGCCAGGCTTAGCCACGAGGTCTTGTCCCATCGCCAGGTCCTGATAGACCGTTTGGTCCCACACGAACTGAATGTCGGAAGTCACCTCGGGCGAACCGATGCCTTGAAACAGATTGTTGTAGTAGATAGGCCAGTTGCATTGGGCCGAGGCAGTCATCGAGGCGACAACTGCAAACATGATGGAAAATAGTTTTTTCATAATCATTCTAGGTTTATTTGTTATGTTATATACGATTGTCAATCATTCACCAGCGTACGGTGGTAGGCTCCGTTCCAGAACTTATTCTCGCTTCGCGGTTCCTCCTTTCCACACTTCTTGCAACGACGCCAGTAGGTGCGATAGATGCGACTTCGCTCAGCCCCGAACTTATTCACGAAATGGCTCGACGGGGTGGCTTGCAGCAGCACGCCCACATGTGAGTCTATCGAGAGCAGGTCCACCATCTTCAGCTCGCCATTCTGATCTACCACGCCTACCTCTACCCTCAGTCGGGCACCTTCGGGAGCCGTCACCAACTTCTCTTCCGGCACCAGTCGCCCCTTACCGTCATAGACGGCGATGGTGTCTGCCATGTAGGCTGTTATCTGCTGCAAATCGTCTTCAGCACATTTCAGTTTGCCCTCTTTGGCCAGGCGCTTCAGCATCTCTACCGAAGGCAGAGAATAGATCACGGGCAGATTCAGCGAGTCGCTTGCCAACTGGTTAAGATGTTGCACCAGTTGACTGACTTCCTGATAGGTGACATCTGTCAGCCGTGCGCAGTCTTTCGAGTCAATGCCCAAGTAGTTCTTGCCCTCATGGAAGGCCAGCCATTGCTGTCTGCTGACAGGTTCTGTGCTCAGGTAAGTGCCGTCTTTCATCCTTGTCATGGCCAGTTTACTACTCTTCATCTCTATGTTCAGCGAGTCTTCCTTGTAATCAAGAACAGGCACCGAGAACGCATGCCACTGCCCCTTTTCTCGGAAACTCCTTGAATAGTTATACCAGTCGTGGTTGCAAGGCTTGGGCGGCACTGGGTAGATGACTTTTGTGCGGTGGTCAAGCTCCAGGCGGCGACAAAGCAGATTCTCCACTCCGCACTTGGCACAACTTTCCTTGCTCTCCATCACGTTGTAATAGCAGAGCCACTCCACGCCATTGATCACCTCTATCTGAGTCATCTCGTTCACCTTTTTTTCCAGCAGGCATGTCCAAGAATGGGGCGGACATTTAGAATCACCGCCGTCGTTGCCTGTATCGTTGCCTGTATCGTTGCCTGTATCGTTACTGCCTGTATCGTTACTGCCTGTATCGTTACCGCCTGTATTGTTACCGCCTGTATTGTTACCGCCTGTATTGTTACCGCCTGTATTGTCGTCTTTAGTGTCGTCTTTATCGTTGTCTGTACCGTTGTCTGTACCGTTGCTAGGATTGTCAGAAGGTATTATCTCATGCACGCGTTTACGTTCTGTATAGTTGCAACAATCGTTCTGGCACTTCGACAACACAGAGTAGAATGCAGCCTTTACCAGACTGTCGCCTTGCAGAATATGGCAGGTACCTATACTCTTTCGTGACGTCTCTTTCAAATCATGCCGCTTACAATAGTTAATATCACGGAGAATCAAGAAGATCCTTTTTCCCAATTTGCTATTGCACTTCCGACATTCAAGATACTCCCAAAACATGTCGTAGTCCTGCCTACAGCCATTTTCCAGCGGGACGCTGAGCAACTGATCATCCTTTACGTAGGTTTTGAAACGGTCATGTTCGCATCCCCCTCCTCCTCCTTTCGACTTATTCTTATCCACAGGCAGCTCTATCGACATCCAGCCAGACAAATCATACTCGTTTGGTGTGGCCGATGTCTTTCCGTCGTTGCTCAACGTAATGGTGAAGTAGCCTATCTGCGTGTGCTCTTCAGGTGTCGGCTCGCGCTTCTCACGCCACCAGTAGTGCACAGCTTCCCACGACACAAAGAGGCTCAGCGGCTCCATCGAGTTGTGAGGATAGGCCACATAGTTGAACCGGTCCTCTACGAATTGCGGTTCGCCCCATCCTCCTATGTAGCCCGTACCTTTCATATAGTTGAAGAGCAAGGGCTCCGTGTGTTCCTCGTCTTTCCACAACTTGAAGATGATGTAGTGATCTTTTTTCAGATACTTCTCCAGTATCATTTTGTGCACATAGCTCATGTGCAGATACCACCCCGAGCAATGCCACACCATTTCGGGATCGTCGAAGAAGTAGTTATGTTCGGGATGTTTCTTCATGTAGAGGTCGGCCTCGCTATCGCCACTCCATTCTACTTTAGCATTCAGGAACTGTTCTCTGACGTTGAAATGGTATCGTTTCACTTTGTTCCAAAACCAACTCGACTTCCTTGCCACGCCTTTAGGCCACATCGACTTCTCATCTACAGCAAAATAGAACTCCAGAAAGAAAGGATGGGTGATGTGTCCTGTCGCTTCGTCTTTCTTCTCAGGCACCAAGTTCTTAATATCCTCGTCGGAAATAAATATCTCGAAAGGATTAGCGTTCAAACGCGGCACCTCCAGGTATATGAGCGACTGATTATTCGTATGGAACAGGCCTATCTGTTTTTCATTACTGTCGTAGCTGTTCACCCATATGCGCAACTTCGAAGACGGGATATTTCTCTCAGGGAACGAACCAGGAACGAACGCATTCTCCGGGTGTGGCTTCACGTTAAGCACATATCCGCTGCCACCATTCACCAGCGCATTTTTTCCATAGACACAATCAATTTTCGGATTGCATTCAAGGTATTCCTTTCCATCCTCAACATAGGTTGTTGTCACATCAAACAGCTCTATTGTCACCGTCGGCTTGTTGTCACCCAGCATGTTGAGCGACCACATCATTGTCATCATCGCGACAACAGCATATCGCCATCCACGCCACCATTCTCTACGTTCTTTCTTCATCATATATTGCAGATTCGTTAATAGATTAATCCTTACTAGACTTTATAGGTTAGCAATGCACGTCCCTGTATTGTGTTAATAGATTCTGCAAAGATAACTATTTATCCAAAAGCTTCCAAATATTTTAGGAAAAAAGTGATATTCCTTAAATTTTCTCCGTTTTTTCTTTTTATATGGATTATTATTCGTATATTTGCAACGAAAGAATCAAATTAACAACTAGTTATGAGCTTATGAAAAAAATAGAATTTGGAGCGTACTGGCCATCATGATGGCAGCTATGCTGAGTATTAGTTTGACATCATGCGGCGGTGACGATGATGATGACAACGGTTCTGGAGGTAGCGGGGGGAATATTTCAGAACAGTGGTATTTTAATGGAAACCCTTGGAGAGCTGAATTAATGAAAATAAATATTGATGCAACCAAGTTCTTTGACAATGAACTGGTATTAAACAATATCATTAATGAAAGCTATAGTGGTATCACTAGTTGTGTCATACATATTATAGACGATAACACCTTACAGATATTGTCTGACGACTATGTTTGTCAAAATGGCAATAGTACTACAGGTAAGCAGTTGCTTTACCGATGGAGTTCACCTGATTTCGGAACATTGGGCTTCTATTGTTCCAATCCAGTAACGTATACCTATGATAGATATGAGAACAACAAAATCTATGTCTACACATTGGGAAAGTTCTTTACCGTGGCAGGTAACATGTTGATAATGGACGGCGGTGACACATTTTATACCTACGACCCCGAGACGGAGTACGTCAATGTAAAATGAAAAAACAACTACTATTATTCGCAATAATTTTGCTACCATTGGTAGCTAGTGCCCACGACATTGAAGTTAAGAATGCCGATGGCGTTACCATTTATTACAACTACATTAATAATGGCACAGAATTGGGGGTTACTTTCGGTGGTAGCGATTTTGGCTCTTATTCGTACGAATATCAAGGCAATGTTGTTATTCCTGAAGAAGTAACTTTCATGAACAGGACACGCAAGGTGACGAGCATTGGAGATTATGCGTTCTATGGTTGCGATGGCCTTACCTCCGTCACCATCGGCAACAGCGTGACGAGCATTGGAGGTGCTGCGTTCTCTGGTTGCTCTGGCCTTACCTCCGTCACTATCCCCAACAGCGTGACGAGCATTGGAGGTAGTGCGTTCTCTGGTTGCTCAGGCCTTACCTCCGTCACCATCCCCAATAGTGTAACGAGCATTGGAAATTATGCGTTCTTTAATTGCTATGGCCTTAAAAAAGTTATTGTAAAAGATATAGCAGCATGGTGCGGAATCAAGTTCGGTGAGTCTTACTCTAATCCTTTAACTTCTGCCAAACATTTATATAGTAACGAGGATACAGAAATCACTAATCTGGTTATCCCCAATAGCGCGACTTACATTGGAAATTATGCGTTCCAGTATTGCTCTGGCCTTACCTCCGTCACCATCGGCAATAGCGCGACTTACATTGGAGATTATGCGTTCTATGGTTGCGATGGCCTTACCTCCGTCACCATCGGCAATAGCGTGACGAGCATTGGAGTGTGGGCGTTCGGATATTGCTTTGGCCTTACCTCCGTCACCATCCCCAATAGCGTGACGAGCATTGGAAGTAATGCGTTCTCTAGTTGCGCTGGCCTCACCTCCGTCACCATCGGCAATAGCGTGACGAGCATTGAAAGTAATGCGTTCCAGTATTGCTCTGGCCTTACCTCCGTCACCATCCCCAATAGTGTGACGAGCATTGGAGAGGGTGCGTTCCTGTATTGCTCCGGCCTCACCTCCGTCACCATCGGCAATAGCGTGACGAGCATTGGAAAGGGTGCGTTCCTGTATTGCTCCGGCCTCACCTCCGTCACCATCGGCAATAGCGTGACGAGCATTGGAGAGGGTGCTTTCTATGGTTGCTCTGGCCTTACCTCTGTCACCATCCCCAATAGCGTGACGAGCATTGGAAGGAGTGCGTTCGCTGGTTGCTCTGGCCTTACCTCCGTCATCATCCCCAATAGTGTGACGAGCATTGGATATGGTGCGTTCTCTAGTTGCGCTGGCCTCACCTCCGTCACCATCGGCAATAGCGTGACGAGCATTGGAGAGGGTGCGTTCCTGTATTGTTCTGGCCTCACCTCTGTCACCATCCCCAATAGCGTAACGAGCATTGGAAAGGATGCGTTCTCTCATTGCTCTGGCCTTACCTCCGTCACCATAGGCAGTGGTGTGACGAGCATTGGAGATCGTGCGTTCGATAGAGTTGATATTCCAACTGTCATTTCTTTGATAGAGAATCCATTTACGATAACAGGAAAGACATCGGATTCTAGAACTTTTACACAAAACACATTCAATAACGCGACACTTTATGTTCCGAAGGGTACTATAGATAAGTACAAGGCAACTGATGGTTGGAAAGACTTCTTTTTTATTGAAGAAGGAGCGGAAGGTATCACCAACGGCATAGCTAACATCCCTGCTAACGCCGTGCTGATTCAGAGCGAGGGAGGTAGCATCAAGGTGCAAGGTGTAGATGAAGGCACGCAGGTCAATGTGTATGGCATCAATGGCACTCAGGCTGGTTCGGCTATCAGTCAGAGTGGTGCAGCAACAATCAATACGAACCTACAGCCTGGCTCTATCGCCATCATAAAGATTGGCCAAAAGTCAGTCAAGGTCGCGATTAAGTGAGAATAAAGCAGAGCTTGCTCATGCTTTATCGAACGTGAGCGAGCTCGAGCAAAGCTCAAGGTCGCGATGAAATAGTTTATATTATCTATCAGAAGCATCCCTGCCCGTTTCTATTTCGAGCAGGGATGCTTTGTTATCTGATATCCAGTTATGCCAGAGGGCGGCCCCATTCGTGGAAGTAGGCGTGGGAGGTATGGCCTGCTTCGCAGGGAAATTTTTCAAAATTGAAAACAAAATTCTTCATTTTAATTTCTTTCTCGCCTAACACGAGCCGAATGGATATAAATCTCTGTTTAATTTTGAATCAAATTTTGAAGAATTTCCCGCCGACAGGCGGCCCCAAACACAGAATTAACCTAATAATTGAGAATACTATGAAGAAACTGGAAACTTGGAAGATTGTGTTGCATCATTTATCCGAATCTAGATCCTTAAAGAGTTCATCAACACTATCATAAACCTTATTGGGGTTCTTTCCTGACTTAGCCTCTTTGATAGCAGCTTTAGTCACCTCGTTAGGTTCATCAAATACTGTAGCCATACTCTGTAACTCAATTGTAATACATCTGGATGCAAAGATAAGACTTTTGTTTAAAACCTCCAAGAGTTTATATAAATAATTGCACCCGATGGTACGATTAAGATTTTAATGCAAAGATAAAAAAAATGGAATCTGATTCCTTTATGAGGGAAAAATTCTGTAACTTTGCGCTTCCTTTGCTGAAAGGCAACATAAAAACGGATTTATTTGTATTCACCATAACGCTTAACTGAATGGAAAAAGTAAGATCTCTTTACGCAATCTACAAATTCGATTTTCATAAATCACAAACGCCTACAGTTCTGGCGGCTGCCGAGGGTATCGATGGGGCTAAATATGTGAAACATGCTCAGACGTGCTTTGCGAGTCTGTTTGATGGAAACAGCATCGACAAACTGGCTAAGAAGAAAAATGGCGAGGTTGTGACCTTATTCATAATATGAGCGCACTTTAAAATGCAAGTGCAAAGGCACAAAAATAATCAAGACCACAAAATATTATTATCACGATTATTGTAGTATCGACAATTTTTACTAAATTTGCAGCTGAATTACCATGAGGTAAAGAAATTGTTTGCAGGAAATGAAAGGATGATTGAAAGTTGTCAGACAAGACGCATGCATGGGCACGACTATGCGGTGCCAGGGACTTACGAGGTAACCATGGTGGTTGCCGGAAGACGCCCTGTCTTTGGTGAGATTGTTGGTACGACAAAGACAGGCGGCGAGAAACCTCATCTTAAGCCATCACCACTTGGGCAGACCGTTCTGGAGAAGGAAATTCCCAAGATACATCATTATTATCCTATGGTCGAAATCTGGCAGGTATGCCTCATGCCGGACCATCTGCACTTGATAGTCCGCATCAACCAGCCTTTGCCTGAAGGCAAGCACCTCGGTATTGTCGTTGGTGCTTTCAAGGGCGGTGTCAGTCGTGCCTGGTGGCAATTGGATTCCACCGTGTCTGTGGCGTCAGCCGCAGAATCCCGCCCTCCTCTTTTCGAGCCCAACTATAACGACCACATCCTTATGCGCGACGGGCAGCTGGACAATTGGAGACGCTATCTCCGCGACAATCCCCTCCGCTACATGATGCGTCGTGAATATCCTGATTTGTTCCAGCACGCGTTGTGCATCACTATTGACCATACGCGCTATAGTGCCTTTGGCAATTTGCACCTCCTTCGTCAGCCCGAGAAGCATCAGGTGTTCTTCCACCGCCGGACGAATGGCATAGCCACCGAGAATACCGATTTCTGGAAGGCAGAAATGCAACGACTGATTGCTACCGCCAGTAGCGGAGACGTGCTGGTCACCCCAGGCATCTCCGAATGTGAGAAGCGAATCAAGAACATGGCCTTAGAACAGAAGCTGCGGATGATTCATGTACAGGATGCCCCCATTGGCCGATACTGGAAGCCCGAGCGCAGTCGCTTCGAAGCCTGCGCCCATGGCTCGCTGCTTATCCTTGCGCCTTGGCCTGAGGATATGCCAAGCTTCGCCAGCGACTACGATCGTTTTCATTACCTCAATCGGTTGGCTGAAACCATCTGTGTTATTGGTCATACAACAAACGTGGCTGTTCAAGGCTTACGCCTTTCACACGGTGGCTAATTTTGGCATGATAATTGTTGGTAAGCAAATAAACTATCAATATTTATGATTCATTGGACAGATATAGAAAAATCAAAGGAAGGTATTCTCCAGATACTTGAGGTAATCAAGAACTATGAGAAAGATGGCGAGGTGAGGTTTATTGCCGGTATTCAAGGGCGCCATTTCTCTGAATATAAAATCCAACAGTTAATATGTATTGTGCGTGAACGTCTGAACATGACGCGTCGCGAACTGCTGCGTTTGTCGGAGATTGCGTTAACATACAACAAGCTGTGGGCTACGGACAATAACAATTGTTTTCGTGACTCAGAGAAGCTGTTTCGCAAGATACGCAGCACCCTGAAAGGAACAAAGATAATCTATAAACGATTCACGCCCATTTGTAGGAAGAATATTCCTGACAACGGTTTCCGTCCATCTGTATTTGTCAAATCCACGCTGGCATATGCGGAATGTGGCCGTGACCTGTACGGTCTGGAGTCGTATCCAGACAGCGTTGCGACGCTCTATGCTGAGATGGGAGCCTTTTTCGCCAACGTCATAGCCGTGTTGGTTATCTGCCATCAGGAACTGGCCAAGGAGGCGATGATTAGCAAAGACGCTGAACTCTGTCTCCAGTTGCTCAACGAGCAATGCAAGACGATTGTGGGCGACATGAAGGATGTGATAGGTATGCTGTCGAAAGAGAAAGCTGAGCAAAACGAACTATTGAAAAAAAGCAAGAAGACGGGTTCGCTGAAGACCTTTGCTCAAGAGGGCTTTCATAAATATAACATCGAAAGCATCACGCGCTACGCTACATCGCGTGCAGTAGAGAGTGGTGCGGCGTTTGGACTCGATGATATTGAATCTTTATACTTCGTTAATGATCCCGAGAAAGGCAAAAAGGCCAAGGACATCATGTCGCGTTTCGATACTTACGCAGACAAGGGGCGAGGAAAGAAGATGGATACTACGCCCATTGCTGAGTTTGTGTGCTGGACGGGCCTGGGCATTGCCAGGGGATATAGTTATTTTGTTTCCTCATACAAAGGGCAGTATGAAGTGCCCCAGAAGAAGAGTGTCTGGGCACGTTTCGATAGTTACAAGAAAGCCGACCCAGATGCTTCGAAGGATGGTGGCATGGAATTGAAATTTGCCGATGATTTTGAAAAACGTATAAATTCGCGCATCTGATTTCTTTTTTTACTGAATTTTTAATAGACGCTCACCGACCGTGGGCGTTTATTTTTTTGCCTGTTTCATAGATGCCATTCATGCACATCGTCTATTACTGATGGATAACAAATGCGATGTTGTCTATTTTGTTTTTCCTTCTGTTATCTTTTTGGATAAATCCATTCATAAACATCCATGAAACAGGAGTTTCGTACGTCTATCTAACCTCGTAGTAAAATACTGATAGATAGAAAGATAATACTTAACTTTGCACTCGCCAAACAACGGGAGAAATGCCAAGCGTAGACCGAAGGCTGTCTCACTCTCCTGGTTGGATGGTAGGGGCCCTCGTGTGAGACGGAGGCTTTCCCGGAAAGACTTCTGGTTAAATGAAAACCAATATTGAACTGTGCGTGGACGTGAAGACATATTTGAAGAACGACCTGCGCATGAAGGCAGAGAAGGGCTATCAGGGCGTGCTGACGCGCCACGTGGTGTGCGAGGATTTCAAGTACAACGAGTACATGACGTTCGTGGAGACCTATAATCAAAAGCGAGTGAAACGCAACCCGAAGCTGTTCAACGGGAGGTATATCTCCCTCACCATGAGCGACTATGGCAGTCCGCGCCTGAACTTCAAGAAACTGAGGATGGGACCTCGCTTCTCGCCAGAGCAATATGCGCTCGCCGTTTACAATGAACTACTGTGGGCGTTGGAAGGCCTTGTAGAAGAGTAAGTTTTCCGTGGCCAAAGCGGTTTCAGCGTTTCAGCCGTTTCAGGGGAAAGGTGAGGGTTACACCCTCTTTCTTAATATTTATAACTATCTAATAATTAATAAGTTATATAACATATAAGAGTTCTGAAACCCCACAAACCCTATGCTGAAACGCGAAACGCTGAAACGCTCGGCCACAATTATTATCATCTAAAAAGCAGAATATCAATGAAGTACGATATTACAAAACCCGTAGCGCCCGCGATGCCAAGCCTTGGCAAGGGCACAGAATGTTTCAAACTACTGCTCTCGCAGAC
>Ga0310690_10011077_pt1 | contig 11156 bp, 4 predicted proteins | sample AusTroGonzalo_MG_2_FD_207661 | JGI IMG/M metagenome (GOLD analysis project Ga0310690, IMG submission 207661) | Bovine rumen microbial communities from tropical cattle in Woodstock, Queensland, Australia - Gonzalo_04 (v2) (version 2) | ecosystem: Host-associated > Mammals > Digestive system >...
ATAATTACGATTCATGGTGTGTGTATATATATGGGCATGTACTAAGGACGGGAAGAACCTATACCTATGCTGTGCGTAGTGTTCGTACTTTTTAAAATGATGAAAGATGAATGACGTGATGAAATATATGATGGATCTTGTGGCAATAAAACAAAAAGAACAGAGATTTCAAATGAAGAAGATTTTGAGCATCGTACTTTTGTTCTGTAGCAGTTTTCTTTCTGCCCAGACATATCGGATTGGTGATCTCTACACTGCATCTGATGGCAGCCAAGGTATCGTTTATTATGTCTTTCCTGGTGGTACAGGGGGATGGGCAGTGGCGTTGGTGGATGCTGCCTATTGCACATGGGGAAATACTAACGATGTGACAGGAATGCCTAACCAGAATTCCACGTACGTACAAAACCTCTTGGCAGACACGGCGGGTTATGCCAATACGCAAATTATTCGTAATTTTCAGAATAACAGCACTGCATATGCTGCAGGAAAGGTAGATTTCGCCAATGGTTGGGTGCTGCCTTCACCGGCACAGCTCAGTATGCTTTACGGACAGTTGCCGTTTATTACTAATGCCCTTGTTGATGCTGGAGGAACAGCTTTAGCTACAAACTACGATTATTGGTGTAGTGCCGAGTATTCTGCATCCAATGCTTGGCGAGTTTATTTTGGAACAGGTGTATTCAACAACACAAGCAAAAACACCTATTCCCGTGTCCGTGCGGTACGCAGCTTCACCATGGAGACAGAATCGGATAATGTTGAATTGTCTTATTCTTGGAGTACCGATGAAACCACTCCCGAAATCACCGTAAACCCATTTCATACAACGAGATACACTGTGACAGCCTCTACGCCCAGTGGGTGCGCGGATACGGCAGGGCAAACAGTCATAGTGCTAAATGCTGACACTGTTGAAATTTCGAAAGTCGCATGCACTCACTATGAGTGGAATGAGGAGACTTATACCACCAGTGGTCGTTTCTCGCAAACTTTTGTCTCGGCATTTGGCTGCGATTCGGTGGTGACACTGGATTTGACCATATCTGACCAATTGGATGTATCGGTGGTCTCCCCTGTGGACACACTGTGCGCCGGCGATGAATTGCAATTGCAGGCAGTAGTGGCTAATCCAGATGCGATATTGAATATACCACCTATAGCCGTTGGTGACATTCTCTGCGATGATGGCTCTATCGTGAAACCTTCTGCTTGGCCAGTGGAAGGCAAAATTGCAAGGGGAATCGTTTTCTTTGTGGACCGTACGGGCGAGCATGGATGGGCAGTGCATTTACATAACCAAGCTACAGGAGTGATTTGGGGTTCGCAAATAGATATTCCGGAAATAACGAATTATGCATATGGACGATGGGCTATCGAGGATTATGATGGTTATTCCAATACACAATATATCCGAAACAGAGGAACGGCCAGCACATTTCCAGCGGCATGGGCGGTGGATTTTGACAATGGATGGTATTTGCCTACTATTGGACAGTTGGCTCAAATGATTGCCAATTTGGTAATCATAGATGCTTCACTTGCCATTGTCGGTGGCGCGCAGTTCCCAAGTGATGGCGATTTTTGGTTGTGGTCTTCCTCAGAACCCGGGGTGTCTTATGCTTGGAGTATTAATCATGCTGGGAATTTGAGGGGTGACATAAGGAAGAATGTTACAGATGGTAGCAACATTGTGAGGAGTGCATGTGATTTTTAGCAGTTTAATCATGAGACAATTAATTATGAGAAGAAAGATACAGATATTCATTATTATGCTCTTCTATGGTGGGATAACGTTTGGGCAGTCCTACCGCATAGGCGATCTTTACACAGCTCCGGATGGAAGCCAAGGTATTGTTTTTTATGTTAATCCTGCAGGAAATGAAGGATGGGTGGTGGCATTGTGGGATGATTCTTTTTCTTCTGCTTGGGGAGGAACAAATGATATAGAAGGAATAACGAATTATTCTTATACGAGTCGTCACTTGTTGGAAGACACGTCAGGATATACGAACACTTTGATGATGAGAGAAGCCCAAAATCCTAACTCTAACTATGTAGCTTGGGTGGTACCCTTTGCCAACGGGTGGTATCTGCCCTCTTCAGCACAATTGAGAATGTTGTTCACTCAACTTCCTATTGTATCCCCGGCCCTGATTTCTGCTGGAGGTGATGATATGGCATCAGGATATTATTGGTCTAGCACGGAAAATTCCAGTAATAGTGCTTGGATGCTCAACTTTAGTGAATCAGGAAACGGTTCGTTCTCCTTTGGGAGCAAAACGACTTCTCGTTATGTTCGTTCTGTCCGTACTTTCTATAATGGTCCTTCTTATGAATGGAGTAATGGGGCTGTGACTTCCGAGACCACGGTGAATCCATCTCAAACGACTACTTATACAGTTACGGTGTCTACTTCTGATGGTTGCAGTGGATCTTCAGAGCATACGATTGAGGTGCTTTTCAGAGACTCAGTGGAAATTTCTCGGAATGCATGTGACACCTATGTATGGGATGGTAACACCTATTACGGAAGCGGCGACTTTATCCGCCGATATGAACGCCAGGGAGGCTGCGATTCTATAGTGACGCTTCATCTTACTTTGGAGCACACGCCACAAGCACTCATTCAGTCTCCCGAGAATATCGTCTGCGCTGGTGACACTCTGACTTTGCATGCAGAGTCTGCCACTTCTGTCATACAGGTCCCAGCCATCGCTATCGGCGACATCCTGTGTGAAGACGGTTCTTTCGAGAAACCTTCAGCATGGCCTGTGGAGGGTAAAGTAGCTAAGGGGATTGTCTTTTATGTGGACGACTCGGGTGAACATGGTTGGGCCGTACATCTTGATGAATACAGTTCATCAAGATGGTCAACTTCTGAAACCAATATTTCTGCTTTGACAGACTATTCGCTTGCCCGAGATGCCTTGTATGACAATGATGGATATGGTAACACTCAAAAAATTCGTAATGCGGGCAGCTCTGCGGAATACCCTGCTGCTTGGTTAGTAGACTTTGAACATGGATGGTATCTGCCTTCGATTGGGCAATTGCGACAGTTGTTCTCAAGTTATAGTGTGACGAACAACTCTCTCAATATCGTTGGAGGAACACCATTCATATTGGATTTGGTTGTCAGCTATTGGTCTTCCAATGAATACGACGACATTAATGCATGGAGATTATATGGAGGCGGAACTATGGCAATCCAAGGGAAAAGTATGAATTATAAAGTCCGAAGTATATGTACTTTTTAATAAATGTGAAGTTATGAATATGATAGTTAGAAAGTACATTTCGATTTTGATATTAGTGCTCACGGCGGGTTCCCTTTGGGGACAAACTTACCGTATAGGGGATTTGTTTATTGCTCCAGATGGTAGTCGGGGAATTGTGTATTATTTGCACCCCGATGGAACAGGTGGATGGGTGGTGGCATTGGAAGATGCTTCAACGGGCTGTCAGTGGGGGGAAGATTTGGATATTCCAGGCTTGAATAATATTGATTACAATTATACTGCTATGATGAATGATACGGCGGGTTACGGCAATACGCAAATTATCAGAACAGTACAAAATAATGACTCTTATGCCGCAGGCGTGGTGGATTTTTCCAATGGATGGTATCTTCCTTCTGCTGCGCAATCAGCCATTTTATTCGGACAACTTCCGGCAATTGCTGAAGCTTTGACAGAAGCTGGAGGAACGGTTCCCCCGAATGAACTTTATTGGAGTAGTACGGAATATAGTTCCGGCAGTGCTTGGGGAGTTGATTTTGGATTTAATTACAATGCCGGAGGAATAGGGTCTTCTGCAAAGTATGGAAATCGTCGTGTCCGTGCCGTCCGCAGTTTCACGTATCAGACTGATGTTGAGGTGAATTATGTTTGGAGTACGGATGATACTACTTCTGATATTAGGGTAACCCCCACCCAAACCACTACTTACACTGTGACCGTTTCCACACCTGGCGGGTGCTCGGACACGGCACAGCATATTGTTGTGGTGAATGGGTTAAACAGCTCGGATTATTATTATACTGCTTGCGACAGTTACGAATGGAATGGGCAGATTTATACCGAAAGCGATGACTACACCTATCGTTTTCCGGTGTCCGATGGTTGCGACAGTGTGGTAACCCTCCACCTGACGGTCAATCATGCAACTTATGGGGACACGGTGGTCACGGCGTACGATTCGTTCACGTGGCATGGGGTGACTTACATGGAAACGCCCGATGAGGCGCCGATATATGTCATGAATAAGGGCAATGTCCATGGTTGTGACTCCATTGTCGTCTTGAGCCTAACTATTTATCATAGTGTTGTAATTCAGTATGACACAACGATTTGTGAGGATGATTTGCCTTTTGAATGGGGTGGTGTGGTGTTTTATGAGGCCGAAACCCGTATCGATTCGATGCACACCTTCGAGGGAGCAGATAGCATAGGGGTGTGGAATCTACATGTAGTCGGGTTGCCCGAAATCACCCATTCGCCCGATACAGCAATCATCGCCGGCGACTCATTGACCCTATGGGCTAACGGTTCCGATATTTTGGTGTGGACGGACAGCATCGGTGAACCGGTGGGTACCGGAGCGATTGCAACGATACGTCCGTTAACATCTGGTTATTACTATATTACAGGATACACTAGTGGGGAAAATGTTAGCCTTACCTCTAGTTTCTATTGTTCAACCATGGATTCAGTATGGGTTGAGGTGCTGCCTAATCCTGATACGATGTTCCTCTCGGATGTCGCATGCGATTATTATGTTTGGTACGCCGACACACTCACTCAATCAGGGGTCTATTACCATACAATGACCAATGGGTTGGGATACGATTCTGTGGAGGTACTAACGTTGACTGTTAATTACGGAGTGGAAAGCGAGGTTAATGTCAGTATTTGCGAGAGCGAACTGCCGTATCACTACATCAATGGTCAAATTGATACAGTATTCAACGCAGGAACACCTGAACCTTCAGCTAGTAACTATTATCTATTAACGGAAGACGGTTGCGACTCCATTGTCACTGTTTATCTGTCTGTTTTTCCTGTATATCGAGATACAATACACCAAAATGTCTGTTATGGAGGTTCTTATCTTTTCAATGATACGGCGAGGACAGAAACGGGGTGCTACACGCAAAGACTTCCTTCTCAGTTTGGTTGCGATTCTGTCACGGTGCTCAATCTCACGGTCGAGGACATCATTGTGGCGACCGTAGACCGTAGTATCTGCTACGGTTCCTATTTTGTTTTCGGCGGCGACACTTTGACCGAACCTGATACTTATTACAACACCTCTAAGACTGCCGGCGGTTGCGATTCCGTCACTGTGCTTAACCTTACGGTGGAGGACATCATCGTGGCGACCATAGACCGCAGTATTTGTTACGGCTCGTATTTCGTCTTCGGTGGCGACACTTTGACCACGCCGAACACCTACTACGACACGGCAAAGACTGCCGGCGGTTGTGATTCGGTCACCGTTCTTAACCTCACGGTGGAGGACATCATCGTGGCGACCCTAGACCGTAGTATTTGTTACGGCTCGTATTTCGTTTTCGGTGGCGACACTTTGACTACGCCGAACACTTATTATGACACCGCTAAAACTGCTGGCGGTTGCGACTCCGTGGTGACACTCCATCTGACGGTGCAGTCCACACCTTCCCGGTCGGATACTTTGATCGTTTATCTGTCTCAGTTGCCTTATTATTTTGCCCCTGCCGACACCACCCTCCAGCTGGGATCCTCTGACACCGTCCAATTTACCTATTGGGCACCGGCGGAGACGGGATGTGACACGATGGTTGCACAAACCGTTTATATTTTGGAATTTCAACCCTTGTCGGTTTATGCAACGGCCACCATCAATACCCAGTGTGACGGTGACGGATGCCAATACGATGGTCCAACTATTCTGATTAACGAGGTGATGCTTCAACCCTCAGAAGGCGACGGCTCCATTGTAGGCGATGTGTTGGCAACACCTGCTGAGGGCGAATGGATTGAACTCTATAATCCCCACAAATGCCAGTCTGTGGACATCTCCGGCTATTTTTTAGGAAACAACGCCCAGGATAACGCCGTTGACCAAAGCATCGTTGTTAATGGCAACTGGGGTGGGGGATTTGCTTTACCTCCCGGTACAGTAGTGCCGGCGCAAGGATTCTGCGTGGTGCGCGGTCAGCAAGCTACCCCTGTGCCTGTCAATCTGTTGGTGGAAAATGGAGGAAACACAGTGGAAGTGATAGTGAACTCCCGCTATTGTGTTGATACGGCAGGCAGACGCTTGTGGTTCCCTAATCTCGGTGGATGGTTCGCTTTTTATGATGCTGAAGGTGTTCCGCAGGATGCTATTTACTGGAGCGATACGTCCAACTTCTGTCACACATGCCCGCCATGCACTCCGACAGCCAGCGATATTACCTTTACGGGTACTCTTGCATCTTTTAATGGAATTCCATATTCCAAAAAAACCTATTTAGGAGATAACAGTGTAACAGGAATGTCATTCCGCCGTGTTCCAGATGGTGGTACTTGGTCAACCACTCCCGCTTCAGCAACTTATGGCATCTGTAATACAACCTGTGTGGATCCTCCTGTGATAACCTGCAATGGTTATGCGGTCGCTCAAGCCATAGGTGGTGTCCCGCCGTATACCTATCTGTGGGATGATACGCAAGCTCAGACTACCGATACGGCTTTCCAACTCTGCGAAGGCACCTATACGGTCACGGTCACTGACGCTGTTGGAGAAACCGCAACCGCTCAAGTCATTGTTACGGATTTCCATCCCGAGGTGAGCCATCCCAATGCTCATTTTTGCTCCTCGGAATCCAGTGGCGTTCTGCAAGGCTTTCCAGCTGGTGGAACCTACGAAGGTGCACCTATGACGGATAATACACTGGTCTTTCTGGAAAATGTGACCGAGTATCAAATGACATATACTTACACGGATGCGAATGGATGCTCCGCCTCTGCGCCTTTTCAGGTTACCATTACCCCCAATACTCGGGAGATGGATACCACGATATGTAGTGCGGAATTACCGTATCTATGGTATAATCAAACCCTTACAGCATCGGGTACCTACCAAACAACGGTGCCGATGGACAGCTTGTGCGACAGTCTCCTGACGTTGCATCTGACCGTGATTCAGCAACCGCAGCTTGTAGTGGATGATGATATGATTATTGAATCCGGGCAAACGGTGACCTTGCACGCATCAGGTGCCAATTCTTACCATTGGACACCCGCCACAGGACTTGTGTCCCCCAATTCCGCGACCCCGCAGGCTTCACCCACGCAGTCCACGATGTATTATGTAACAGGTTATGCTTCAGATGCTTGTACAGCTATGGATTCCGTGGCCGTGCTGGTGTATCAGCATCAAGACACGACGATTTGCGAGAATGAACTGCCGTTGACTTGGTATGGAATCACCTTTGAGGATACCGTAACTCAGACGTTGACCATCCCGCATGAAAACAGTCTCGATGAGGTGATAAAATTGCATGTACATACGCTTCCCGTCTTTTATTCATCGCAGCAGTTTACTGTCTTGGAAAATGATCTGCCGTTTATTTTCAATGGGTTATCTTTCATAGATGACATAGATACCACAATCATTATCCCCAATAGTTTTGGGTGTGACAGTGTTATTACATTATCACTCTACGTGTGTCGAAATAGGACGACAGAGGTGGATAGTGTTGTTTGCGAGAACGACTTGCCTTTGTTATGGAATGGCTTGTCGTTGAATTCTGCGGATAACTATCAGGCTGAGTTATATACGTATTGTGGTGCCGATAGTATCGTGAATTTGCATTTAGATGTGGTTGAGATGTCGTTGAGTATCGTTTCGCTGACTCCGGACTTCTGCGAAGACTTCAGCGCAGACCTGATGGTGGTGTCCGACATGCCGAACTACGTGTGGAACACAGGCGAGACCTCCCCCGTCATCACGGTCATCAGCCCGGGCCGCTACTCAGTGACGGCCGTGTCGGGTGATTGTCGGAATACCGCGTATTTCAATGTGGAGAATTGTGAAACCAAACTGTTGCTGCCGAACGCCATTACCCCGTCAAGGGGCGACGGTCTGAACGATTACTTCTCCATTCCGGAACATTGTGTCAAATCCATCGACCAGTTTGAAATCTGGATATACAACCGCTGGGGCGAATTGGTCTATTATTCCAACGATAAGAATTTCCGGTGGAACGGCGAATGTCGCGGCACAATCCAATATCAGACGGTATATAATTATATAATAAGGTATACCAGCCTGACGGGCAAGCCGGAAGTCGTGAACGGCAGTGTGACGGTATTATAAAAATCCCCATTTTTGGGGATGCCAGGTTCCGTACGAAATTGCACTTTTGCAGCGTGGTTGGTTAGGACTTGTTGAGCCGCGATTCATAGAGTCTCAACGGCCGGCAGTTAGCCAACAGCCAATAGCAAAAGGAAAAGAGATGGATAACGAACAACATGAACATTCCGGAAATGTGTTGACGCTTGCCGATGTAAAGACAGGCGAATATTGTGTGATTGTGAGAGTTACGGGGCACGGGAGCTTCCGGCACCGCCTTTTGGAAATGGGCTTTGTGCGCGGCGAGAAGGTCCGCGTGATCCGCAATGCGCCTCTGCGCGACCCCATTGAATACGAAATCATGCAGGGCCACGTCTCCCTGCGCCGCATCGAGGCCCGCCGCGTGGAGGTGGTCCCCGTCAGCGAGGAAATCGCCAACAACTATAGCTTCCATGGTACTGTGACTGAAGATACCGAGCGCATCTTCGGCAAAGTCGGCAAGCACATCCGCGTCGCCCTCGTCGGCAATCCCAACTGCGGCAAGACCTCCTTCTTCAACCACGTCACCGGCATGCACGAGAAGGTCGGCAACTACAGCGGCGTGACCGTCGATTCCAAACTTGGCTATTATAAATATAAGGATTATAACATCGAGATTGCCGACCTGCCCGGCACCTACTCCCTTACCGAATACACCCCCGAGGAACTCTATGTGCGCCAGTATATAATGGAAGAGCACCCCGACATCGTGCTCAATATCGCCGATGCTTCCAACCTCGAACGCAACCTCTTCCTCACCACCCAGCTCATCGACATGAACGTGCCCATTGTGATGGCGCTCAATATGTACGACGAACTCGAGAAGAGCGGCGACAAACTCGACCTCGAGACCCTCAGCGAACTTTTCGGCTTCCCGATCATCCCCACGGTCTCCTCCCGCGGCATCGGCATCAACGATGTGATGGCCCGAATCGTGGACCTTTACGAGAATCTCGAACAGCATACCAAGCACGTCCATATCAACTATGGCGCGGATTTGGAAAGATCCATCGACATCATCAAGAAAGAAATGAAGGAGCATCTGGATCTTTCAGGTGCCTATTCCAACCGCTATTTGGCCATTGAATTATTGGCCGGCGACAAGGTGATTTCCGAGTTGGTGGGAAAATTCGATGATGACGGCAGTGTCTGCAAAGTGGCCGACGAACAGCGGGCGGTCATAGAGAAACGCTACAATGAGGATGCCGCCACGATTGTCTCCGGCGCGAAGTACGGCTTTGTGCGCGGCGCCCTGCTGGAAACCTATACGGAGGGCAAGGACAAAAGTGCGAAACTCGCCTATTCTGTAGATAAGATATTGACCAATAGATGGCTGGGCTTCCCCATCTTGATTTTCTTCCTCTGGTTTATGTTCCAGATGACCTTCACGTTGGGCGCCTACCCGCAGGAGTGGTTGGAGATGTTCTTTGGATGGCTCGGCAACGTGATTACCAACGTGTTTCCCGACGGCATCGTCAAAGATTTGTTGGTCGATGGTATCATCGCCGGGGTAGGAGGGGTCTGCTCGTTCCTTCCCAATATTCTGATCCTTTTCTTCTTTATATCTATATTAGAAGATACTGGCTATATGGCCCGTGCCGCATTCATCATGGACAAGCTGATGCACAAGATGGGGCTTCACGGCAAATCCTTTATACCTTATATTATAGGGTTCGGCTGCAGCGTGCCCGCCATCATGGCCACCCGCACGCTCGAAAACCGCAAGGACCGCATCCTCACCATCATCACGGTGCCCTTCATGTCGTGTTCCGCGCGGCTGCCCGTCTATCTGCTGATTATATCCGCCTTCTTCACGAAACACCAGGGATTGGTGCTCACTTCCATCTATCTGCTCGGCATAGTGACGGCTATCATCACATCGCTTATCGTCAAGAAGGCCGCCTTCCACCAAGAACGCGACCAGTTTGTGATGGAGCTGCCGCCCTACCGCATCCCGACCTTCCGCAACGCCGTTATCCACATGTGGGACAAGAGCGTGCAGTACCTCAAGAAGATGGGTACGGTGATTCTCGTGGCCACCATCATCATCTGGGCGTTGGAATATTTCCCGCAGCACAGCCCTCAAATCGATGCCTACACGGCGCAGATTGAGCAGGTGGAAGCCGATGAGACGCTTGACGAGGCCACCAAGACCGCGCAAGTCAAGCAGTTGAAACTCGACCGCTCGGCGTGCCAGATTGAGAACTCCTACATCGGGCAGATCGGCAAGTTTGTGGCGCCGGTCTTCCGTCCGCTGGGCTTCGACTGGCAGATGGGGGTTTCGTTGATCACCGGATTCGCCGCCAAGGAGATCGTGGTCTCCTCCATGGGTGTGCTCTACCACAGCGACGCGCAGGCCGACGAGCATTCCTCCGCCCTCCAGAAGAGCCTGCAGACCCACACGTGGTCATCGGGACCGCAAATGGGACAGCCGGTCTTCACCCCGTGGGTGGCGTTCGGCTATATGGTGTTCATATTGCTCTATTTCCCGTGCGTGGCCGCCCTGACTGCCGTCAAGCGGGAGTCCAATCTCAAATGGATGCTCTTCACCGCGGTCTATACGACCTCTGTGGCATGGCTGGCCGCGTATTTGGTGAGAATCGTTAGTATGCTTGTGGGGTAGGAGGGAAGAAGTAAGAGGTAAGAAGTAAGAGGGACTCTTAAACCTTAAACCTTAAACCTTAAACCTTAACTCCCTCGTTCTTTCAAAAATTTTTTTTTTATCCTGTTGCATCGTATAAAAAAATGTATATATTTGCAGCTTGAATAAAAGTGTAAAAGTGCAGTTTGTT